>Ga0065711_1039371_pt1 | contig 17905 bp, 9 predicted proteins | sample Hoacrofraction12_FD_59098 | JGI IMG/M metagenome (GOLD analysis project Ga0065711, IMG submission 59098) | Hoatzin crop microbial communities from Cojedes, Venezuela - Epithelial fraction 12 v2 (version 2) | ecosystem: Host-associated > Birds > Digestive system > Esophagus > Crop | place...
GGGGGTCATGGCTTTAAAATAAAAGAGGGTAGATTTAAATTAGATATTAGAAAGAAATTCTTTACTATGAGGGTGGTGAGGCACTAGAGCAGGTTGCCCAGAGAAGTTGTGGCTGTCCCCTCCCTGGAAGCGTTCAAGGCCAGGTTTGTAATAAACCAAAGCATATAAGATTTGTTCTCAAACCGGCTAGAGGGTGAAGGAGGCCCCCCTCCTTCCCTCTTCCCTTGGTATTTGCTCTATTGTTAATGCGCAACCCTTGCATAACCACTTCTTTAATCATTGTCGAAGAAATAAAGCGATGATTTCCAAAGATGCTTGCTCAACATATTCTTACTGTTATGTAACTTTTTGCTACGTACTGGGTCAACATGACCAAATAAGGAAAGAAACTGATCCACAATGCAGAGGACGACTACGACCTTCATCCTCACAACCACCAGAGGGACCAGAGCAACCCCCTGGCAACAGCATGCGCAGCTGCAGAAGGATATCAGGATGTGGTACGTGGAACCGGAACTACTAAACTATAAAAAGGGACTCTGGTGCAGGTGGGGAGCGCGCCGCTGGTAGAGTGAAAAACTCCCCGGCCGCACAGCGCTGTTTGCTCTTTTATCGCTCGCTAATAAATTCACTTTAATTAATGAAAAATTGGCTTCTCAATTTAATTTGAACACGAGCGTCTGTAACAGGTTGGATGGGGCTTTGAGCAGTGTGGTCTAGTGGAAGGTGTCTCTGCCCATGCAAGGGAGGCTGGAACTAGGTGATCTTTAAGGTAACTTTCAACCCAAACCATTCAATGATTCTATGAAAAAAAACAACTTAAAAATGCTAATACTACCTGTGGAAACGATGGGCAACTAGAATCCACAATGTTTGTTTTGTTTTTTTTTAATTAGGCTACTAGTCTTGACTTTGGAAGACCATTTTTGTTTTAGCTTTTTATTTCCTGGGAGACCTCAGAAAGTGAAGGTAGAACATGTCTGTGCAATGCAGCAGCGCCTGCTGCACATTCAGCCAGCTGTGAAATCAAATAGTGCAGCAGTGTTTGTTGTGCAGTACCAACAGAGAAGCAGGCTGTGATTAGCTGCATGTAGCATAAAGTTTTGAACTTACCTAGAATAGCTCCCTACATCAAAACTTTAAATTCAAGCTCTAACGTGTCTTTTGTTCATGCTACTGAAATCTTTAATTTAGGATTGAATTCTTCTAGTTCTTGTCGTGAAACTAACTAGTGTTTTATTTCAGCACAGAGAAGAGAGTGCTTCCTTAGGTCATCACACCATATTAATGTGCCTGAGTGGGTGAGGCTTCACCTCATCTATTTCAGGTACCCAAGCCTCCTTCTCTCTTTACAAAACATACACTGAAATTTCTTACACATTTAATTTTGTAGCAGGACTTGTCAGCCTCAGCAGTTCTCAACTCCCACTTTACAAGTTGTCAAGTGATTACTGAGGCACAAATATAAAAAAATAAGTACATCCCTGGAGTTTTACTTATTGTTAAAAGGAAGCTGAAAATTAGCTTATCCATGTCAACAGAAAAATAAAAAAAAAAATCAACATACCAAAAAGAAAAAGGAGTAAAAGAACAGTGAACACTTTACTGGTTTGCTAAAAAGCCTGAGAGTACCATATATAGAGTTGTAATGATTAAAAAGGAAAATCATATCATTTGTGACATAATGTTTATTCTAGCTGCTCTGTGACCTGAATAAATTATGACTTTATGAATGACAAGTTATACGTGACCATGAATGTAAAGGTCCTGTTAAAGCTTGTTCAATATTTTTTGCATTATGGTCTGTCATGCAAAATAGAGATAACTTTACTCTCTTTTTGTACCAAAAATAAAAAATATAACTGTCTTATTTTGTTGGAGAATCCAGAGAATGAAATCATTAATTCTGATGAGCCTTTATGACTTTAAAGTGGGAAGGACAATGTAAGAATCAAGATACGTGGAGAACAAAAAAAAAAGCATGTTCATATGAAGTTAACAGGCTAGAAACTCAGGAAACAACAACTTTAGCTTTTAATGCTACTCTTCTCCTGTAAGTTTCACTGTAACATAGACTTACTGGAGTCTCTTCTAACCAACAAACAAATAAGGAGAAAAAGACTATTTCTCTCTTTCTGCATCTCTTCTTAAATGTTCCAGTTTGATCTTCATAGCCTTCAGCCTCATAGCCCTGTCACCCAGTGCTTTGAGTCCTGACAAACACACCTTAATGTACATCGCTTTAGATATTCTTAGTGCTGGAAATTGCATGTTAAAAACAATGTCCAAGACCCTAAGTTAAAAAACATCACTGTTTGTTACTGTGATACCTGCTTTTGTGTCCACAATTTACATTGTATCAAGTAATTTTTTTCCTTTTTATCAGGTAGGAGAAAGAAAATAGTGTAAGTGGTACTTAAAAGATGAAAGGACATAATAGGAAAAGCAATTAATGCAGGTCATAGGAAACTTTAACTAAAATGAAAATACTTGAAAATAATATCATCAAAATAATTTACCATAGAAATTAGATGGCTGATCAGCTACTGGGAGAAACAGTTCACGAAAACAGCCATTGCAAATAACTTCTCTTGCTGTCTATTGAAAGTCAGGGAAATTTTATTTTCTCCCATATAGACTTAGTTTTCTAAGGCTCCCCTCACCCCCATGCTGAATAATCCCCTTTTGTCTGAGAACTCAAGCAGGTATGTCAGATCACACTGATTCAGCTGCTGAATATCTTCAGTAAAGATTACTCTGGGTCAGTGTGCAAGTGCTGCTGTATGTACCTGGCTGATCAGACAGGTCTACAATGGGCTGTTCAACACTAGGACAATTTTGTTTGCAAGGTTTTAACACCTATGAATACTGAAGTATTTGAAACCACAAACATGATATAAAAACAGAAGCAGCACTGTTGGGAGATTTCTTAGTTAATTTCTCCCATGTCTGACAATGGACTTGTGTTCTGCTACACCTACAGTGTGACTTGGACCTTCATCAACAATTACAGAAACCTTGAAGAAGAGAAGTCTCAGAATGGATTGTCTGATATCGCGGTACAATCTCCAATTACATTTCTGGGTGTTCCAGGATCCATGAACTCTCTTATATGTACTTCTGTTTGAGTTTATAGAGTTATTTCCCTCGCCGTTGGCAATAATACAGTCTCTTTTTCTTTCCTCGTTTCAGATGTCTACTTTCAAAAATTGTGTCAGAAAACAGTATCTTTGAAATCTGTTGTCTGCATGTCACTACATCAAATTAATATTAAATTATATTCTTTAATAATATTATTATACCAAATTGGTATAAAATAAGGTAATACCTTTGACATCTCTGTCTTTCTAGTTAAAATTGTCACATGGTTAAACATTACGGATAAGCAGGATTTAGAGTGAAGACAAACAGAAACAAACCTGTCTATAGAAAGTATAGTCACATAAATTTGAGAAACCTAGGTTAAAAATCATTATTTAGTAAATGCATGTAGTAGAATACAGAACAGTCTAGCCTACGCCTGCATACGCATGTGAGAAGTAGCACCATAAACCCCACAGGATTATTTACAAGGAAAGTAGCATGTTTGTTATTAAGATAGGAAGAAATCTATACTGAGTCTACAGGCCCTAGGGGGGGAAACCATCTTTTGAAATTGTCTAGTCTATAAACTCATGCTATAGCAAAAAAGCTGGACAGATATTATGGCACCATTTTATCAAGTAGTTACCAAGGTAACCCTGAATGAATGTGCAAGAACAGGACAGCTCATCACTTCTTGAGAATGAGTGGAGCACACAGAGGGACTGAGATCACCACTTAGAGGTCACAGAAAAGTGGTCTAACATAGTCTGCTGGTTATATTTGGGTGAACAGGTAATTATATAAACCCAATGACTGCAGATATGAAGTTTTGTTGGAATAAATCTAACACACACAACCTCATGGTATTAATAATTTTTAATTTTGTCCCTGCATTTGGGATACAAAAATAAAATGAAATAAACCCAAATCAACTTACATATACTCATTTGCTTGAAATGTAAATGTAGGACTTTTAAAGCTAAAAGCACGAATTATTGTTCGTTATTTTTGAACAAGATTCTGTAAATCTTCATGCCTTCTTTAGTTTCCAGTTTGTGCTAACTTTGAGGAATTAATTCTGCTCCTTTTCATTTGAAGTATATGAAAACCATTGTATTTTAACCGAATAAATTCATATTCTGAGATACAAAAATTAAGTATGGTGATGTGTTGAAAAATACTTCAATATTTTACAGAAATTGTGTAAGGCTTGTGAATAAACATGGTGTAAGGCTTATAAATAAACATGATACTTGTTTAATGAATATGTATCAAGACCTTTGAACTGTAGATCATGTTTTTCTATGAACTCTGCTGCAGTGTTCTGGGGCATATCCTAATCACAAAGTAGAATGATATGTGCAATTTAAATGAAAATATATTAACTGAACTATGAACCCATCTTGAAACTTTCAATTCTTTATGGTTTTCATTTAATTTTCCCACATAGATAACTTTACTTTTGTTTTCCAGTAGTAAAATGCAAATTTAAATTCTTTCTTTAAAATGTGGATACCCCGCACAGTACATACACATTTATAGGATTCTAATTAGAAAAAAAATTTTCCTAATCTTCTAAAACACGCTTGAACTCAAGTCTGGTTAGATATGACACGTTGTGTTAGCAGGGTTATATTTGCACACGGCTACACATAAGCTATGTAATACTAATGAAAAGAGCTTTTTCATCCTGAGCCCTCCAAATTGGCTCTCATGATTTTCTTTGCAGAGCAGGCTTGGACTACAACAACTCAAAAAGCAGACAGCATAAGCTGAGGTCTCCCTGAAAAAGTTTGAGTAGGCCTGTTTTTCTTTAATATTTTGGCAAGACCTAAAGACTAAATGTTTGGTTCAGATGCCTTGAGCTAAGAAAACACACGATGAAAAGATTATCCTTTCACTGTGGGAATATCACATTGCTTCAGGGCCTCCTTTGTCAGCATGTCCACCATTCTCCATGGCTTGCTGTGTCTAAGATGAGCAGAGGTACTTGACCTGGAGACAGTACGATACCCACAATAGCCATGAGAGCTGGGCATACTCTGTAAGAGGTCCACGGCTTTTAACTTGCCTTTGAACTTAGCCTGAACTCCATGGCCTTTAGAAAAGAGAGGGGAAAATGTGATTATAGTCAATTGTTGGAGGGAGATGTGGTTAGGTTTTTCATCAGAATAACAGGAAAAGGGCAGCGACTCGGGGAGAAGAACAGAGGTATGTTATGTTGAATGGTGCTACTACATTTTATTTAAGCTGGGCTTGGCATTATGCTTGTGATTCTCCTCTGTAGAAATTCATTTAGCACTTATGCTGATCTACTGCTTGGAAGTGCTAGAGCTTGGAGGAATAAACTAAGAATTGAGAAAGAAGATCATTAATGTACTTCATAAATGACTAAACCAGTTTTGGTTTAGATATGAAGATTTCTATGAACATATATAGAAGTAGCTGCTCATACATAAGCTTGTGAAAAGTGACAGAATAACTTTGTTCTTATAGAAGGACCCTGTCATAGCATGAATCAGGAGTGGTATTGCGCATCAAATCGTGTGGTATTATGCATCAAACCCCTTTGGTGCAGCAGTAAAGGTACACAAATAAACCAGTCACCTTCAAGTTTGCCAAAGCAGTGATAGAAAATTCTGGTTGAATTAAAAACTTTTGCAACATACGTTGGTAGTCATTCACTTCTGTTGTTGTTGCTGAAAAAATAACCTGGAAGCTAACACAATGATTTTCACAATTCTCTACACCAAAATCAAAATGGGTACAAATGACTCTAATATATTATGTCAGTATCCTGAATCTACATTTTATCAGCAGTTTGTCACTCTTTCCCTGTGTTTCTCATCTTCTTCTTCTCTCATTATATGTAATTATTTCTTAAGTTGATGAGAACTTAATTCCTAATACAACTTTCAAGATAATAGTGCATGCTCACATAACTGCATGGAAGACAGAACATTTACAATATTAACTGATTCCACATTTACAATATCAACTGATTCCAATCATGAACACATAGTAGCATCACAGAAAAATATGAATCAGCTTTGGGCAAATAATTTTTCAGTCCCAGAGGAGCTCATGGAAATGAATAAACTACCTGCACCTATTGTAGAGAATAATGCTTTGGTCAGCTCAAAACCAAATCCTACTGTGTTAACAAATTCCCCAGAATAAATTATCAAGGTATTTGGTAAATGTTCTTGTTCCTCAAACTGGGGATATGTTCACATTCACAAACAAGAATGAATTTGAGGCTCATGAGGTAGATGTGGGGCTTTTTTTTCCCGTTTTATTGAGTTAGACAGTTTAAAATAGAAGACAGCAAGTAGAGTTAAAGAGCAGAATATATAAAATTCTCCAAAATATCTGTTAAAGCAAGTGAAAGAGGGCTTCCAACTGAAATCAGAATATGAACTAAATCAAATCCCACATTCTCAGACTGAATATACTAGTAGGTTTGGCAGACATTATTAACTGGTGGATTCAGGAATTATTTCCCAAGACTTCAGTGAAATTATGTATAAGAATTATGGGAGTATGTGAGAAACTATTTATAAATTACATCATTATTAATATAAAATATAACTTTATGACTAAAAAGTTAAATAATATAAATATAAATACATTGTTCCAATTTGTCAGTTCATTTACAGTGATGAAAGTCATGTCAGCAAGCAGATATGTTCCATGTCTATCACTTTTAAAATAATTTTATTATATATTCACACCTATTGTATTAAAAGATGCCCCAGAGTCACTCTATTTGTTAGCTCTCCCAAAACAAAAATTGAAGTGGCATGTTTTATTGCTACTCCACTGACTTCAGTGCTAGTGATATTAAACAATATAAACCACCAGCCCTTCCAGCCTGAGCAATTAGCCAGTACATGGAGCCTTTTTAATCGATTGCCAAAATAAAAATAATTTCCTGTATGATTCCAATGTTCCATGGGAGTAGGTTTGTTGGTTTAATAATCTCCCCTTTCTCCCAGTATGCCAGTATACCTTTCGTGCTGCTATCTTGGCCAATGGAAAATGTGCTGTTTGGCTTTCTCCCAGGTCCATGCTGCACACACCACCCACGGCCTGCCTGTTGGCCTGCTGCTTCCCTCACATTTCTGCAGCCACTGAAACCATAAAGATCCCATGTTTGTCTTTGCTTTTCCAGCTAGCATTTTGGCTCTCATGTCTTAGCTTCTGACTAGCCTTTCCAAGCAGCACCTTGCTCTGGATGGTCGCATCCCACTGTTGTAGCATTTAATTGGCACTTGAGATTTAATTCCTTCTTCTGTTTAATCTGAATGAAGCGTGATAAGCAAGCCTCCACTGAGATATTGCTATGCAAGGAGCAAACTGAATGGCAGCCGGTAACATAACTGAACAAAAAAATACAAGACAAATTTGAAGGATAATGAGATGAAGAAAAGAAAAGCATGTATATTTGGTTTGCAATGGCACTTGCCAAATATATTTGTGTCTGCATGTTTATGTATGAATACCTGCTAGACACACAAACTGGACAAGAAGAGAGATTAGTGACTGAGGTGTCTTAAATTTCTTATTACCTAAGGTTTCTAATTTGCAGATACGCTTTGTTCGCCAAACCATTGAAGCGTGCAAGAAATCTTTACCTTGTTGGATCAGAATGCAAAACAAGTCAGAGTTTTTCAGGACTATGCCTGTTCAGTTTCCTGTAATCTACCTAAAATCCCCTAGTTGATGAGTGATAACAGGATATGACGTTAAGACTCTGTTGTAGAAGATGAGGGGAAGAAAGTGATGTTGGCTCTACTCTTTGGGGTAAAAGGTAGGGATTGATTTGTAGAGGACATCTTGTTTGAAGTCAAATTTCATACATGGACAAGGCAGAGTCTATTTTCTGTGCTTTACATCTAAAGGATCCTCAGATCTCCAGCAGGAATTTTGTGGAAAAGAGAAGATTTGGTGATTTAACTGTGTATTTGTACATCTGTGCTCATATCACAAAATGCACAGAAGTTTTAAACAATCATAATCCAAGCTAGGTGTAATTCTTGAATAAAAGAACGAGTGACATGATGGAGAAAAAATACCTGGTCTGTCAGGATAAAAGCTGAAAGAAAGCTTTTTGCAACTTGAAAGAAGTCTTTTTTACAACTTCTTTCTCTGCAGGCTTAACGCAGAATATGAACGTGTAGGTAGCAGTTCGTGTTGGATTACAAGAATATACTGGACTTAAAACCTTACACCTGAGCCTGTGCACTTTGTAACAAACAATATTTACACTTCCACTTAAATGATTATTAAAACTGCATATGAATTTACCAGAAATTTAAAAAGGAATTAAAAAAACAAACAAGAAAAATTAAGATTATTTATTTATTTATTTATTTACTTACTTACTTACTTATTGAAGATTACTTTAGAATTCAATAAAGAAATATTTTAGGGTTGACAATTCAACTTTTAGAATAATGGGAAGTTGAGTTTTCTGGTGGAGAACAGTAATAAAACTTACTCTTTAGACATTTTTAGATTAATGTATTTTTGATTATTCTCATGTTGCTCCATTAGTGCTAGTAACTTTGAATATTAAAAGCCATGTGGTGAGTACACACATGCAGTCTCTCCGTGGCAGAGGATTGTTCCCATAAATCCCACTGGGCTGCACTTCAGGCCGTCCTGTGTGATAACATTGGCTTTTTGTGGTGACCTGGGAGGCCAGGGGATCCATCCTGGTATTGATGTGGAATGTCAAGGTAATTAAGTTCATCACAAGGTAACAGAGTGCACTGTAGCTTTTGAGAAGACCTCTTACCTGCCCTGCTCTGACTCTTCAGTTTATTTGAAAAGAAAAATTTTGTTGAAATGTGATTAAGCTAGCTGTTTATTGGATAGAACCTCAGAAGAGCTTTCATGTTTCAAATCATGATCAATGCCTATTTCCACTGTCACTCTTGCTCAGATGTTTCTGAGATAAGCCATTTTAATTTGATCTTAATATTATCAACTGTTCACAGAAGACATATCTAATTTAAATGTATTTTGTTGGGATTTCAGAGAGAAAAAATAAAAAATTGTCTACTTAGTAATAAGGGAAAAATCCTCCCGATGTATAGGGGATGACATTTACATCTTTCATCATAGCGATATAAATGAAACAAAATGGTGGAAAGCTACAATGTTCTGCTGTAGCTTTATAACATTTAGGCAACAATGCTGAAAGTCTGTGTTCAGTAAAGTTTGTGAGCAGATATTGGACTCTCCCTCCCCAGGTCTTTTGTTCTTCAGCTGACCTGGCAGTGCAGAAGCAGCTAGATCCTGTCCCTAAGAGGTATGATTCTGTGTTTAAAACAGCGATGGAGGGTAGTCTTGGAGAAATATAGGAAAATTCTGGTCTTTCCCAAAGTTTACGTACACAAAATTCTTACTCTACACTTAGATTAAGGCATCTAGACTTGGACTAGAAGGTTTTATGAGGTTTTTGATTTCTATTTTGTAGGAGGAGCTTGGAGGAGCTAAGAAGCCCTTGGAGGTGGCCCTCTCAGAAGCCTGTGAATTTTGGAATCTCTGGACTAAGACAATTTTCACCAGGAACCAACCCCAAAGCTGTAAAATATCTCTGCCCTCTCTGTTGCTGAACAAAATGGGCAAACATTTTTAACTTCTTCACTGGTATTCAGCCACGGGCAGCTGTAAACCAGGGTATAGTATGTAATTTTTGCACTGGCTTCTAATCCTGCCATAGTTACACCTGCTTCTATTTTATCTTGTCCTACAAATTTGTTATAAGAGCTTTTCAATGGGGTGATTTAACTTTAGGATTATGTTTGCAAACAGGAAGTTACATTTCAGGCAATAACAGCTTAAAAGTCGGGGGTGTCATAAGCGATTATCTGTGGTTTGGACAAGTTATTTTGTAGCCTATGGTTTTAATTTTGTCATTTCAGAGGTTAGAGGGGGCTGATGGATTGATTTTGATTTTAAGGCTGTATTTTTGAGCACAGCAGGATTGTTTCAAGCATTAGATGCTTTTTCTATGTGCAGATATTTCTATTATTTGAATTAGCTTGATATAAATACAGTAGTGTTGAGTACCTTAAGTAAAAACTTAGGAAACTTGAATTCCACACAAGCTCTCTATACATAGCTATTGGCAGTCTAAAAGAGGAACAGAGAGAATGACTTGATGTCAGCCTGCGTTAGGGAGGTCTGAAATTATTTCCCTGGTGTGCCGCTGATCCCTGGTGGTCCTTGACTGTCAGCTGATCTGCCAGGTTACATCTATGCCTTGATGAATGACCAGAATGCTTGTGTCCTCTTCTTCAAGACTTTTGTCACCAGCCTGCCCTGCCCTGTTGCCTACCTACTGCATGAATATATAGATTTTTGCATGGTCTGGAGGGCACTTTAACCAGTCCTTGAATTCATTTGGGTGCTTGCAATATAGTAAGCTGGATAGGACAGATTTGAGTTTGGATCTACTGCTGCTTTTAAAAATGACAGTAGACTCCCCCATTGCAAACTAGGTCTTGCAGTTCTACAACAGGATTACATTGATTTTCCATCTCAAAGGGATCTATGAGTATAAAAGCATTTATGTATGGGATGTCCAGATACATATAATAATGGAGAATACACATGCCTTTATAAAAAGTAATATAAATGCATTATTTATAAAGCAACAGGACACTGAAGAATAAGATGTGGAAGCAAAGTGAAGGCAACAAAAGTCCACCATTGCGTCTCCTTTTTCTTTCTTAGAAAAACAATTCCACTGAAGCTATGATGATTTGTGTTGCCTATTAAGGCAACTGCATTTGAGAAATGTTTAGCAAGAGCAAGCCACAAATGCATAGCCATAACTATAAATACCACCAAAGTAAACAGAAAGCTCAAGTGTTGTTTAATAACGTGTCTCCAGACAGACAGCTTTCATAACTGAATAACTCGGTTTCCCTATTATTGGATTTCTGCCCAAGAAATATTACACCACTAAAACTGTTATGCTGAGTTTTGCCCAACATAAAAAGATCATTACTTATTGGGGTGAAATTCATTCTCTATCCCTTGGAAATATTTAGTTTCTAAAGTGAGGTAATATAATATCAGAATGACTATATAAAAGCAGTCTGATTTTGGCTTAGCTGAACAATAAAAAGGTTGACTTTTTTACGATTTTATTTTGACAGTAGAAGAAATATTTTCAGGGAAATACAGTTTAAAAAAAAGAGTGGCCTCTTTTTTTTTATTATAGGTATTGATTTTTTAAAATTCCACTTATTTAAAATAACTTTTATTAATAATGTATTCTTTCCAGAGTTTATATTAATACTGTATTAATCTATGGGTATTTTGACTTTATAAAAAGTGTTTATGCTTTGATTTGTGCCACGTTAGCTGTTTTAGAATGAAAGAATCAAAATGTCAGATATTGCATGGATTCCTCCCAGTAACGCCTCTGTCATTAACTCGTATTATGAGCGTAGAGGCTACTGTTTAGCATCATGAAAAAATCTGCCTAATACAGCTTCCAGAGTTTGAGAATGTATCTGTTTATGTCTAAAAAACATTTCATTATTAGTCTTCAGCAATTTTTGTTAAAACAAATGCTGTATTCAAGAAGTTAGAAAATATCTATGTACTTTACATAAATTGTGTTCAAACAAACAATTTGCAGCCCTAATAATATTAGAAATGCTGTAATTGCAGCCAGCTATTAATTAATATTATAATTAATTTTGTCGAGCCATTTCAAAATGGTGTCCGAATATCTGACATAAAAGCAAGAGAATATCTCATTTTGCGTATGTTGCAAATTAAATAATAATATTTTTAAAGCCTTTGTTATTTCATATTAAAAATGAAGCTGAAGTACTGTCTTGTTTGCAAGAATCAATTTTCCTCCTGCTGATAACTGATAACGGGGACCGTTTGTGGAGAGTGGTAATGAAATCACACTGGGGCTCCCAAGAATGAGGTCAAAGAGATGATTGTTTACTGTGACTGAAGCTTGGAAGGTTCTACATCAAAAAAAAAAGGGAAATAAAAGAAAGCAAATATGCCTCTTGACAGGCAGAATGTCATAGGTGACTGTATGGGGAGATAACATATGCAGTGGAGAAATGGTATTCTATCCATACACTTTCCGTAATTTTTTCTATATAAAAATAAACAAATGAATAAGTAATGAAAATGTTTTCTACATGGAGATTAGCGAGAAAAAAACTAAAAATGACAGTTCAGAAAAAATTAATTAATATGGCAGTGAATCAGAAAAAAATATTACATGAAGGGTTTTAGTTCAGAATGATGATTCCAAGCGAAATCAGATAACGTGCTACATGGGAAACTCTTTCCTAACTGTGAAAGACGGTAGATTAATAAATAATTCAAAAAACTGTCAGATAGCCAGGACGAGACTGAAAAGGTCAGGATAAGAAATCGGTAATTCAGAGGTCAGACTATAAATAGGACATCACAATATTTAATGTCCAGGCAGACAAAAAACTATTAGGATACTTTTGAATGGGCGTGAGATTACTCTTCAGAAATTGTATTCCTTACACAAGCTACATTCTTCGCAGCTGTTGAGTGATTAGTACCCACTGTGTAGGGTTTCTTTTTTCCTGTTATATAGTATAAGATCTACAAACTGAGGCAATGTTTTGTAGAGATTCTGTGTGTAAAGCATGGGCTCCCTCTGTCTGTGTTTTCGAAGCTTGCATTAAAAAGATTGGTTTGACCAAACAGCATGATAAATGCTCATTATTCCTCTACCTTCTTCCTTGTACATTTTTAATATGAAAATAAATGCATTTTATTACACTTCTTTTAAATAAGAACAGGCTACATTTTTGAAACTGAAGATCATATATAACTTTGTGGTCTCTCAGGTCTCCTCCTGTGAAACATTGTATTGCCTTAGGTTAATGAGCCGATTTGTCAATGATCTTAGGTATAGTATTGAGATAAACAGAGAAGTGGAATAGGTGTCAAAATTTTTGGACTTAATGCGTTCCTTAGTGTAGGAAAAATATAATGATTTAGTGACTTGGATGTCTTTTCCTCTTTTGCACACAGACGTATCACATCTAAGGTTCCTCTCTTTCCTTTTATTTTTCTTTTCCCCTCCATGACTCGCATATTTGAATGAACTATATTTTGAAAAGTTTGCCTTTTGTTTTTCTTTGGATGAAACTTATGCTCTTCTTGCGCAGTAGGACATCTCTCAAAGCATAGACAGAACCTAGCAATTATAAAGAAATAACAATAAAGTGATAGCTTTTTTTTTTTTTTTCAAATTCTGTACCTTCTTAATTGGTACACTGTGTCCTTCCTTACTGTGAAAAGTGCAGTGCAAGGTGTATGAATATTGACCTCTTGTACAGAGTTAGCGTGTCATTGTACTTCTGTGTCCTTTAGAATAATAAGTGAAGTAACACCTGCTTTCTGTAGACATCTCAAAATATTCACTTAAAAAGATGGAGACAGTTTCAGTGAACTAGATTAATGCATGGTTTAATTTAGGATTATTTTTTTCTTTATTGAAAATGGTACATTTAATGTATCTTAAAAAAACCACCCTTTTAAATTATAGAGGAGACATACGTTAAAGAAAGTCTAGCTGAATAAAATAATCTACAGTTCTGGATCTCTATAGCAATTCTGAAAGAAATACGTTAGTTTTGAAAAAGATCTGACAAGAAAGAAAGCACCAAGTTGCTATGGGTAATGACCAGTAATCTGTAAACAACCCTGTGTGACACAAAGATAGATACTGCATTCTCATGGAGACCCAAAAGACCTGAAGGCAAAAAAAAAAGGTGGCAGATTAATTGGTAGCAGAAACAAAAAGTCACACCACTGACACATTCAGCTTTAGGATGTAACAATGCCTGAAACCGGATGAAGAGAGACATAATACAAAGGTGACAGTATATGTCAGACACATCTCTGAAGCATATGACACTGTTACTCTTATCCAAAATAAAATCATCAAGTGCTAAGGACTTGTTAGAAATGGACTTTCTCCCTTCAGGAGAGGAAGACATCAAGTCTGAAATGAGCTGTTCCCAGGAGCTGAGGTATTAAGAGGACATGGCAAGGCTTATTAAGCATTCCCTGCTCTCGCAAATGCACGTGTAAAAGATGCCTGTTCCTGACTAAAAACAGACTACAAAAAACAGAGTTCTTCCTAAGGTTAGCTTAATATTTATGCTCAAAAACAGTCAGACAAAAAAATCCTAAATTCAACTTACTCTATGGTTATTTGTCAAAGTGGGATATTCAGCAAATTTTCAACTGGCTGATTAGCATTATGGCGAAGTTTGCATCTGAAGATTTGTAGAGTTTCCAACACCCCAACAAGCCCCGACCCTCAAAAATATTGGTATGACAGACAAGTGTTTTTCCTTCTCAAATTTATTCTCATTTTCTCATTCTTGTGAGAAGGAGTTCAATAAGTGAAAAATAAACAGAAGACTGTTCATTTAACATCTTCTCTGGGCCAGGATTGTTCAAGCCAAAAATAAATGATGGAGTATGTGTTGTTAGTAGTCACACCATCCTTTCTTCCCTAGAGACTCCTGAGAGCTAATATGTTTTTCCATACCTAAAAGGTGCAGGGAATATTATCTTGAACTGGTGGTTTACTCAACCTCTGAATTTCAGTCTAACCTGCCACATTTATTTGCACTTACTAGCTAATTAAAAAAATAACATGTGATCCCTGTTTATGAGATTAGACAAATTGATTCCCTGAAACAGCTGAAAATTAGTTTTTTCTATTTGTTTAGCTGATTTGCAGTAAATCAACTTGATGCACTCTATGAGAGTTCTTCCTGTTCCTGGTAGTTCTCTACTGTAAGTTAAGCATATAAATGAAAGCAGATGAGTGTGTTTACATGTAGAAAATGAATCAAAACTAAACCTGAAAGAAGAACAAAAGGCCTTCTGTAGGCCAGTGTTTTGCCATAACTGCTCATATATGACTACACAGGCTTGTTCTCCTTTTATTAAAATCCTTTTCACTTCAGTGAGTGAATAATGCTATGCAGTGTCTGTGCATTTCTGTTGAGATTTCATCACACATGTCAGTTACTGAAAGGTATCACCTTTGCAAGACAGTAAGATGCTGTGTGTTTTATTTTGTGCTCTGGGCAGAATAAAGGTTTTTAACAAGGCAGCCACTGTGGGTCTTCAATCTGCTTTAACCTTAATTCCATTCTTATCTGGGAAATGCCGAACAAAGAATTTCAAATTCAGGTATGGGCCAAGTTAGCCTTACAGGTCTTGCTAGGACAGCTCTGTCCCTCATAACGGAGTAGCCCAGCTCTGCTGTGCAAAGGCAGTAGCAGACAATGATCTCTAAGCAGTACCACTGGTCTCCCATGGAGCAGCAAGTGAAGATCTGTTTTGTTTTATTGTCCTTTTTTATTATTCTTGCAGAAGGGCTGTTGAGGGAATTACATTAATACACTAATTCTTCAGTACAGAGATATACTTAGACAGAAATATAGTGTGTGGTCCTGCAGCGTGCTCTTGACTGTGCTCAGCACTGAGAGCCTCTGTGCGAGCGTTTAGTTATAAGGAGAGTGGTGCAAGTGAAGGCCATGCTCCAGGCACCCTGCAGACCAGCTGGTTTATGCATCAGTTATTGCATCAGGTTTCATCAGGTTTTCAACAGAAAAGAAGTGACATTATTAGCTGATAGGCAGGCTAGGTGTCTAGCTCTAGACTTTTAGCTGCTTACGTATTACTCCAACTTTGCTAAGGAAAAGGTTGTTCACACAGGTTGTTCAGAAATATGGCCAGTGTTAATCACTTGCACATTTCTCTGCCAGAGCAATTGTTGGAAATCTATCAGCCTTGGCATTTCACTTTAGAGTTACACACAATTTACTTAGACATCAAGCAAAATAGATGTTACAAGTAAGCTATTATATTTGAATGAGACACTTCTGGTTTTAAAGATGGTATCGTTACTCTAAGAAATAGACTTTTTTTTTGTTGGCTAAGCTATTGATGTAGACCTACACTGATACGAGTGTTTGGTTGTATTACTTTATCCAAACAATGTTATATATATTGTGAGATTAAAACATGAAATACACAAGAAAAAAATCAGTAAGTACGAAAACGATTGGCAATTGAGTAACCAAAAGTAAATTTGGTTAAATTAGTAATGATGATGAAACAGACAGCATGTATCTACAAAGGTCATTTAATACTACATCTCCTAAATTAAATTAAAACTGTCTTTAAGTATCATCTTCAGGTTTCCTGAAAAAAATTAATCTCTAGTCCATAGAATCATAGAGTCATTAAGGTTGGAAAAGACCTCTAAGATCAAGTCCAACCATCAACGCACCACCACCATTCCTACTAAACCATATCCTGAAGTGCCATATCTACACATTTTCTGAACATCTTCAGGGATGGTGACTCAATCATCTCCCTGGGCAGCCTATTCCAATGCCTGACCACTCTTTCAGTAAAGAAATTTTTCCTGATATCTAGTCTAAACCTCTCCTGACACAACTTGAGCCCATTGTGTCTCATCCTATCACTAGTTACCTGGGAGAAGAGACCAAAACCTACCTGACTACATCCTCCTTTCAGGTTATTGTGGAGAGTGATAAGGTCTTTCCTGAGCCTCCTTTTCTCCAGGCTAAACATCCGCAGCTCCCTCAGTTGCTCCTCAAACAACTTGTTCTCTAAATCCTTCACTAGCCTCGTAACCCTTATGTGGACACACTCCAGAAACTCAAGGTCCTTCTTGTAGTGAGGGGCCCAAAACTGAACACAGTAATCGAGGTGCAGCCTCACCAATGCCGACTACAGGGGGATGATCACTCCCCTAGTCCTGCTGGCCACACTATTCCTGATACAAGGCAGGATGCCATTGGCCTTCTTGGACACCTGGACACACTGTTGGATCCTGTTCAGCCAGCTGTCAACCAGCATCCCCATGTCCTTTTCCGCTGAGCAGATTTCCAGCCACTCCTCCTCAAGCCTGTAATGTTGCATGGGGTTGTTGTGACTGAAGTGCAGGACCCAGCACTTGGCCTTGTTGAACCTCATGTAGTTGGCCTCGGTCCATGGATCCAGTTTGTCCAGATCCCTCTGCAGAGCCTTCCTACCCTAGAGCAGATCGACACTCCTACCCTTGAGCAGATCGACAGATCTTGCCCAACTTCGTGTCATCTGCAGACTTGCTGAGGGAGCACTCAATCCCCTCATCCAGATCATTGATAAAGATGTTAAACAAGACTGGCCCCAAAACTGAGCCCTGGGGAACACCACTCATGACTGGCTGCCAGCTGGATTTAAGTCCACTCACTACCACTCTCCACGCTCTGCCATTTAGCCAGTGCTTTACCCATTGAAGAGTACACCCATTGAAATCATGGGCGGCTAGTTTCTCCAGGAGGGTGCCTTTGGGAACAGTCTCAAAGGCCTTACGAAAGTCCAGGTAGACAACATCCACAGCCTTTCCCTCATCCACTAGGTGGATCACCTGATCATAGCAGGAGATCAGGTTGTTCAAGCAGGACCTGCCTTTCATGAACCCATGCTGGCTGGGCCTGATCCCCTGGTTGTCCTTCACACGCCCGGTGAGCGCACTTAGGATGAATTGCTCCATAATCTTCCCCAGCACCGTGGTCAGGCTGACAGGCCTGTAGTGTCTGGGATTCTCCCTGTGATCCTGCTTGTGGATGGATGTTACATTGGCAATCCTCCTGTCATCTGGGACCTCCGCTGTTAGCCAGGACTGCTGATAGGTGATGGAGAGTGGCTTGGCCAGCTCCTCCGTCAGCTCCATTCAGAGCCA
>Ga0065711_1007700_pt1 | contig 17904 bp, 17 predicted proteins | sample Hoacrofraction12_FD_59098 | JGI IMG/M metagenome (GOLD analysis project Ga0065711, IMG submission 59098) | Hoatzin crop microbial communities from Cojedes, Venezuela - Epithelial fraction 12 v2 (version 2) | ecosystem: Host-associated > Birds > Digestive system > Esophagus > Crop | place...
GCGGAGGGGGGACCTTATTGCTCTCTACAACTACCTGAAAGGAGGTTGTAGTGAGGCAGGTGTTGGTCTCTTCTCCCAGGTAACTAGCGATAGGACGAGAGGCAATGGCCTCAAGGTGCATCGGTGAGGTTTAAATTGGATACTAGGAAACATTTCTTTACTGTAAGAGTGGTCAAGCATTGGAACTGGCTGCCCTGGAGGTGTTCAAAAAACGTGTAGATGTGGCACTTGAGGACATGGTTTAGTAGGAATGGTGGTGCGGGGTTGACGGCTGAACTTTGATGGTCTTAGAGGTCTTTTCCAACCTATGATTCTGGTTCTAGCTGTCCAGGGCAGCGGTGGAGGCAAACCCCCAAACACTTTGATACAATTCCATGAAGCAGGATCTCTCTCAGTTACATGAGTACATCAGACAGTCACAGATTAATTCAGGTAGAAAGGGACCTCCAGAGGTCATCTAGTCCTAGCCTGGCTCAGAGCAGGGCAGCTTGCTCAGGATCACGCCTCCTTAGGAGTTTGCAAAAACCAGGTGGGTTTGAGAGAGCAAAGAGAACAATGTGACTGGAGCACAATGCTGATCTCATCATTTAGACTCACTTTTCAGAATAAAAGGGATGAAAAGAGTAGAAAAACGAACATGTTTTTGGATACCCATAGCAAACCATGTTTTAGTATGTTTTTAATAATTAAATGACCAGAAACAGACACAAGCAAAATATTTTTTGCTGCCAAGACCCGGCAGGCTGTACAAGGTGACCTTAACCAGGCATGACAGACTTTCTCATCCTGCTGAAGTTCTGCACTGACACTCACTGACCCAGGCTCTGCATCTTCATTCATCTGCCTGAAGGAATCAAAGCCAAGTGCCTCTTGATCTTCAATCACTCCCTTTCACAGAACGCTTTGGGTTGGAAGGGACTTTTAAAGATCATCTAGTCCAACCCCCCTGCAGTGAGCAGAGATATCTTCAACTCGATCAGGCTGCTCAAAGCCCCATCCAACCTGGCCTTGAATGTTTCCAGGGATGGGGCATCCACAGCTTCTATGGGCAACCTGTGCCAGTGCCTCACCACCCTCACAGTAAAGAATTTCTTCCTTACACACAGCCTAAATCTACCCTCGTTTAATTTGAAATCACTACTCCCTGTACTATCACTACACACCCTTGTAAAAAGTCCCTCTCCATCTTTCCTATAGCCCCACTTCAGGTACCAAAAGGCTGCTCTAAGGTCTCCCCGCAGCCTTCTCTTCTCCAGGCTCAACAGCCCCAACTCTCTCAGCCTTTCCTCACAGCAGAGCGGTTCCAGCCCTTGGATCACTGCTGGGGCCTCCTCTGGCCCCACTCTAACAGCTCCAGGTCCTTCTTGTGCTGAGGGCTGCAGAGCTGGACGCAGGACTCCAGGTGGAGTCTCACCAGGGCAGAGCAGAGGGGCAGAATCCCCTCCCTGGACCTGCTGGTCACTCTGCTCTTGATGCAGCCCAGCGTACGGTCGGCTTTCTGGGTTGCAAGCACACATTGCCGGTTCTTGCTGAGCTTCCTGTCCACCAGTACCCGCAGGTCCTTCTCGGCAGGGCTGCTCTCAATCCCTTCATCCCCCAGCCTGTACTGATAGAGGGGGTTGCCCTGACCCAGGTGCAGGACCTTGCACTTGGCCTTGTTTAACCTCATGAGGTTCACACAGGCCCACCTCTCCAGCTTGTCCAGGTCCCTCTGGATAGCATCCCATCCTTCTGGCATGCCAAGTGCACCACTCAGCTTGGTGGCATCTGCGACCCTGCTGAGGGTGCACTCGATCTCACTGTCTGTGTCACTGATGATGATACTAAACTTTCCCATTCCCTGCTTCCCTCCTGTGGCAGTGCACAGCAGAACGGTGTCTCTCACTGTTTGAATTAACCATAATTAGCACAATGAGGGCACAGGTCACATATGCTGTACAGCTCTAGACAATATAATTACAGATATACATTTATTTTCAGACTTTTTCCATTTGCATATTCCCTTTTGCCTCATTTTTCCTCAGACAGATTATTAAAATACTCAGCTGGCCGTGTTCAGTGACTTTATCTCTGCCTGAGGATCCTTGGAGGAGGTTGGATTTTGTTATTTAAACTTTATTCTCTCCTCTCCAGTACTGTCTTTCTGAAAGGAAATATATGGATCAGCTCCTTCCTCCTTCCACTTTTTAAAGTCCCTTTTTCATTATTCTAGCTTCATAAATTTGAGCTATTAAAATAAGAAACCCTGCAATGTGGGAACACGAAGAAGAGCAAAAAACAGCAGGTAGCTTTATATTGTACTTAGCGACAAAAAGTAAAACTTTCTTAAAAAGAGTAAATGAAATAAAAAACAGAGACTGAACATCCCATTTTAACCAAAAACTGGAAAACCACATCTGAACAAAAGTTCTCCACCGAAAAATTCTGCAAGACATTTCTCTAAAGGAAAAAGTTTTAAACAGCACAAGTAAATAAATTGAACGCCAAACTACGTTCTCACCCCAGAGCTGAAGGGCTGTTTCTAGCTGGTCCTATTCACATGGACATTGGGTTGACCCCTTGTCGAGCACTACCAGCCCTACTGGAAAAGCTGACTAGTAATTCTTAGCTGATTCTCAAGTTCTAAGTAGGCTTCAGGATGAAACAACTCACCTGAGCTCTGCCACAAATCATCAGAGACAAGCAAAAAGAATTCCAGGTCAGAAGCCTTGGGTGCAAGTTCGGTGAAATTAGGACAACCACTGACAGGCCTCAATTACAGTCCGAAACATACGAAAGAAAATCCCCAAACCCGAAACCACGGTGACGAAAACAGCCTAGCCAGATAAAACTACACAGACACAGACCCAGGGAGGTTCCTGCGGAAGCAGCTTGGACACCCACGCCAGGAGAGCGGCGTAGGCACCTGGGGTGCAAAAGCTGAGAGATTCCAGTTACCAATGATGCAGTCAGGAGAGATATGTATTTTAGAGCCAGAGCTGAAGAACTCCTTACCAGAGCTGCATCTCTCCAGACAGCAGATGAGCATTACTGGTCATACTGGTCCTCACAGGCGTCTTTATGGACACACTGTCACTCTGAGGACAATACTGAAGGCTACCACCACAGCCGCCTCGACTCCCCTCAGGTCATCTTAGAATCACAGAATGGTTTGGGTTGGAAGGGGCTTTACAGATCATCTCGTTCCAACCCCCCTACCATGAGCAGGGACACCTTCCACCAGCCCAGGTTGCTCAAAGCCCCGTCCAGCCTGGCCTTGAGCACTGCCAGGGAGTGGGCAGCCACAGCTTCTCTGGGCAGCATGAGCCAGGGCTTCACCACCCTCATGGGGAAGAATTTCTTCCTAATATCTAATCTAATTATCCTTTCTTTCATCTTGAAGCCATTAATCCTTGTCCTATCACTACATGCCCTTGTAAAAAGTCCCCTCCAGGTTTCTTGTAGGTCCCCTCAGGTACTGGAAGGCTGCTATAAGGTCACCCCGGAGCCTTCTCTTCTCCAGGCTGAACAGCCCCAGCTCTCCCAGCCTTTCCTCACAGCAGAGGGGTTCCAGCCCTCGGATCATTGCTGGGGCCTCCTCTGGCCTCGCTCCAGCAGGTCCAGGTCTGCCCTGTGCTGAGGGCTCCAGAGCTGGACGCAGGACTCCTGGGAGGGTCTCACCAGAGCGGAGTAAGTCTCACGACAGCGGAGTAATCTGCATGTGTCATCTCCAGCACTGGAGCAGTAGAAGCCTCCCCACAATTCTGAATGAACAGACAAAGCTTTATTTCTCCATGTTTCCCCAACCAGCATTTTCTTTCCCTTGGTTCTAGCCTTCAATTTTATTTTTTCATGTTCTCTGCAGAACCGAAGTCCAGTGCAAGAGGGCTCAAGGATATCCCTCAGTAACGCCAAACAGACAGCCAAAGAGTGCCCAGAAAGAAAAAGCAGATAGACTGGGCGCATAAACGAGTTTTAGGGTCTGCTCCTGCAGCTCCACGGGTGCAGCACCCCAGGGAGTGTCTGCTGAGGCTGTGAGGATGAACCTCCTGGTTTTGCATCCATTCTCTTACCAGCTAATTAAGACTCCTCAGAGCCCGCTGTGCAGTGGATGTCTTCAAAATATGTGCAAACTTCAAGGCCAGCCTGTGGCATCACAGACATTTATTTATTTTAAATTAAAGCCAAGCTCAGAGTAGATTATTACATAAAATAGACAAGGACTCTCTCCTTAAGAACAAATATATTTTTACACAGGTTTAAAAAAAAAACACAACAAAACCAACATAAAAAAACTACTGTAAAGACCCTGAGGGCTTATCTGTACAGCTTTGCCACCATAGTGTTGTTTACTCTTTCACAGAGCTATTTGTATTGAAATTCTATCATATCAATTTATTAAATATGTTTTGAGGCTGTGGAATATATGTTTATGTGATCCATTTGAAGTTACAGCTTCAGTTTATGGAAGTAATTTTCAGTGCAGAGCTGTATTAGACATTGCTTTAGAATTGTTGTTTTCTTATGAAATGAGAAAACTGATTTCATAGAACTGCACATTTCAAATTAATTTTCTAGCTCTACTCCATTACACCAGGGCTTTTCACTATCAAGTCTCCATTCTATTTTCAAATTTTCCACTAATTTCCCATGAGGATTTAAGCAACTGGCTGAGAACTAATTACTTCTACAAAATTCATTGATTTTAGATGTGCTAATTTTTGGTGATCATCTTATGTGCGGGGGGTATTTTTTTGTTTGTTTGTTCATTTTTAACCTAGGTGTGACTCACACCTAACCTGCTTCAAAGGGAATACACATTTCCTGACTCTTAGTGTTCTTCTCTTCCCCACACACACTGGAAAAATTGGTGCTGAGATTCAGGAGGTCATGAACATCTGAGCATGACTAATGTATTATATAAAGCAGAAAACTTGATAGTAAAGAAGAGCTATCCACCCTATCTAGTTAGACCTAGTAACTGGTCCCTAAATTTGAGAAATTTAATTTGGCTAGCACATGTTGTCCTACTGCAGAGCCTTCATCCCACCACCACAAAGCCTTCATCAGTAACTCCTTCATCCAACCACCAGCTCAGGGGCTGAGATTCTCTAGAAATCTCTCTTCAGAAGTTGCTGGAAATCATATTTCTCCTGGAAGGACAGAGAAATCTGTGGTTATTCACAGTCTCTTCTCACAGAAGAACAAGGAGGCATCAAAAATACCACCAAACTGTAGGTTCAAAATAAAATGAGCTATTTCTTTATACAACACTCACTTATCTCAAAGAACTCCTTGTCATGTATGTTACTTCTTTGAATATGGAGTTTAAAAGCATTTAACAAACAGAGGACAAAAAATATTTCAAAGGCTATTAAATGCGGTGATTTGGGCCCGTAGGTCCCTGAGCTGGCGGCACGAAGCACTGTCACCGCTTGCTTGCCTATCCTTGTTTTTCCCCAAGCATCTGCTGCTGGCCACTGTGGGAACAGGATACCAGAACAAATGGTCTGGTCTAATTGAAGCCATGCAGTCATATCCAAGCAGTAGAATTATCAAGCTGCCCGAGATACAGGAGAAGGTAGGATACAAAAAGCCATTTGGTTGGCAGAATACAAGGAAACTGCAAATCTGTTCAAGTTTCTCATTTTTTTCACAGTGTTTCTTGCCACAGGGTTCTCCACAGGCATCTGTAGCATCAGCGCTCCAGGGCCAACCCATCGCAGAGTCAAGGCGTGTGCCAGGGGATTTTACCACACAGCTTGTGCAGAAACCAAAATTCTGCCACTACCAAGTAGTGGCTTGTAACAAGATCCCCTAAGAAGGCAAAAATATGTTCTAATCGTTTATAAAGCACTGAAACAGCATCAGGAATGACTCAAGTAGCTGCACATCATGGAATTGATTCTTACCACCAACTCAAGTTTGTCCTTTCTCTACAGTGGGCTTTGCACTGAGGTGGTTATTATTCACAAGGAAACTGGATTTGCTAACGGCAGAGGACGGGGTATGAAGTAGTGGAATCTCTGAGACTTCTTCACTTTCACATTTTTCCTTTCCAAGCTGTGGAACAGGGGAAAACAAATCTGAGGGTGGGTGGAGGGAGGACAGAACAGAGTCAGCTTGACCAGCCAAACCCTGCTGACAGAGCCAAGTGACATCTAGCATCAGTTATTGGCCAAAAAGCCCTCCACCACCTCGAGTATCTTCTGTGATGGAGATACATGTTGCTCCAGCCACAACAGACAGACAAAAATGCTGAAATAAGCTCAACCCCGGCACAGGCAGCGCTACGGAAACAGCACCCCTGACGCAGTGAAACACGTGTGAACGGCTTCAGCGAACAGGCTGGAAAGCGATGGATGAAAGAGTGCTTTTGCAGTTTGAAATTGTTTGGATGTAACACCGCTGCTAATGCAAAGCTATCCAGAAGGAAATTTAAAGCCAGAACAAAAAGCAGCGACACCTTCCTGAGTTTTTTTTCTATATATTCACACACAGAGAACTGCTAAATAGACCAGGATAGCTCTCAAACTTCTGCTTGGGGGGAACACTCTGGCCATGAAAGGTCTTTACAGAAGAGGATGACTATGTCAACTGTCGCTGAAAAGACCAGCAAGGCACAAACATCCTCTGGAACAACAGCACGAACCCCACCGCACACTTCTCCACTGCTAACGTGTTTACACGCAGCCAGCTAAGAGCACTCACAGGATTTACGCATGTTTCCCTCAGGCAAACAGCCAAGGAAAAGCCGATGTCTCGCAAGCCTGGGAAGCTAGAACCTAAGATGCAGTGCTTCTTCACAGATGCTTAATGCCTCTAAGAACTGACTGCCTTTCTGAAGTGCTGAAGCGTACCACAGAAACCTCACGCGTCATTCAGTTGGATCCCCATCCCCACGCCAGACCTGCCAGAAACCCCACGCTCACACCTGACAACGCTTCGGAACTGAGTCTTGCTCAGTGTAAAGACAGCAGGCTTTGCTTGGTGTTTAATGAATGTGAGATCTGTCTGCAAAAAATACCCCAAAACATCTTTTCCCCTTGCACACCCTTTATTTGTAGAAAGGAGACTCAGCTACAGTCTACAAATGAGCAGAGTCCCTTCAGGGCTCACAGATGCAGCAAACCCTTTCCAAATCCAAACACCCGCATAGAAGGGGTTGCACCACAACACACGAGGGTCCTTCGAGGGGCTGAGAACTGCTGTGATGGTAAAGCATTCTGTTCAAGCATGAGTATTTGCTTTAGGGTAGTGTGTGTGTTGCAAAGCCCTGAAGTTGATTGACTTGCTGAAGTTGATTGCCTCTGTAGTAAGATGAGGAAGAGTCTACAGTGTCCACATGAAACATAAAGCAACAAGCTTAAACCACTGATGAAAGGACAATTCTGGATGAAGAGTTAAGAATGTACCCTCAGCAAGTTAGCTGATGACACAAAACTGGGAGGAGTGGTGGATACACCAGAAGGCTGTGCTGCCATTCAGCGTGACCTGGACAGGCTGGAGAGCTGTGCACAGAGCAACCTGATGAAATTCAATAAGGGCAAGTGCAGGGTCCTGCACCTGGGAAGGAACAATCCCATGCATCAGTACAGGCTTGGGGTGGACCTGCTGGAGAGCAGCTCTGTGGAGAGGGACCTGGGTGTCCTGGGGGATGACAAGTTGACCGTGAGCCAGCAGTGTGCCCTGGCTGCCAAGAAAGGTAATGGGATCCTGGGGTGCATCAAGAAGAGTGTGGCCAGCTGGTCGAGGGAGGTTCTCCTCCCCCACTCCTCTGCCCTAGTGAGGCCCCATCTGGAGTACTGCGTCCAGTTCTGGGCTCCCCAGTTCAAGAAAGATGAGGAGCTACTGGAGAGAGTGCAGAGGAGGGCTACAAAGATCATTAGGGGATTGGAGTATCTCTCCTACGAGGAGAGGCTGAGGGAGCTGGGCTTGTTTAGCCTGGAGAAGGCTGAGAGGGGACCTAATAAATGCTTATAAATATCTCAAGGGTGGGTGTCAGGAGGACAGGGCCAGACTCTTTTCAGTGGTGCCCAGTGACAGGACAAGGGGAAACGGGCACAGACTGAAGCATGGAGAGTTCCATCTGAACATGAGGAAGAACTTCTTCCCTCTGAGGGTGACGGAGCACTGGAATAGGTTCCCCAGGGAGGTTGTGGAGTCTCCTTCTCTGGAGATATTCAAGACCCACCTGGACAAGGTCCTGTGCAGCCTGCTGTAGGTGACCCTGCTTCGGTAGCGGGGTTGGACTAGATGACCCACAGAGGTCCCTTCCAACCCCTAAGATTCTGTGGTTCTGCAATTGTGAAGCAAGATAGATCCAACTTTCCAAACTCCTCCTGAACTTGGCTCATTAAGTCCAGAACACCAATTACCCGATTACTGAACACCATCCAAGATACGTCCCTTGACAAGCATCTTGTTTCGAATGATGATGAACTACTATTTGAAAGACAAGTCATCATTTATTCTGGGGCTGATGAATTGCTACTTTTTGGAGGTCCATTTTCTCTTGTATTTGGGACACCTTCCACCCAGATATCTCTATGGAAACCTTTTTTATGTATTTCCTATTACACAAGACTTACAGGTTTTGCAGGTAGGAGGGCATTTCCATCAACTTTGCTCAGCAAACGCATTAACCATTTTGGGATTAAGCATTCTCAGTGTCAGAATTATGAGCTCCTGACATATGTCAGTCATTCCCATTGAGCTTGGCTATGCCAGTCAATACAGCTGGAAGAAAAAAAATGGACAGGCTTTCAGGGTCACAAATTCTTCCTCAAATACTGGAAATTTCTGTTTACTCTAGACCACTTTACTAAGCTATAATTTGTGGGTTTAGTGCCACATGATTCACCAACGTTGAGGCAGCCCACAAGAAACATAATTTCCAAAGAATTCCTTAAAAGTGTGGGTGGGAAATCCCTGTTTGTTGCACAAAAGTTCTTCAGTTCTTTGATTCTGCTGCGGACCAGTGTAAAAATCAGCAAGCAGCTGTCACACAGACCACACTGGATTTCCACTGAAAAGGTGCAGGCACGGAGGCCTGGGGAAGTGGAGCTCAAAGGGGTCAGTGTACTTTTTCATATTCTAAGCTTTTAGCCACCACTTTGTAACTCTTACTAAAGAAAGACGCTGTCACACAAAGGAGAAAAAAAGGAAAAGAGTAAAAAATAAATTGCACATCCTACTCCAAAGCAACAGAAATAGACATAACAGCACAACTGAGGTACATCATCAAGAACAGCAAGGCAATGTGAAGTGCATTTGCATATTTTGTATTTTAAGAATAGAATTAGATACAGATTCTGCTACAAAAGGAAATTCTGCTTCTATCCAGAAGTGGTTCATATAGCGATTCATACACCAGTCTCTAAGCAGAAAGCATGTAACAGAAGAAATGAGACCCTAGCGCCATCACTGATAGAAAAAGAACAAAAATCCAACCCACTCACCCAACCAAAGAAAAACCAGAAGACACACCCCTCAAAAAACCCAGTATGAATGAAAAGTCTCCCCAGTTGAAAAAATGGAAATAGTGAGGCGAAATGAAAGACTACAGGCAAGCTGTAAATCTGTTGCAGAACTAAAACCCTAGTCTGTATTTTGAGATTTAAAGAAAACTTTACTAACAAAAACTAAATTGTACTTTTGTTAATATCGAAAGCAGAAATGCATTTCCATAACAAATTGTATTAAAAACAAGTGTAGGAGAATAATTAAATGAATACCTAACAGCTGCTGATTATCAAAAGCTATAATTACCAACACCATGTTTTAACTGAAAACCCACAATGTCTCCCAATAACAGTTAGATTCAGAACTTCTGCAGCAGTCAGTCCTGTTCATAGGACTGGTGATTCCTGGATTGGCCATTTGGGAGTTACGATGGGTCATGCACCATACCCAGTAAGCAGACCCACTCTTTTGAAGGGTAAGAGTTCAGTAGTGTCCATGCAGACCTTGCAGCCGGCCTCAGTGGCAGAGAATGGTCTTAGGTATGTTTGATTTGTTAGTACAGATGTTCCCTATGTCTGATGCAGGTCATTTTGGGTTTCTTGAGTTCCTACATCGGCAGGAATCCAGTACCACACCACATTCATTGTAGCCCCATTCACAGAAAGTGTTGACTGAAGTGTTCCAGGAGATAGGGATAAAGGCAAGCTTTAAAGCCTGTATTAAGAGACGGTAACCAGATTACGAACGCAAACATTTAATTATGCCCTTGCGACCAGCTCACATGGCAAAACAGCTCATCAGCTGTGGTTTTATATGAGCGTCAATTAAGATTTATATTTGTCAGTTATGAGTCCAAGGAAGGCTGCTAATGATCACAAAACAGTTGAGATCTAGCAGAGTACCTGGATGCTGAGATGGGTAATATGTGATACTTGATTTTGATTACAGTGGTCAACCTACAGCCTTCCTGTATATCACACACAGAGAAACCTCTAATCACATTCAAAAAGCTTACGGCCACCACTTCCCCAAGAGCTTATATGTTATTATCTACAATACCTACCCTTTAAAATTGTTAAAGGGTTACAAACACCTCTTTTAACATCATCACACCACCAAAACCTGATGTCTGATTGAGCACAGTGAAGACAAACAGGTAGCTCTAATAGAAAATCCTCAATACAAATTCAGATCAGATGCTTTCCTAAAGTGTTTCTAAATGTATCACAAAGCTCAGTAAACTGTGGGCAATTAAAGTAGTTCTATGCTCAAATCCAACGAATTAATTTATTTGTGGCAAAAAGCATCTGCATTAAAAAATGCCTTCTTTCTTCTTCCCTTGGTAGCTGAACAGGTTGACAGATTAATAGTAAATCTCACAAATCTTAAACATAACCGTAAATTCTCACCACTTCTGAAGTCCTCAAAGGGCGAGAGAGAGGCGTATGTATTCATTCTACCTCTGCTTTCCTGAGACATATCAGTAAAGTTCAAAAGAACGATCCTCTCCTTGATTTCAGGGTGGCACGAGATACCTGGATCTGCAGGAATGTGCTGCAAACTCAAAGAGCTGCGGAGACAGAATGGAGCGGCACAGTACACCGCGCTGCAGCTACAGCGTGTTTTATACCTGTAAACTGCACTATGCAGACTTCACTCCCTTCACCACTGCACAGGATCAGTGGTTTTCCTTAAAGATGTAGAACAGTAATCTAGCTGGAAACAAAAATATTTCATACAAGATTTCAGAAACAGAAATACCACCTACTTCTACAACGTCTTCTAAAAAGCCAGGTTCAAGGTCTGTTTCGCCGCTTGCCCATCGTGCTGACCTTCAAAAGCCCTCCAGGGAGCACCACCAGGATGACCAGGCTGCTATGACTAAGGAAAGGTTGGGAGTACAGCCTGGGCTTTACGGCACGCTCCAGCATGCGTCCGTCTGCTGTGGGGCAGCAGACCACTGAGAGGTTCTGATGCCTCTCTCTCTCATCCTTTTTTCAGCAACCTGATGCCAACAGACAAGACCACACATGTTTCTCCCTGAAAGGGTCTGCATAAGGGTCTTGCAATTTCACAAACAAGCTGAAGTCGGGCTGCTGATAAATGCACAGACAGAACCAGGACCTGGGTTCCTCTAAGGCAGCCCAAGTACAGTATAGACACAGGCAACACACCAAACTGCTTTTGCTATCACTCTTCGTTTTATTACAGCACAGAGATTTTGCTTCTTGTCTCCTTATCTTGTACTCCTGATGGTGAAACAACTCTCATCTTTATATTAAAATCCCTTTCTGATGTGTATGTCATATTCAAAATACAGTTACATTAATAGCATGAAATGTTTCACATTTTTCTCCAAGGTGTTACAGATTACCCACACAAAGCAGCTTCAGGCTTGCAGCTACGAATGCATTTCCCAAGCGTTTCCATTCACGATCTACAACCAATATTTATAAAAGGAGAGCTCTAAAAAAAGATGGCTCATGCAAATACATCTAGAATGTACTATTCAAAACTTAGCACCTGAAATCTGCTATTGCTTCACAGAAATGTTTTTCATTGTAAAATACAGAAGTGCACAAAATAATGCACAAAATAATGGGTCAATACAAAGTAGACAAACACACCATTTCTCCACCACCAGAATACACGAACTGAAGTATGAGTTAGTGGCTGCTAAGCAGCACCATAAATTAACTGGTGCCCACCTAATAAATGGGTTACATGACAAGACACATTCAGTCTCCTAACTTCGGTGTCCAACAGAAGATAAGGATATGCCCTTGAACATTCTTTAAAAGTCATCATACGCTGAGAGGTCAGAGTGATTTTAGCATGATGTAGAAGATGCTGATGTTTTGCAGGTGGCAGTAGCGATGTCTCTTCCTGCAGAACAGTCAGAAGGTTTTCAATTCAGAGAACAGCAGGGGTGAATGAGGACTCAGAATAAAGACAACAGATTCTGCCAAAAATCACAGTCGAGGCACATGCCTGTGCTTGCTTACGGGGGGCGAGGGAAGCAGCCTCAGGCAAATTTCATGTAATGTTCTACTTTGAGGAGCATCCAAATTAAGGTTGCTCAAATCCTGTACTGTGGGGGATGTATATTTAGTACCTATCAAAATCTTACTTCAGGCTAAAATGTTGTGGTAAGTGCAGAGGGGTGCCCCTGCAGTTGCACATTTTAAATCAGTGTCCTGTTACATGTAAGTTTATAGAATCAGGTACCTCCCGATTCCATTATGCTTAGTCAAAATCTCTGCATAAGAGTTGCCCTGATGCTTTGCCAAGCCTTTTTCTCCTCAGACAAAAGAAAGCAGTTCTGCAAAGCTTGAGGTTACCTGAATAACTTATAAACATAAAAAAAAAGAATTAGTTTTTTCCAAAAGCCACCAACTTCTAAACTACATTTATCTTGGAACAGTTTTGCTAAGACTCAGCATGAAGCAAACATTCTGGATTTATTTTTATCCTCACTGAAAATCCATGCCTTGGGGCACTTTTTACACAGATCTAGTCATCCACCTTCATATTCTTCAGAAATCTTTCTACCACTGAATTTTCCCACCAGACCTCAGAATCTGGGCATCCTCCCAAACCTGCTCTCACGTGTGAGTCTTTCTACAAGCATCCAGGAGACAGGATTCCCCTTCCTGACTGTAAGCACTGCATCTAAGGACCTGCAGGATCAGAACCCAAACATTTACACAATGTTGCTGATCTCAGCTTTCTTTCCAAGAAATGCACAGACTTTTTGCTTGCAAAGGTGCCTGGTATGGAGAAGAGAGACCTAAGTTTGCGGTGACTGGGGGCGTTTATTGCTTTTGCCATATCTCACAGGCAATCCTCACTGTGCTCGTTGTTACTGCTACACTTTGCTTGTTTTTCCTAACCTCCCAAACCTAGGAACGGGGCAGTTGGGAGAAGGGAACTGCGAACCAGAATAGCAAATGTATCAAAGTATTTACTTTTGCACCAAGACGAGGTGAACCGACATTTAACATCTATTTGTGGCTTATTTCACTCCTACGGGAGTAAGAAAGGTTTGCTCTCCACGGCTTGGGGGCAGACCCTGGCTCCAAACACCCTTACAGTGTCTAATCAATCATACTTCAACCAAACTGCTCAGCTACTGCCGACGTACTACGGGAAGGACAGCTCAAACTCCTACGCTAGCATTAAAAAACGTAGGACCTAAGACCAGTACACTACCACCATAAAGGTCCGTCATACTGCTTCAGGGATTTCTTCTTCCCTTTCACCCACTACTCTTGTGCTCCTCCTTTCTTCAATTAGAGGAAGACGGCGAATCAATGAAAAAATTTCGTGCCAGCTCAGCAGTGTGAAGCTGAAAGCCAATTTATAGCACTCCAGAGTTTTAACACCTGAAGTGACCGTGTCACTTCCTGGGGTATTCCTTACCTGTTTTTCTTCTTATTTATTTAATAAAGCTAACACCAACTGGAGACATTATAAGCTGTCTGAAAGTCATTCTGCAAGTTCATTTTGGTTTTGCAGTTGATTTTATTCTGTCTGGTACCCAGCAATACAGATACATTACTGTTTTTTATTTTCCCTTCTCCTCTCTCTGGATGCAGAGCAGAAGTGCATCATCATTTCTCTGCAACCCAGCTGCGCTTCTACAAAGCCACTCCTCAGATAGCCTTTGGCCAGAAGACACTCACAGGCTTACAGCAGCAGGATACTAAATCCAAAACCTACGCCCCAGTTCAGCAAAGCACTTTCTCAAACAGAATGAAGCCAATAAGGCTAGAGCTCTGAGTACTTCACTGCAAAGGGCTGTAACGACTTTGCTTGCTTCCCATCAAATTCTATCTGCTTTGGATCTAGTCCAGGCCATTTGCTGGAAGGTGTCATTAAATAAAATGCGAGGAAAGTCAGGCCAATAATCTCTCAATTTCTAAGAAACCTCTGGTTGTAGCATCTGCCCAACCAGATGATTCAGCAGCAGCCCCAGGGGGACCACACAGCACACCCACATCTCCGGCCCACTAGCTTTAAGCATAAGTATTTACCCTATTTCGGTTCTCTCTTTGAATGACTACTTTAATAAAGTAGACAAGGTAATTACCTCAAGTTTACAGGTGCTGGCATCTGTAACTTACACACAGTGTGACCGCAAGTTTTGAACTGTTACATAATAAAACCAGAAATTTTAAGTGATTAACTAAGCATATTAATAGAAACGTGAAGTGAGCTCTGGTAAACAGAATTAAAAAAACTTCCTGAAACAGCTGCTTATTAGTGCTCGCTTCCTTTGCACACAGCTTTTGGGAAATCTTTCACAAAATGCTTTTCATTTTATGAAACAATGCATACTGATGGCATGTATGGGACATCACAGCTGATACACCACGTGCTTCTAACAGGCTGTGGCTGAGACCACTGTTGGTACAGATAAAAGATGCTATGCTAAGACAACTGAGCGAACAGGTATGCTGGCGGGACGGTTCGGGAATTAATTTGGAGAGACTCATGTTCACTTACTTGGTCTGCCACAATGTCCCGTATTACCTTGGGCAAGCTAAATTCTGCTCCCCACTGCAGTGAGAATAACTCCATTTCCCTATCTCAGAACAGTGCTCCAAAACTAAATGTGAAGTATAATAGGCCAACGTGATGCCCGTGACTGCCTGATCCTTTCTCGAACGCGTACCAGTGATTCAGAAGCTGCCCTCCGTAGCTATTTGGCAAGAAACACAAGGGAGCTCAAAAGCGCTAGATGTAATGCAGCAAGTGTGTTAGGCCTCCGACAGCTTGAACTGCAATGCCTGAATGAATCTCATTAAAGCAAAGCAAAAGCTGAATGACACGTGCCTTGAAAGTCATAGTATGTGCTGAATGCTTCCAAGAACTAGGAATAAGAAATAATAAACCACAAGTATTTCTTCCAGTCATGTTATTTTCTCTTTTTTTTTTTTTTTTTATCCCAAGTCTCCATGCTCAAACTCAGTAGTTCCTGTGTTTTGCCACAATCTGGCAGCCACAGCCAGGGATGATGTGTCTAACCACAATCTCACCGGACTGAAAAAGTAATCTGTGTCTTAACTTCAGGCTCCAGATGAAGAAAATTCTAAACCTAAATGGGGCATTCTAGATAATGAAGATGCTTCTTAATTTGTAGAGCAATAAATAAGTACCTTTACAACTTCTAGTATCTTTTTCTTCACCTCACACTTGTCAGGTGAATTGCCCAACATGTACACAGATGTTCTCCCAAAAGAATGAGCTTCGAGATCTGCTCTGTCACGTACCAGCATCCCAAGGCATGCCCTCTGTTCCCACCTAGATCTTTTACTGGGGAAAAATGCAAGACCTTGGGCATTGCCCCAGGATTTCTGAAAGTCCAGAAGCTGGCTCAGAGCTACAGTCTTATGTGCAGAGTCAATCCACAAGTGGACAGTAAATCCAACGCCTCCAAAAGATGATCTGCCTCTGCATATGTACAGACCGTATCCAAAGTAGATGCTGGATGTCCAGAAATCCCAGATATATGGCCCATCTCATCCCGAATGGAGATGTGGAATATCCACAATGCATAAAGGAACACGCGTCTAGATGGTCCCACCACCCTGTGCACCACACATCTGGGAACTCACATCCCAGAGGCTCCTCAGCCCAAGCGCCTCGCCTCTCCTAGCAGCATTCTTCTGCCAGGACAGGAAAAAGCAATGCTGCCTCAAGGTTGAAGGCTCTTTCTAGAAGACATAAAGAATTTCCCACAGTATGAAGTTACTATGAACTTGAAATTACTATGAACCTGAAAGGGATGAGGCTCACAGAACTTCACGCAAATTTGGGTTGGGCCCCAAATCAGGGTTCATTGCAATCAGCTTAGAGCTTGAGAAAAATTTTGCAACACTAGGAAAGTTAAAACCAGTGGTGAACTGAGCAAGTGACTGTTTTATCAACATGACTGAAGCTCGTACCTCCCACAAGCACGCTTGATACAGCACCACAGTTCAGACATTGGATGCTGATGATGCCAAGCAAAGACACTGAGACAGACCTGAGAGCAGTTTCTGCTGTTCATTGCTTCCTAGGAGACCTGTAACCGCGTTCGCTGCTCTTCTTCCCTGCTCCAGCACTGGGGAACATTTCAGGTCCTGTGAGCTGCTTTATTTATTCTCTGACAAAAAATAAAAAGTTAAAAGCATCCACTTTACTGAACTTGCAGTTCTTCAGGAAGTACTAATTGAAAACTCCTTGCTCTGTGTTACAAATTGCAGTGCAAATATTATGATTCGGTAAGTCAAACCAGATTAATATCCCTCATTCCCTGCAGGAAATCCTAACAAACGCTACGAGGGTTTCCAGCTTTGCAGGAAGTGAAACCGCTGGACTCTGCTACACTTTTATGTTTGGCTTCAGTGGGAAACTCATTTTGCAACTCCAACAAATACCAGCGACATTCCTACAAGCGAAGTAGCCCAGCTGCCAGTCAACGGGACATTTGACCTTGAAGAGTAACCCGAAAGGCACTTGTACAAAACAACAAGGTCTGGTTACAATTGCACTCTCACTGCCAAATCCATTAAAGCTTATCTTTAAAATGCAATTAACTTTTAAAACGTGGCCAACAGCAAACCTATTTTCCATCAGCAGCCAGCTGCTGCTTTCCAGCACCTTTGTGTCTCTTCTATTTCTATGAGCAATGACTTTGTTATCTTACAACTTCAAATACAGTTAACATGTTAAATCCAAAACAATCACTTGCCCTTAGGGAGAGCGGCCCAGTTCCAGCAAGCACCAAGTCATGCATTCATTCTGGTTTCATAATCCCAGTTACCCTTGGCCAGTGGACATCTGGAAGGTCACAATTCAAAGGCACTTCTGCAAGTTTTATTAAGCTACCTGAACTCTCCAGGGCAGCAGCTCTTGTGAAGAAGTCCAGCTCTTCTTGCCTGCATGCCAGAGGACAGCTTTTGGCACTGGAAAGGCATCACTGAGTTCGTTGCTCCAGAGCGCAGCAGGAAGACGGATGAGCTTGGACAGATGATGCTAAAACAAAGAGCTCTAAAAAGCACTTTTAATTTTTGGGATACACAGCTACGGAAGCAGCTGGAGCCTCCATGCGATTCTGTATCAGCAGAAATCGATGATACTGGCAAGTGCCATTTTTGCTTTGAGATTTTGGCTGGAACAATTAGTAAGCACAATTTTGCACATAGGCTTCCATTGTAATTACCATCTATTAACAGAGAAAGCTGGTGAAACTTCACACTACACTACCTTTAATCTCACCCTTTCGTGATCAAATAGTCTCACATCTTGAACAGTACAGTTCCTTATTCCCAAGCTCAAAAAAAGGCTCGATGCAAAGTCGACTGAAATCAGCAGAAAGCCTCCCAACGGCTTCAGCCTATGCTGCCTCTTCGAAACCGAAGAGCAATGCTTAGGGAGACCTCGGTGCTGTTGCAAGCATTTCCCCCCCCCCCC
>Ga0065711_1039372_pt1 | contig 17904 bp, 14 predicted proteins | sample Hoacrofraction12_FD_59098 | JGI IMG/M metagenome (GOLD analysis project Ga0065711, IMG submission 59098) | Hoatzin crop microbial communities from Cojedes, Venezuela - Epithelial fraction 12 v2 (version 2) | ecosystem: Host-associated > Birds > Digestive system > Esophagus > Crop | place...
GTGTCCAGAGAAGGGCAACGAGGCTGGTGAGGGGTCTGGAGAACAAGTCTTATGAGGAGCGGCTGAGGGAGCTGGGGCTGTTTAGTCTGGAGAAGAGGAGGCTGAGGGGGGACCTTACTGCTCTCTACAACTACCTGAAAGGAGGTTGTAGCGAGGTGGGGGTCAGTCTCTTCTCCCAAGTAACTAACGATAGGACAAGAGGCAATGGTCTCAAATTGTGCCAGGGGAGGTTTAGATTGGGTGTTAGGAAAAATTTCTTCACTGAAAGAGTTGTAAAGCATTGGAACGGGGAAGTGGTTGAGTCACCATCCCTGGAGGTATTTAAAAGACGTACCAATGCAGACCTTAGGGACATGATGTAGTGGTGGAATTGACAGCATTAGGTTAATGGTTGGAGTTGATGATCTTGAAGGTCTCCTCCAACTTAAATGATTCTATGATTCTAAGATCCTGCCACCTGCCCTGGGATGTGTGTCAAAGCTGGAGCAGGGCCGGTCTGTATCCATTCCCATCCCGGAACACCAGTGGGATTGCTGGTATAAGGTACTGGAGAGGAACTGGCTCTGGCCACAAAGGCTAAACAAAGCTCAACGCTAGCTGAGTTATTTGAGACAGGTACTCAGTAATTGTGTTCCTACCAGTATAAATTGGAATCAAAAGTGAGTTATTCAGTCAGTGGAAATAAATGGATTTTTCCAGCTAGTGTGGCTGACGTGTGCTGTGTATATCACATTTATATATCTTCCTTCCACCAACCAGCTCCCCTTTCAATAACCACGTTCTACAGCTATAACAATTCTAGTGGCTGGAATGAAATGTGTGTTCAGAACAGGCACCAAGAGATAAATCCTGATACAGCACCGGGAACACATTCCGTGCATTACATGTGCCAAAGGAGTAGGATTTATTCAGGTCATTTATGCTCCACTGGAGTGGAAAAAGGAAAAAAAAATAGGCTTTCCTATAATGAATTAGACTCTCTGAGTCCTGCAAAGAATAATCCTTATGCACTGGCTAAGAGGGATTGTCATCCATCAAGGCAGCAAGGGGTGGCTTTGTAGGGCAGGTCTGTCCTGGACCCACAGCCATGTCTGTGTGTACGTTGCCTCCTTCAGGCCTTGACCAGTACCCACCAGGGCCCTGCTCCCTGCGCTGGTCATCTCTGCAGCAGCCCCTCGTACAGCCATGGCCAGGATTCTTCCCATGCTTCACGGGAGCATCTCCCACAGCCTGTCATGTCCTGCCCCACATGAAAGCCCTGCTTTCAGCTTTCTGTTCTTTCTGGATAGGCCACTCTGAGAGAGTTCAATTTTGCACAAGTTATTGTTCATCCTGCAAAAATACCCAAAGCCTGCAGGGTGATCATTGTCCCACTTGGCTGCACAGCCACAGAGCCACAAACTCTTGTGATCTACATAGAGCAACGAGGAGAGAAAAGGGCAGAGGAAGGGCAGAGGAAGGGGAGCACAGCAGGCCAGAGCTACAGCTGAGACCAGAGCTGGCTTCAAAGCCATCACCATCCCCTCCAACAAAGGAAGGCAGACTAAATTCTAAACTTCTGGGAGTTGCTGCCTCCTCCTCCATCTATCCCTAAGGCCGTGAGCTCCCAGAGAAGAAAACACCCCTTTCTTGGTGTTAAGAAAACAGCTAGTACATTGCAGCTAGTGCTACATCTACAGGATAACCTGCTATACATCTGCAGGCACCTGGTTGGTATTTCGCAGCTGCTCTAAATAAACAGCCTGTCTGTCTATACCCTTACACACCAGCGTGTTTTGTTTCTTCATCACACTTCAGATTTATTGGCACTGAGTAGGGGAGGCTGAGGGAGAAGAACAGAACAGGGAAACAATGACCAAAGTTGTGTATTTGTGCTTCACCATCAAACAGAATAAACCTGTCAGAACATCACAGGCTGCCTGTTCTTACACCTGGACAAGGGGCAGCAAGTTCACCTTTCTGTGATGGGAACAGCATCAATGGTGCTTTTAACCCTGCCCTGGGTGAAGCTGGGACAGAGTTAATTTTCACAAGAAGCTGGTTGGGCTGACCCAAACAGCCAATCAAATGGGATATTCTATACCATGGGATGTCATGCTCAGTATTTAAGTGGGGAGCTGGTTGAAGGAGAGACTTTTTGCTACTCATGAGCAAACTGAGCATCAGGTGGTGAGAACACTGCATGTTGTATATGCGTTTTATTAGTATTACTGATTAGTTGTTTTCTTCTCCCTTTGCCATTCTGTTAAACTGTTAAACCCACGAGTTTTTGCCTTTTCCTTCTGATTGTCCTCTCCATCCCACCGAGGAGGGGGAAGGAGTGAGAGAGTAACTGCGTGATTCTTTGTTGCAAAATGAGGCAAAATCACAACAAACACTTACTAGCTTGTGCTTTCCCCAGAAGACATTGAATGAGGCCAAAGCAGCAACAAATTATCATGGAAAGTAGAAATGTGAGTGGACGATTGTGTTCATGGAAAATTCAAACAACCCTGTAGTGTCTGAAAGTGAAATTTAAATGTATTTTTCTGGATTACTATCTGTGTAGTAATGTATATACAGATCCAAAAGGATATGATCTTTACTCTTTCACTGCAAAACTATTTTTGACAGGAAACTCCACACTAGAGTGTAGATTTTTCCAGTTTTTGATTAAAAAACTGTAGACTTCCAGGACCATGCATTTCAACAAACTCCATGCTACGCAAGGAAGTCATTAACATTTGCCATTCCAGCTATCTATTCTACATCTGTATCAAAACAGGGAGGAAGGAACAAGAACTATTGCACTGTGATTAAAACAGTCCCCTCCTGGGAAAGGACAGTGGCTTTGAAAGAGTTAGGATAACAGTCGCACAGCCCCTGAGTGTCCGGTGACACCAAGCTTCCTGGTCTTTCTAGGTTGCAGCACTTCATACACATGTACATAGCACTGAATTCCCATTTTGTCATAACATAAGTCCTGGGGAAGGATGATTGGATACATCACACCCCACTAAACACAGAGAATTTTAAAACTCCTCAACTGATGAGCAAGCCCAGACATAGTCTGGATTGTTGTGTCATCATCCCATCAGCTTCAGGGGTCTGGCCAAGAGAAATGAATAGGAGATACATGGGTATCCAGAAGTGAATGGGATGGGGAATTGTAAAAACTTTCATTTTCTCTGTCATTTTCTCTAGAGAATGGAAGTGAGAAACCTGTCTGAGAATGACATACTTTGAGAAGACATAACACAACATCCAAGCCACAAGTTGAAGAAGGATAGTAGATGGCAGAGGATCAGCAAAAGAAGGGTGAAATGTGTGGTAGCACAGAACTTGGAGTGACCTTGTGGGTCACTGACTCCAGCTGGCAACAGTCCCTGGGGGCTATATCGTGTAATCCCAATCCTTATGTGACCACACTCCATCCAGAAATGCTTAAGGATGCTCCCATTGGAGAGAAATGATGTCCCAGAGACCGCTTGCTCTCGTGGTTAGAAACCCACCACTTATTCTGTCAGATCTTACTCACAGCTGTGTAGGTTGCTGATTGTTCATCTAGATCTTCTCTGCTCTTGTTTATCCTTACCTTCTACTGCCCCTAAGAAATATCCGTCCTAAGATTATTTTCTGAAAAAAAACTTACTGTTGCATACTCTATTACTGCAAGTTCCATTTTGTGCTTTTTTGTCCTTACCTCCATGCGTTCAGTCTTTTTCACATTCAGAAGTGGGTTTTGATTTTTTATTTTGCGTGCTACAGATGTGTATGTAACTGATGGGGTATGGATGCTTAGGCCATGCTTTCCCTTTTTCTTAAATGAAATTGCTGTGGGTTTTTATTTTCTAGAAGATATTTGAAAGCAAAATGTTATAGGAGGAAGAGAGATGAACACAAAGTGATACTCAGCTTCAGGGTGAGAAATGCAGTCGTGAGTGTCTTTCACATGGAAGCATACATTGAACTGCAGCTCAGATTCAAATATGTATAACATATACATGCACTCCTTAACTAACAGTTCTACAGACACAATTAGATCATAGAATCATAGAATGCTTTGGGTTGGAAGGGACCTTTAGAGGTCATCTAGTCCAACCCCCCCTGCAGCGAGCAGGGACATCTTCAGCTCAGCCAAGTTGCTCAGAGCCCCGTCCAGCCTGGCCTTGAATATTTCCAGGGATGCGGCCTCCACTACCTCTCTGGGCAATCTCTTCCAGTGTTTTACCACCCTTATCGTAAAAAATTTCTTCTTTACATCTAGTCTAAATCTAAATTCTCTTAGTTCAAAGCCGTTGCGCCTTGTCCTATCGCAACAAGCCCCGCTGAAAACATTTTCCCCATCTTTCCTGTAGGCCCTCTTCAGGTACTGAAAGGCTGCTAGAAGGGCTCCCTAGAGGCTTCTCTTCTCCAGGCTGAACAGCCCCAACTCTCTCAGCCTTTTCTTATTGGAGAGGAGTTCCATCCCTCGAACCATTTTTGTCACCCTTCTCTGAACGTGCTCCAACAGGTCCGTGTCTTTCCTGTGCTGAAGGCTCCAGAGCTGGACGCAGGACTCCAGGTGGGGTCCCACAAGAGTGGAATAGAGGGGCAGAATCACCTCCCTCGACCTGCTGGCCACACTTCTTTTGATGCAGCCCGGGATACAGTTGGCCTTCTGGGCTGTGAGTGCACATTGTCATCTTATGTCCAGCTTTTCATTCACCAGTACCCCCAAGTCCTTCTCGGCAGAGTTGCTCTCAATCCCTTCATCCCCCAGCCTGCATTGATAGCAGGGGTTGCCCCGACACAGATGCACAACCATGCACTTGGCCTTGTTGAACCTCATGAGGTTCACACAGGCCCATTTATTGAGCTTGTCCAGGTCCCTCTGGGTGGCATTGCATCCTTCTGGTGTGTCAGCTGCACCACTCAGCTTGGTGTCATTGTAGACAAATTGTTAAGAAAAACAAGGGATTTGAAATGTTGTCTTTTCTTTCTACAGTTAATTGGAATTCCAGCTTAACATGAAATCTGCAAAACCACGAAAAATGCAAACTGATTCACATTTTGTTTTTCTGTGTTTATCCCTAAGATAGTAGACTTATTACCCAAAACAATAAATGGCAAAAATACTTAAAGCAGATATTCTGATTTTTCGTGAATGTCCTGATACTTCTGCCTTGCTGAAATCAGTAGGAACCTGGAGCCAGGGTACAGCAGTGGCTCCAATACAGGTGGCAGAATCCAGCTGCACTGCTGGAGCATACAGCCCAAAATAAACAAAAAGAGTTGTCAGCATCTTCAGAGTCTTACAAACTCCGTCCATAAGTTTAATAAACCCTCTCCAAAACATGTTAAAACTTCTGAATATGCTATTGGTGAATAACTGCTCTGTTCTTTGTTCATTCCCAGGCACAATGGTATTTGTAGCAATCCAGATCTCTTCACCAAGGCATTATGATGAATACAAAGAGTCAAGAACTTGCACAGGTTGGGAGGAGATCGCTGAACTTTTCCACAGGTAGCTTGTGTCCAGGCCTATACCCCACCATGCAGTCAAGGCCTACTCTTAGTGTGAGTGTCTCCACACACTGCAGTAACTAAGAAACATCAATGTCATTAAGCAGAGCCCAAAAAGAAGTGATGAGGCTACCATTACTCACTCTTTGAGATCCTCCCAACAGAAAAGCAGGGCTTGCTCAGGTGAATTTGAGAGTAGGATCAATCCTCTGTGCATATACTACCTAGACAAATTACCCCAGAAACAGGAGGCTAACACTGTTAATCAGGATAGCATATTAAATATTCTTGATGATTTGGGGGGGGGAGGGGGAAGTCAAATGTAATTGTCCTGAACAGAATATATTTCCATAACAATGAAATCTCAAAATCAGTCTCCTGTTCATTTCAGCAAAGGAAAAATTAGCATACCTCCAGATACTTTGGGTCAGTGGGGATACCATTATAGCCTTCTGAATCTGCAAGAGCCATTTCAAGCTGTATTGTTTTACGATGACTCTCACTGCAATGTGACACAACGGCATGGTTTTTAGTTTAGACCAGTAGATGTGGGTTAATCAAGCTGTTATTCTTGCTCTTGCATACCACCTGTGGAGGCTTTCGACTAACCAGTTGAGACACTTACGAGTGTGTAACTTGGATTTCTTGCATATTCATTAAGAAGGAGGATTGTTCTCCCTTAGCTGAGCAATCTGCATGGGAGCAGAAGACCAAAACTTCCTGTGCAGTCAGGTGAACAGCCTGGTTAAAACTGAGCCACGTCTCTGGCAGTAGGAATGAGAGTTTGAGTGCCCTGGGAATCTGGACTACTCTGTAAATAAGAGGGTTTTTCCCCGCAGGCAAAAATCCCTGCAGAGTTCAAAGGGACAGCAGGAAGCACTACATTTTGTCCTGAAGCTATAGAAAAAATAGGTAAAAATAGAATACTGTGGTCTCCCCTCAGTTGTGACATCAGAAGCCATTACCTCTACATCTGGAGAGAATAAATGTGAAAGAGGCACAAACCCCCCTATAATCTTGATCAATCTCCAGGTTAAAACACTGACATTCAGGGCAGAAACTTTAAACTGCTGCTGGGAATTTGTGATTGGGTTTAGGGGCAGAAGAAGGGGAGTCTGGGTCTCTGAAGGAGACACTCTGGTAGATAGAGTCTGGACATCTGAACCAACAGCCTGAGACAGTTACCTTCATAATCGGCCAAGCAGCAGTCATCACCAAAGCACAGGTCAAACCATCATGAAGCACATGCCTGACATGTCAGATGAGTGGTGTCCCAAATCAGGTTGTGTCTCTCCACCATCTGTAGCTCCGAAATGCTGCCTCCCAGCACTGGCGTGGGGCCTCACTTTGTAGAGATCTAAAATTCAGTGAGATAAATGCCTTGAGATCCTCAGAAAAATGGACTTCTTGTGGTCTTTTTGCAGCTCCCTGTGATACACTGCAAGGCCATCTGCTACACATGCCTGTAGGACAGTGTTCCCAGGGTGAGGTGCAGACAGAAATAGATGCCCTGGACCAAACTCTGCACAGTATGCAGAAAATCGTTGAATTTGGAGATAACTGATGATGAAGACAGGTTTAGTGCATTTGATAGGTTTGTATTTTTATAAGTCATGGCTGAGACTGGGCCTTGAGAGTCTATTCTTCAACGTCAAATCCCCTAGGAGTACAATTTCCAGAAATGTTTAATGACTATTTAATAACAGCTGCATAAAATATCTCTGATCATATTTTAATACTCCCAATGACAGAATTGTTCAGTGCTGAAGTATTTTATGGTTATAAAAAATATATCACTCTTTTTTTAGAGAGCTGCCCTTAAAGCAAACCCTGGCCATGCAGCGTGACCCTCTCCTCCTGGCTGAAAGGCAGCCCAGGTACGAGAGACGTGAAACAGAGAGAGCGAGGGAGGTGCCTTGTCCCTTCACAGCAGCTCACCATGGCAAAACCTGTGGCTGGCTTTTTAGAAAGGCTGGAAAATCATATCACTCATTCACAAGCAGGCAGGTGAAAACAAGATATGGGTAATGAAATTCCTTGCTTGAGGGCACCAGCTGATCACCTCTGGGGTGCAGGGCAAGAATTTACCTCCCCAACGGCTGCCTGAAGAGCCCAGAGCAGATGCTGACATGTTACTAGAGTGCTTGGTCTGTCCTTGAAATGCAAGTTGCTGCCCACAGGTGGGACACAAGCACTGCTGGAGGTTTCCACACCCCAGCTGCATCTAACCTCTCCTTTGTGAGCAGCCACGGCAAAGCAGGCACACTGAGTGCCACCAGCACCTCCTGTTTGGTTTATCTGAGTCTGCCAGAGGTACAAGGGGCTCCCCTTCGTGTCTTCCAGGGTTGCTGCTCCCCTCCCAGCTCAGCCTGGCTGCCTTTTGCTTTGCTTTTAGTCGGGGAGCCAGACCCCACCAGCACCTACACCTGTGAGTTAACTCGCCTTGCGAGAGATATGCACTAAGTTCACATGACCCAAGATGTGTGCTTGTGGAGATGCAATAATAAGGTTGCCCTCAGGGCAAGAACTGCCTAATTTAGAAGATCTCATTTTTCTCTAGCCAGATATCACCTGGAGCTAGCTGATGGCAGCTCCCTGCTCCTGGGCTCGAAAAGGCTTGGGTATCACTGCTGGCCATGTACCCCATTTCATGCAGTGTCTGTTGGGGTCCACACTTGCTCATAGGGACATCTGTAATAATCCTAAACCGTCTCTGGTCCTAAACAGGACTATCTGCAGGTCGAGCATGCTGGGATGTTTGCAGCCTTCAGGTGGATGAAGGAGATTCATTAAAGCATTTTCTTTCAAGTGAAATGTGTATGTGTCTGTCTGTATGTGCATGTGTGCGTGAAACAGAACACAAAGGAAGAGAAAATTTACGTGAGTTTTCAGACCACTGAAAATCAGTTTCTGGTAATCAGATTATTAGACCAGTTCATTCAGATTCTTGGCTTCTGCAATTTATTGCTAACTTTAACAGGTGCCACTCTTCATATGATCAGGCTCCTGTGAGCTGGGGAAGAAAAATGCATTCTTCAAGCACTTCGTATTCCTAACAGGGATTGAAGTAATCCTAGACCTTGTTACATTTCCATTTTTAACTGAATTAGTGAGCCTTTAATATGTGCAGCAATTAGACTTTTCCTTGCAAATAGAGACGGTTCCAGAAGAAATCTTTTTTAAATGTATCTATCCTCATCACTATCAGGAAACCATTTTCTCTGCATTAATTGTATGTGCATTTAAATTCCATTTTGAATGGGCTTCACCAGTCTGAGACCCTTGCAACGCAGCTACCTTTGAGAAGAAAGCACCTATAAAAACTATTCAGTCCATTGCAGAGTATTGATAGGGAAGAAAATTCTGTTGAGTCAAGGGTTTATGCCTGTTCTTTCAAGAATTTTTATAGGATATTTATGTCTATTTGGAATTGACATTTTCTAAGGCTGTCTATAAAAGCACATTCCATGACAACCTGGAGGCCTCAGTTTACCTGTTCTGGCTGCTTTCTAAAAGGGAACCATGTCTCTATAATTCTGGCATTTACAGTAAATCTGAGTTTATGTAGAAAAGCATTGCTACGTTCATTGATTAGGTATTGATCATTTTGTTTTCATCAAAGGAAAATGTAGAACTCTCTGTATCTAAATGATTTCTTTGTGCACTGTGGTTTTACTACAAGTTGTATATCAATTCCAGAGAATTTACTTGTACCATTCTTTTAAGTGAGGTGAGTGATTGATGTCACTGATGCAACTCATGTAATCCAGACTTCTTCCTTGCTGAGCTGCAGGAAGCAACAGGGCATAGAGATATCTGCTTTCTGGATCTGGAGATGCTTGGTCAGTCAGCTGCATGGGAAAATTATTGTCTCATAGATTCTTATAGTACCTTGATCTATTATTCTTTTCTAGTAGCTGCCTGACAGCTTACACTTAATGAGCGTTACAAGGCAACACAAAAATGAATATGGCTGCAGTCTCTTCCTTTGAACAACATCCAGATCACTATGAACAAGTGTTGTAGCTGAAGCCCAGTAGGCATCTAAGCCCCAAGCAGCCACGCTCACTCTTCCCTCACCCAGTGGGATGGGGGAAGGAATTGGGAAGGTAAAAGTGAGAAAACTTGTGGGATGAGATAAAGACAGTTTAATAGGCAAAGCAAAAGCTGCACATGCAAGCAAAGCAAAATAAGCAATTCAGTCACTACTTCCCATTGACATGCAGGCATTTGACCATCTCCAGGAAAGCAGGGCTTCATCATGCGTAACGCCATAACTCTGAACATCCCTCCCTTCTTCGTTCTTCCCCCAGTTTTTATTGCTGAGTGTGACATCATATGGTATGGGACATCCTTTTGGTCAGTTGGGGTCAGCTGTCCCAGCTGTGTCCCCTCCCAACTCCTTGTGCAACCCCAGCCTACTCGCTGGTGGGGTGGGGTGAGAAAAAAGGGCCTTGATGCTGTGCAAGCACTGCTCAGCAGTAAACATGCCTTTGTTATCAACACTCTTTCCACCATAAATCCAAAACATAGCCCCACACAAGCTACTTCGAAGAAAACTAACTCTGTCCCAGTCCAAACCAGTATAACAAGAAAATTCAAACACAATTGCAAAGAAGAATCGGGAACATGCCCAACATCAGCTGTGTGAGGCACACAGACATGTCGGGAGATGATTGCTCTGCTGCTTCTTCCTTGTGGCACTGAGAAGTGTACAGTGATTCCCTTCAGGATACCTTGTTAGGACAGAAAAAGCATTTTTGAATAGCTGTTTGTGAGCCAGACCTCCTTTGGTCTGTTTGCATGTGAGACATATCACTATTTTGAAAGGAGTCTGAACGTGATTTATTTATTCATGTGGTCTCCGAGAGGATCGCTAGGTATCCCCTGCATCAAGCCACTGAGGACTTGTCCTGTCACATTGTCTAAATCAAAACACGGCTCCTAAACCTGCACGACTTCAATAACCTTAGTGGAGTATTGTTGGCTTTGATGGAACGAGTGGACATGACATCAGATGCCAAGGATTTGCTTGTCACCTCCACTGTAGCTTTACTTTGGGATGCTTGCTGGGCTACAGAAATCTGTCACAGACTAATCTGCTTGGGATGTCAAGGAAGCTGGAGCTGAAGCCTTGATGTATGAATCTTCTGTGCTGATAACTCTCAGCTGAGCTTTGATGAATGCATAAAGAGTTGGCAGACGAGTGGAGTTTTTGATTAACTGTGCTAGTCTATGCACACTCAAGCTTCAGTGAGATTGTATATTGTCAGCCTGCTGTCTCCTGTGTGCTGAATTCTCATTTAAGCTTTTGTATTTAACTGGAAATTCTGATTTCTCTTTCACTATGGAGTTTTAAATGAAGTTCAAATCAGACATAATTTACAGTGTGATAAAGACTGTGTAATATTTTCTGTCTCTGTAAGTAGCTTGAGATGGAATTACCTTTAATGTTTATAACTTCTTGTATTCACATTTACATTAATACATTTTGCTTAACAAGATAAAAATATTTCTCCACTGAGCACATCCATATGGAGTCGTGCTCATGAATATTTTTGTCCCAGGTATCAAATTCCCCCATTTCTGCAAAAAAAGAAGTTAACTTCTGCTTTTTAAAGGGCAACTTGAATGTAATTGGATCATCCAGACACAGATGAAGACTTAACGATCCCTAGGAAGGCCAGAATCTAGATCACGACATGCAAAAACAAATAGATGCATCCTGGGCAAGGCAAACTAATTCAGAGCAAATTATGTATTCCCAGACTTGTAAGAGAAGAGAAACAGTGCATCCTGCTTTTCTTGTAATAATGCAGTTTACTAAGGTAGTGCCTACACAGCCACGAAAATGGGGAACCTTTATCCTAATCAGGGACAAACACAACAGGTTATACAAATTCTGTTCTGCTTTGCTTGTGTACTAAAAGCAAAATGAGGCTGCAGGAACGAGGACGGACATACAATATGAAAATAGTCAACATTACAAGGTGCAAATACGGCTCCAAGGTGCCTTGCTGGGTTTTATGTTTTCATTTTGTGGTTCGGGGTTTTGTTATCCTAAATATTGGACCTGCTCTTGCAGTCCTTAGTTTTCACTGTTTCCATTCAGTCAGTGTGTCAGGCTATCTGCTGGTGAAAACCAGCCTGGCTTAACTACAGTTTTCCTGATTTGTATCAGCTAGAGTACAGCTCAATACGTTGTACAGAAACTTCACAGAACCAACGTCAGATCTCATTTTTGTAGCATAACTGTATAGACTATGGGACTTAATCTATTTTGCAACCATGCAGGTGAGCTGGTACCCTGTCTGTGACCCATGAGCTTGTACCTCTTTATATCTGACCTGAGCTTGTCCTTACGATTGCAGTAAAGCGTTTGGCTGATGAAGAACTATATGGTCTCATCAGTTGCATTCTTATATACAGTGTCCCTAGCTACTACCTGTTTTCTCCAATAAAATCACTACGGATCATTAACCCAGCAGTATGTGATATTTAATAACTATTCTATATAACAATCATTCTATAATGGTAATACATGGTCTCACCGCTCTACCTTGAGACCTCTCTGTCTGTTGGTGTCAGGGATATTCTATTTGTAGGATTGCCATCTCTATCAATTATTATTTGTGTACAGGAATCTAATCTATTATTTTAGTTCAGTTAAACAGAGCATAAAATCTAACTCAATACAACATAAAACATCACAATAGAGCAATTTGTTAAGGCAAGTCATCTTCACAGTACGATAGTCCCGGAAGGGAAGGGACAAGGGGGGAATAGCATGCACCTGGTTTTACCTGCCGTGTTTTGCATTTCTCAGTGCACATATTTCAGCGAAGCCTCTCAACCTCTTTTCACTCCTTTTCATTATGATGGGTAATGAATGGTAGCACTTACTGCCTCCACCCTCCCCTGTACCCCTTAATGCTGCTAAGCCTCGCAGGACTTCTGTCAAAACTTCTGGTCTGGGTGTGCTACTGAGGGTTTGCTGCTAGTGCGGTTCTGCAGACTGATGTACTGACAGTGTTCAAATGTGAGTGTTGACAACTGCTGTACATCCCGTCAGCTTTTCTTTCTGCAGAAACCCCCAAGAGGTCTGCAGGAAGAATTGGTCACAACTGAAGGGTTTCGAAAACATCATTTCCACTCTCCTTTATAGGGCTGGTGCCATTTGCAACTATTTCTGGCAGAACACCTCTCTGTGCACAACAGAATCAGGAGAAATCATTGAAGTGTGGATGAAATCTTTCTTTTATTGCAATGGAGATCTCCCAAGTTTTGAGTTAGATGTGAGTAATTAAAGAAAATACATTCCAAAGCCATTTCATTTCATCTATGTTGGGGTTAAAAAGACATTAAAAGGTCTATGTCTCCTACTACCAAAGCTTGATATGCATGATTCGTTGGCTTTTAAGAGTCAGCCCGTCTCTACTGAAAAGTGTGTGAACCATTAAACGATATAGAAAAGACCGTGACAAAAGAAGAAAAATCTCACACAATTCAGCTAACAAAAGCTCTAATTTTCTGGTTTTGAACACAATCTAACATTTCCAGTACACCCGTCTTCATCGATTTTTAAGCTGTATTTCAAAGTGACCAACTGTATTTCAGGGTGCACCCTCCCGCGCTTGGGGACCCTGAGCTCTGGTAACAGCTTTCTTAGCTGGTCATTGTCCTTTCCTACTTTACTCAGTTTAAGTTATACCATATACTTGAATCTCCATCTCTTTTTAAAGAGTTTTAAACAATTTGGGTATTTGTCTACTTAAAGTGTCTCTCCAAATTCTGTGATTTTATACTCTAGTTATCTATTTAAAAAAGGAAAAAAATGTTAGAAGACTACAGTTTCCAGTACTTTGGTTTCTTTGCTCAACATGCTTTTAAGAGGCCAGTTTTCATAAACACTCACTTGGAGGAGCAGTCCCCTCAAAGGTGTCCCAGTTGAATTAGTAAACGACACTGATCACCGTGGATGTGATGCATTTTATACAAATTATTGCTCTGAAAGTAAGGAGTCAAGACATTATAGCTGGCTGTTTAGACTTTATCTAAAGCACTTGGAGAGAAAGCATCTCTCTTCAGATTGTAAAAAAGCCCTTTTACTGAGGACTTCAAGGAGGAAAATATAAATTATAAGTTGAAGAGATGTTTCATTCCACCTACCTTACTAATTTTAGCACAGGGTGAAAGGATGACTACACCTTCACTTTAAAAAAAAATAGAGCTGCAAAATAAAGGTGAGCGAAACCCAGTCACAGGGAGTGTTTTATGATAGCTGGTGCCAAAGCAAGCTGCCCTGCCACCAGTCCCAGGGGGCCAGGGGAACCAGGACAAGGCTCTCCGGACCAACAGCTACACTGGAATTTTAGATCACATCTTGATAGCTGAAAGTGACTTGCCAGGCCAATTGAAAGCCATATCTGGTCCCAGTTTGGATCGGCTAACTTGGTTGGAAAACACTCAAATACAGAGGAGAGTAATTTTGTGTAGAGAAAAATACCCTGGTATTACTCCCAAGTAAAAGCCTGTGTAAACACTGCAGCAAAACCACGGGAAATGTGGGGTTTGCCGCGTACCAAATCCTCACAAAATCCTTAAAAACACAAGACAGGGTTTTTCATAAGGTTCATAACTCCAAAGGATTATCGAACCTGAGCCACTTCTGAAGCCCTGTTCGTAATTACCAAAATATCACATCCCATATTCTGAATTCTGAAGGGCAATGTTAGTGTCTGCGGTTTCAGGACTGTTTTCTGTACTTTGTACTGTGGGACACAGCCATTTTACTAACTGACTTTGAGATTTTTAGTAGTCTTCTTGTTTGCCTGAAAATATATGTTTTTAATATTTGTATTCCAGCATCCAGAACAAACCCAAAATATTGTAGTAATCTGTAGGAACAAAAAAGTATGAAAAACCAGGGCACAGGCTCTAACAAATACAGTGAACACAGCCTGTCTCCTATCATAAGCCTGTTTCACTCTATTGTACTACTCATGCTAGTATAGTTTGGGCAAAGAGCTTCAAGAACCACATTCTTTGGAGTCATAAGCAGGTAGACAATTTATCCAGAAGGCATCTAAAACTGTAGTCACATTTTGGAGGAAAGGCTATGATATGCACATTTAAAGCATCCAGACTCTGGAAACCAAATTCTCGAATGACAGAAATGGGTCCCTGAAGTCCACAAAAAATGTGCTCACGTATCTTATGTTAAATGAAATCTTTGTTTACAAAGAAAATTAATTCTCTTGACACATAATTTTAGTGTTAACTGCTTGAAGACACTTTATTTTATGATTGGATGATATGCAAAAGAAGCTGAATTAGGCTCATCCTACATGTTCCATTTAGTTTATTTTGGTATCCTTTTAGATACGAGGAAATCTATTTAGATTTCAAAACAGAAAATTCCTTTGAACTGAGGAATCTTCTGAATTGCAGCTATCTTAGAGGGACACTGTAAAGTGTTAAAAAACTTCTGTAATCTCTTATTTGGGATTGGTTTCAATGTACTTTCCTTCTCAGGAGCATTTCATTTCTAATGAATCTTCATTTTCCAATGGGGAAAAAAAAAGAAAATCAGCATATATTTCTTCATTTGCACTATGAAAAAAATCCCAAACAAAACAACCAATAATTTCTGCTCTTCACCAGAGCCATGGCCCCCACTGCACAGAGCTGTTTAAGGGCAAATTAATTCATTGAAGCATTTCGTCAGCTGGTGTGAACCAGTGCAGTTTCCCTGAAGACGACAGAGACACACTGATTTACGGTTGCTGGAAGCATCTATGTAAATTTTCCGAGGTTTCCACAGCACTTTACTAGATCCACTCATCCTGATGATTTATGTGAATGCTGCTCCTCTAGACAGGTCTTCAAGGTGGACGTAATGGAATATAGCTAACAAATAATTTCTGTGATATGAGCTCTAGTGTAAAATCTCACACAGATTAAACAACCCACACAATGTGTCAGGTGAAAGATCCACCTCCCAGTCCTCCCCTGTCTCCAGCAACGACCAACAGGTGATGCTTTGAGCTGAGAGCAATAACGATTCTTCAACAGATGTATCTCTGCCTTCTTGGCCTTCCACAAAAACCACCAGAAGGCTCTTTCTATGCTTTGGAAATGTCTTCCATAATGTTAAAAACAGATAATGTATAATATGCTAAGAAGACGGATAAAAAGCTTCTGCAGTTTTGGCAGAAAGCATATCTCCCACCTGTCCTTATTCTCTGTTAATCCATTTCTGTTCTGTTAAGAGATTGGAGACTGACAGCAGAGGGAGAAAGTGTCTACCTGCTCCGGGCAGCTGGAACCACTGGGGAACGAAGGGGACCTTCTGCCTTGGAAACAGTCAGACCTTTATATTTGAAGGGACCTTCTGGAGAATGGGGCAGAGAAAGCAAACAGAGCTCAGGGGCCCCGCTAAACCACCAGAAACTGGGCAGCCTCTGTAAAGAGCAAAGAGCAAAGCCCAGGCCTCCAGATTTGAAGGAAAGTCAATTTTATTGTGAGGTCCAGAAAGGACCTGTGGTCATATTGCAAAATAATTAAGAATTTAAAGTTTCCTTTATCCTGAGTATTTTTGCAGGGAAAATAAGAGTTTTTCTGCAAAACACCTACCTCTGAAGCAGTTTCACCTGTAGGTGGGAATGAAATGTGATCTGTTTAAAAATAAATTTAAAATGAAAAGGCATTTTAAAGATAAATTTAAAGCCAATGTTGCATTAAAGTAAAACTGCAAAAATAAGAAAGTATCAGCTGAGTGGAACTTGGCCCACTCCCCTCATCTACAGAAAGGTGCTGGGTAACCTCTAGTGTTACGGTATTTAGCTCACCTGGTCAATGAAGGAGCACTGGGATGGTGCTGTTCAACAGGATGTGAACCTTGTGGGGAGGAAATTACTTGAGTATGCAGACATCAAATGAAATAAAAAGATGATGTGGTGGTACCTGAAACATTGTGACCACCTGATCATAAAAAAAAAAATAAAATGCAAAAAGATAGTTCAGATTTCAGAAAAACTTAGTAAACCCAGTTGAAGATGATTAGATGGAAAATAACCTTTTTTTTTTTTCTATCAAGAGACTCTGAAAACTGATCATTTTGTTCAGGAAGAAATTATTGAGGGTATATCATAAATGTGTATAAAGTAAAGAATATAGAAAGAAAAATCCAGTTTCCTCACAAGTATTTTGGACGCTTTACAGAAACATTCAAGGATATACCAGTTAGCATAGGGTGCCCTACAAAGGGAATGAAATCCGCTTTTTGGAAAAGCTAAGACAACCTATAGTTTGCAGGACAGAGAAGGAAACTTAAACCACTTTACTGTACCGCTTTTGCCTATTGCTGGATACGCAACCATTTTTTTTGGTAATATTTGATAGTGGCTGCTGGCCAACTGTGGTGCCATACGGGGTCAGTTGGCACATTGACCTGATCGAAAGCAGCAATTTTCACCTTCCGTTCAAGGCCTGATTGGGTGCTTCCTAAATTTGACTCATCTTTTCATTATTCTACTGCACAAGTATAATCTGTATTGGAAGGCATACAATTCTTCATCAAGGTGACATTTTTATACCATGGATTAAATTCTACTCTTCAGGGCAGCCGGCATGATGCCAGTGGCTGACTGGGTCTTCAGACTGCAATTGCATCACCTTCGAGCAATGCTGCACTCTCTACCATTGCTCAACTAGCAAGGCAGATTCATTCAACTATTTGTAATTTTTTTTTCATTTTTAGCTTTATTTTTATTTAATTTTATTCTGGTTTACCATCAACTTTTTATTTGGTTTGTTAATTGTCATGCTTCACTTGCTTTTTTGAAGTCTGTGTCAGCTTTCTTGTACTCTAGTTTAGACTGGTCTCCAGTTTCACCAGTTTCGACTTTTTCATTTCCATCCAATGAAAGAGAAAGAATTCAATAAATAACAGAATAAAATACATTTCAAACATCTACTTTAAGCTATTTAAAAATTAGCTTTACAAGGATTAATTACACTGGCACCACAGACACATGGCAGGGTGATTTTGACTTGCCTGTGGCAATACAAATTTCACATATTATCAGCTCGCTGCTAGAAGTTCTCCTCACTCTTGTTCTTGTTACTTCAGGAATCCATCAGGAAGTGCAGTCAGAATACTTATATTCATATTAATTTCTATGATTATGTTGTTGCTGCTCCAGGTAATCCCTAGAAGAAGGTGTGGTACACCCTATTCTTTTATATGAACTGGATCGTAACTGCCAAGGTATAAGATTATTCATTCTCTCCTAAAACTTATTTCAGTTAAGTTTTCCCTCATTTTAACTTACCTTCACGGCCAATCAGATATCAGATGAATTAGTGGAAGGAAGGAAGGAAGGAAGGAAGGAAGGAAGGAAGGAAGGAAGGAAGGAA
>Ga0065711_1039374_pt1 | contig 17903 bp, 9 predicted proteins | sample Hoacrofraction12_FD_59098 | JGI IMG/M metagenome (GOLD analysis project Ga0065711, IMG submission 59098) | Hoatzin crop microbial communities from Cojedes, Venezuela - Epithelial fraction 12 v2 (version 2) | ecosystem: Host-associated > Birds > Digestive system > Esophagus > Crop | place...
CCAGGGAGGCAGCAGACTTCCCTGTGGGATGGGTCCGGTCGGCAGATCGGGCCCTCTGTTCCCCTCAGAAGGGAATCACCTATGACAATTACCCTCCTTTTTTTCTTAGCTGAAGCAGTTGTAATACGTGGGGCGCTCTGACTCGTCCTGGGAAACCCCCTGGATGGAGCTTCACCTACACCCACTTCCTCTGTGGCTGGTCCCTCACATTCCAGAGCCCCATATCTGTTGCTTAAGGGCAACTGGGCAGGTGAGGGAGGCCGGGGAGATTCGCTTGCCACCCCGAGCAGGGACCCGTTTCCATTCCCCCCCATCTCTTAGGTCCCCTCTTTCTGCTTGGTGGCAAGAGGGTAGGGGTTTCTCTGCTTTTCGTGGAGCCGCCTCCTGCTGCCTCTACCTCAGGGAGGGCAGGGTGTGGCTCCACCAGTCGATCTCTCTCTCACACTCCCGGATGCTCCTCAACCTCTGACATGAGAATCAACATCCTGTAGACTGCAGAAAGTGAGGCTAGGTACTCATAATTGTCTTATCAGTCTTTAGTTGTGTATTAGAACAAGTATTTCCTGATAACTCTCTTTCATCTTATAAGTGCTTTGGTTGTGCAATGAAACATCTTGGCACTTCAACCCCTAATGTTCTCCTGAAAGTTCTTTTAAATACTGTACAAGTGAGGATTCCAAATCAGCTGCCAGTTTCTGTGTGGCTCAGAAGATAAACAGAGTCAGATTTCCAAATGACAAAAAAGATGTAAAAACATGTCAGTGTATCAAAGTCACTTATTGTACTTGCACAAAGTATTTTCTTTCCATATTTATGAAACTCTGATCCATTTGGCTACAAGTTTGTGACGTCTGTCAGAACTCCCAAAGAGAGAAGACAGAGAACAGAGTTAAAAACCTGTAGCAGCAGGCCATAGAACAAATCCTAATGGGCCAAGGTAGGTGTTGAAAGGCAATTTGAAGGAGAAAATTAGTTTTACAGAAAAGAAATTGGAAATTGATTCTGACAGTGGAAGAAGGTCTGATTGGTTTGGGGTTTTTTCCCCCCTGTTTTGGGTAACACCAGATAATCTGAGTAACATCAGTTACACAGGTTCCATATAAGATAAGAGAAAAATGAAAATTACCTTTTTTTTTTTTGCTTTTGTATATTGTAGAATCATAGAATGGTTTTTCTTGGAAGAGACCTGATCATCTAGTTCCAACCCCCCTGCCATGGGCAGGGACACCTTCCACCACACCAGGTTGCTCAAAAACCCATCCAACCCGGTCTTGAACACTTCTACGGCATCCACAACTTCTCTGGGCAACCTGTTTCAGTGCCTCACCACCCTTATAGTAAAGAATGTCTTTCTTATATCAAATCTAAATCTACCCACTTTCAGTTTAAAGCCATTACTCTTTGTCGTATCACTGCATGCCCTTGTTAAAAAGTCCCTCTCCAGCTTTCTTGTAGGCCTCCTTCAGGGGCTAGAAGGCTGCTATAAAGTGTCCCCACAGTCTTCTCTTCTGCAGACTGAACAGCCCCAACTCTCTCAGCCGGTCCTCAGAGGAGAAGTATTCCAGCCCTCTGATCGTTTTTGTGGCCCTCCTCTGGACTCGCTCCAACAGGTCCACGTCTATCCTGTGCTGAGGGTTCCCGAGCTGGAGATAGTACTCCAGGTGGGGTCTCACCAGAACATAACAGAGGGGCAGAATCACATTCCTTCGACCTGCTGGCCGTGCTTCTTTTGACGCAGTCTAGGATACAGTTGGCTTTCTGGGCTGCAAGTGCACATTCCTGGGACACATCACACTGTATGCGTATGTGTTGTAAAGTTCCTCTACAGTTACTAATTGGCAATATGTTCCGTTCAGAGCACGGGCTGTCCACCTAAACCTAGTGAGACATGAGAATTAACAGATTTCTTAAAAATAGAGACTACTAAATTGTAAGGACTCAGAGAAAAACATGGGAACTATTTAAAGAGGCGCCTAAAATCTAACCCTTTTTATAAACCTTTTGAATCATGTATGTCTGGGCCATGATCTTGACAGTAATCTCTATACATTTAAAAATTGCTCACATGGATAATATGAATCAAAGATCTATATAGATGTATATACAGGAGTTCAGCTTTGTAGGGGAATAGGGGATTAAATTTCCTTATAAGAATTGTTACAATAATTTTAGATGGTCATTTGTAAAAATAAATTGATCCTCAGTTCTGCTTTTAGTCCTTTAGTTTCTGGAGTCACCAGGAATCAGGGACTGCGAAGAGGCACAAAGCTGAAATATAATAAAATAAACGAAATAAAAGAACTTCAAGATTTTTTTAACAAAAATAAGGTTAATTTTCACCCAGTGGCACTGTTTGCTGAGTGACTTTTCACGGTTTGGTAGGATTCTTTTCCCACCTTAAAACATTCTCATGATCCTTATTAATTGTACCAAAATCTTGGCTAATCAGGAATTGTATAATGTCATTGTTTAATCACAGCCAGTGACTAGGACCACGTAGCTGCTTGCTCACTTCTACCCCCTACTCCAGTGGGATGGGAAGGAGAATGAAAAAAAAAGTAAAACTTGCGGGTTGATATACCAACAGTTTAATAGAAAAGCAAAGGAAGAGATAATAATAATAATAACAATAATAAAAACAACAACAACCACGGCAGCAGCAACAACAGCAACAACAATACATCAAAAAATATAAACCAAGTGATGCATAAGGCAATTGCTCACCACCCTATGAACAATATGCAGCCCGTCCCTAAGCAGCAGTCGCTACCCCCTGGCCATCTCCCCCAGTTTATACATTGAGCATGTCGTCATATGGTGTGGAATATCCCCTTTGGCCAGTTTGGGTCAGCTGTCCTAGCTGTGTCCCCTCCCAGCTTGCTGTGCACCTCGCAGACCAGCATGAGCAGCTGAAAAGTCCTTGATTACTTAGCAACAACTAAAAACATCAGTATATTAATAATATTATGCTAACCCCAAATCAAAAACACTGCACTACCTCAAATACTAAGAAGAAAATTAACTCTATTTCAGCCAAAACCAGGACAGACAGTTATTTAGAAAGCTCACATTTTTCCCTAAGGAACACAATTTTCAAAGAGAGGCTAAACTGAAAATTACCAAATGACAAAGAATCTAAAAATCTTGCATTCTAGGAGTTGTGAAAGACATTTTGTGAATACCTACTACAGCTATAAAATGTACTCATATTCTGAGAGGCCTTGTGGCCCAAGGATGAGTTCACACTGAAGAAGGGTGTACCTTGAAACATCTGTGGCTGTAGAAAAGTCCATGCTGCAGCAGGTACACCTTGAAGTGTCAGAGGCTGTGCATGAGGTCATGTTGAATCACCTCAAAACTTGTGGCCATGAATAAGCCCGTGACAGAGCAGGTACACTCCTGGAGGAACTGCAGTCATGGGGAAGGCCATGTTGGAGCAGGTTTATTTCTGAAGAGACTGTGACTGTGAGTAAGGCCACATTGGAACAGATATATTTCTTAAGCCATTTTGGCCCATGGACAAGGCTTTGCTGGAACAGGTGCACCTCAGAGTGACTGTGGCTGTGGATAAGTCAATGCTGCAACAGACATACCCCTGGAGAGACTGTGGCTCATAGATAAGGGTCCACTTGGAGCAGGTATACCATAAGGAACTGCAGCCTGTGGATAAGTCCAGGTCAGAGCAGGGGCAAGGGAAGGAGTTCATTGCAATGTTAAACCTTAGGGTCTGGACCAAAGGGACCAGGGGTGGAGGTTGTAATTGAAATATCTTTAAATTGTAACCCATGATTTGAGTTGGTTGTTATAGGGATTACTCTAGCAGCAACCACCTGAACCAAAGGAGGAGGATCCTAACAAGAAGCAGTACGAGTGCAGCAGTGACCTGACCTGAGCTGTCTTTGGTGCCCAATAACTCCATGCAACACACCACCTGTCCTTTCCTGAGTGACCACTGTAACAGATGAAGCCCAAAGTCATGGTCTGAATGAACTCAATAGGAGATGAGGGGGAGGAGTGAGCAATCAGCTGTCTGGTGCTTAGCTGCCATCTGGAGTTAAATCACAACAACCTGAGACAATCGCTGCATAAGTTTCATAAACATGCCCTCAACTCCTAACCAAATCAGCAGGGTGGCTTCTTTATAATCAGAGAACATGAGGCTAATTTTACTAAAATATATATATATCAAATTCTCAGTCTATATACATTTATATATGTATTTATACATAAATATGCAGTCCGTATAGTCTAGTGCACAATTGATCCCTTCTTAAAGAGCTGAAAGAAATCAGATAGGTATTATTATGAAGAGCCGTTTATTCGTGTTGACTGTAAAAGGAAAGTAAACATGCTAAGCCTTGTACAGCTATGAAGGATACACCTAAAATTACCAGGATTTTGTTAACAGTAGTGTCATAGAAATGTTGATTGAATGCTACCTTTGGAGGACCTCTGTCCAAATCTCTTTTTCAAATCAGATCTATTGCCAACATTAGATCAGGCCTAGCTGTGTCTAGTGAGCCTTGAAAGCCTCAATGGATAGAAGTTTCTCACCCCCTCTGCATAACCACTTCCAGTGTCACTCTGATGATAAAAAACTTTTCTGATGCCCATTCTGAACTTAATATGTCACAAAGTGTGACTACAGCCCCTTGCCTCTGCCATTTTGCCATGGATTTCTTTTAGCTTTTTTTTTTTTTATTGTAAAGTTGATTCTAATATTTATATATGCAAAATTTTTCTTCCAGAGATATCCCCAATATGTGATACAGACCTGTCTCTCTGAATGCTACCAGCAAAGAGCTTTTCTGCAGAATATTTATTTTGTTCAGGCATTGAAGTGTTTTGAAGTGACAGGCAATATCTAAACATGGGTAATTCAGTTATCAAATCTATACTGAGCATCATTTTTTAAGACTTAATGAGCCAGATCCTTCAAAGGCTGCACTGAACAAGCATGACATTTTACAGGATCTTCCTTCTGAAAATGTTATTCCTTTCTGCTCTTTAGTAAACAGTCTACTTTTTGCTTTCCTGTCACTCTGTTATGCTTTTCGTGTGGTACAGGAGCTAAAACCAGGTAGTAAGAAGATACTGTAAATGCTTTAGCATGGAGGTGTATATCATACGCAAGTAACAAAAGGGTCACATTTGACAGGTATAAAAAAGAAAGTATTTGGAAAGCCATTAATTACTCCACCTTCAAGTCATAAATCTATGCCTTAGAATTTTTTAGTGTCTAAGGAAGCAGGATTACTGGCTACAGTTCTAGACATATCCTATTTTTCATTCATTCTCAACCAGAGGTAACACTGGCTTTTCAGCCAAATAGCAAGTATTTGTTATTTATACAGAAAAATACTTCAATATGGTAGCAATTTGTGGGCAAGTCTGTAGGATTATTTCATCGACCTCTTTTTCTTCAGCTTGCATGAATTTCTGCTATTCCGTGTAGGTGCTTCAATCCTTTTATCAATCTAAATGTAATATACAAGGAGAGAAAGAATGAATGTGTGTATTTTAGATGTTGGAGAAGACAGATCTAGATAACATAGTTCTATCAGACTACAAACCATGGAAAAATTTCTGATTTAAAAAAAGCAGGAAAAAAATGGTAAATAATGTAAAAGACATCCCCAGGAAATAGTTCATAAAAAGTCACACTAATTCTGGTTTGGTTTTGTCCAGGTCCTATGCCAATGAACTCCAGGATCCTAGATTCAGTAACTTGCTGCTGTCCATAACCATAAGTTGAAACTGGGGTTTGCCTAGTGTATGCACTTTCAACTTTAACTCGTAGTCAGTGTTGAACTTTTTTTGACCTAAAGTTCAAATAAATGTACAGAGAAGTCTAAAACTGAGGATATAGAATGCTTAGCATGAAGAAAAGTTATTCAAAGAGTTGTAAAATTAATTGAAGTTGAGTGCCATGCTAACTAACTTCTCAACTACTCACTAGGCACATTGTGTCAAATATTTGACTAGGTTACTAGTACGTCTTCTATAGTTCTGTGGCTAGTACAGATTACGATGAAATTTATCAACAAGAATTAAAATATCTTGGAATTTTCATTCTTTTACATCCAACAGATATCTGTGGGTTTGACTTCCTTCCTGATTGTGCTAAAACTATTTATTTATAAATCTTATTAAATATCACCACCAACAATAACTAAAAAGTTTAAATTAGATTTGAAAACCAGTGCCAGAAAATACATCGTTAGTAGGCTATGTCAACCATAATGGTATGGCCTGCCATCTTATGATCAAATAAAAATTTGCCTGTGACTTAGTATATGATAATCCTTCTTTTTTTTTATTTTGCTTTTGTTTCTCTCAGGAAAAGGTATGAGAACTAGTGTAGGCACTCTTGATGGAATATATTATTTCCTTCCACTGAAAAAAAAAAGAAAAAAATTGTGCTTTTTGGTATTCTTTCATTGTGTTAGGGTATAAAGGTATACTGGTGTATATTATTTAAAAAAACAATAAAGAGCAGTAGAAATAAATATTCCATATGAAGGGAGAAATGTTACCAGCAGAGGTGGAGAGTAGATGATATTGTGGCTCTGATGATACACTGGAATGCCCAAAACACTCAAGCTAGAAGAGAAGAGGAAGAAACATGTGCCAAATTGGGACACAATCATTCTCCATTTGAGCAAATGAGAAGTAATATCCACAATGTGGAACCAGGAAATCCCTCCAGAATAGCTCTCTAGTTTCACTTCTGTTCCAACTGCACAGCTGTGTCCATCTCTTTTTGAAGTGGAGTTTGAGGTATTAATGAAATATTTTTCCCATAGTAAGAATTTATGCTTCTGTTCAATAAATAGGGAACTTTGATTATAGTTGCATCTAGATTCATTATTCAAACTCTAATTCATTGATATAATGAGTTTTCCATGTCACAGATCTACAAAGCACATAGAACAGCATGTTACATTGCATGTTGCATTGTACAAAATGTGTTAAGAAAAATGCAAAATTGCAATTCTTCAGGTTTTCTAGCCCCTCATAATGGCATCCAATTCATTCCCTTAGATATTGGTTATCTCCCTTCTTGACTGAGGAGATAGCAGTTAACTCAATCTAAGCATTTAAATTTCTTCTTGACTCTTCTTAGGCACTTTTCATATCACTAGCTAGAGTCAGTTTCTGGATAGTTATGGAATTAAAAAGGCTTTATTCCTGTATATTTTCTGAAAGAGAATAGTTTAGGTTCTTATCGATCCTTCCCCCAGGCTGCTGGCACAATTCCTGCACTTGTCTTTTTCTTTGTTATCTTCATCATATTCAGACTCAAAAGTTGCAGCCCAAAAGATAAAACTTTTGTCATCCAATCCTGTAATTAATGTTCTTCTCCCTTTTCCTCTAAATATTCTAGAACTGTGTGCTGTAAGAAAGAAATTACATGTTTTAAAAAAATGCAACTTTTGGATCAGTGGTATGCTCTATTAGAGTATGGAATGTAAATTTAAAAAACCTACATAAATATTCAGTGGCTCACAGGTAATTGGCTTGTAAATAAAATCAGAATCTGTGTATCATGGGGCATATCAGTACTTGCACATTTAAAAGACTATAATTGTAGACATCTAATTTTTATCATTTGATTTCAATTGAAAATGCCCATAAAAGTTACAGTAAGATCTGGAGAGCTGGTACGAGGAATAGAAGACATTTTATAGCAGAGTGTCATTAAATAATTAAAAATATATTCTATGAAAGTAAGGGACAAGGCTTTCTCAGAGGAAGTGTCCAAAGTGTGATCTGCCCAGGAGGAGGTATCAGCACCAGGGAAGCTGTATCTTGGGGTTGTGCCAAGAGACCAAAACAGCAGGAAAGCCACCTGTGCCAGAGAAGTTGCAGTGGGTTTCAGTTTTAAAGGTATGAAGGAGTACTGAGCAAACACATAAAATAGGAGGCACCTCAAAAAGAGTTTTTGAAAGCCTTTCTTCTGTTGGCTTTTATGGCGTGATAGAGAGTTCTGGGATGTTTTTCCCCCAACGAATTCTTGAAATATGGTGCATGTATATGTCTCAGGTTATTCATTAAGTAAAAGTGGTCCTTAAAGCAACATAACCACTAAACACTGTCAGTGGCAAACCATTGCCCAAGTAACTTCTCTGACACTTTTCTTAATATAAAGGAGGAGAGTAATGTCAATTAAAGGGGCTGAATTCAGTGTAAAATGATGTACCAGTTTTCAGACTTTTGCTCACACTTCTTGTCCTGGGTCTGGCCAGGACAGGGTTCTTTTTCACCAGAAGCCAGAAGGGGACACAGCCTGGCTGGCTGACCCAAACTGGCCAAACAAAACAGGGTATTCAATACCACGTGCCATCATGCTGGGTTCTGGTGAGGGAGCTGGCCGGGACGAACTTAATTGCATCTCGGGAGCACACGGGACATCGGGCGGTGAGAGTTGCTCTGCGCATTTTGCTGTTTTGTTTTGCATATTCTTCTTGTCAGTATTGTTTTTGTTACTGTTTTCTTCATTTGCTGTTCTGTTAAACTGCCTTTATCCCGACCCACAAGATTTTTGCCTTTTTCTTTTCATTCTCCTCCCCACCTCAGCAGGGGGAAAGGCCATAGAGTGACTGCATGGCCCTTTGTTGCTGGCCACAGGCCAAAACTGAAACAGTCACAAAGAGCAAAAGTTCTGTGCTCAAGCTTAGTTGTTGCGAGATCAGACTAATGAAGACTATCTAAAGATAAGTAGATAAAACTATTTCTGTATGCAAATATATATAGTCACAGATGCCCAGTATGTTCATGCATTTCAGTAGATCTGCAACTACTATTTTTCCCTTAGAGCTGAGTTCTGAGTCAGTATTTTGTACAAATTTTGAATGGAAATTATCAAAACCAGGAAGATTTTAAAATACTTTTATTTACATACAAACAGTCTTGGTGTTCCTTAAGTTAGGCAGTAGCATACCTCTTTTGGACTTTAGTGATTCTGTTTTCAGAAGTCATTAGATGTAAGCATGCAGAAATAAATATGCAATCAGTTTTTGTAACTAGCTATTAGGTGAAAATTATAAAGAAAGGAATTTCTACTACAGGATATTATTCTTAAGAGTACATATTTTGAATGGTAAGACTTTTACACAGTGGTATTTTGTAAGCATAAAACCAATGAAATAACAATGCGGTTGCTGTACAGTTACTGTGGATGTTTTATGAAGAATGCATGATATGTCAGAGTACTGGTCACAGTTATGAGTTTACTTTCAAAATAGATTTGCATAATGATTAAACAGAATATTATTGAACCACAGAAATCCAGGGCAAGTATTACTGAAGAATTAGGTTGTTGACAAATGTCTTGGTAGTACCTAGAATTTTGTATAGATATTTTGTTAGATATGCAATATATATTTGTTATAAATATTTGTTAGATATACTAACAATAAGTATGCTGTGTTGAAAGTAAATCATGCTTGCCTTTATTGCCTCTGGAATCTGTCTTAGGAAATGAACAACATGAATAACTATTGGGAAAGAATGTAATCTATTTTGTACACTTTGAAAATGAGTCATTTCTGTGCCAAGTTTTTCTAAAGAACTTTAAAAAGAAAATGCACATATTCAAACATGTAAATGGAATATACATATAAATATTCAAATATATAAATGGAATATATACCCATAACAAGTGTAAATGTACAGCAGAGCAATTCCGCCAAGATTTTACATCAAATATTGTGGAGAATACCAACAGGATACTGATGCTTATGTCTTTGGATGTGACTTTTGTGCAGAGTTTCAGACCCACAGAAAATATCATATTATTATTGTTTGTGGTCAGTCTGGAAGAGAAGAAGGGAAAAGTGAAGTGTGTTATTAACCGTTCCTGTGAGTTACAGTAATGCACATAAATATGAAGAAAAGGGAATACAATAAATGGCAAGGATTCTTGCATTTATGACAGAGCTACCTAATGCTTCAGGTATGATTATATGATGAAATGTTTTTATTTAGTAAATACTTACTCATAGGCGTTAGTCTTACAAACAAGCATACACTTTTTTTCCCACTTCAATGGCTGGCTTGACTGGTTTTCTTACTGTTATGGGTTTGCACGGCAAGGTTTTGGTAGCGAGGGGCTATAGGGGTGGCTTCTGTGAGAAACTGTGAGAAGCTTCCCCCATGTTTGATAAAGCCAGTGCCAGCCAGCTCTAAAATGGACCCGTCGCTGGCCAAGGCCAAGCCAATCAGCGACGGTGGTAACGTCTCTATGATAACATATTTAAGAAGGGGAAGAAAGTGATAACATATTTAAGAAGGGGAAGAAAAAACTCTGCAGTAAAATAGCAGTGTGGAGAGAGGAGTGAGACTATGTGAGAGAAACAACTCTGCAAACACCAAGGTCAGTGAAGAAGGAGGGGGGAGGAGGTGCTCGAGACGCTGGAGCAGAAAGTCTTCCCTTGCAGCTTGTGATGAAGACCATGGTGAGGCAGGTTGTCCCCCTGTAGTCCATAGACGTCCACAGTGGAGCAGATATCCACCTGTAGCCTGTGGAAGGGACCCCACGCCGGAGCAGGAGGATGCCTGAAGGAGGCTCTGACCCCGTGGGGAGCTCGTGCTGGAGCAGGCTTCTGCCAGGACTTGCGGACCCATGGAGAGAGGAACCCACACCAGAGCAGGTTTTCTGGCAGAGCTTGTGACCCCATGGGGACCCATGCTGGAGCAGCCAGTTCCTGTAGGACTGCACCCTGTGGGAAGGACCTACCCTGGGGCAGTTCATGAAGAGCTGCAGCCCATGGGAAGGACTCACGTTGGAGAAGATTGTGGAGAACTGTCTTCCGTGAGAGGAACCTCACGCTGGAGCAGGGGAAGAGTGTAAGCATTCCTCCTTCTGAGCAGGAAGGAGCAGCAGAGACAACATGTGATGAACCAACTGTAACCCCCACTCTAAAGACATTTCTCACTGAATGATGCCAAAGGAAAAATGAAATCTAATGGAAAAATGGATTATTTAAATACTAGAAAGATACAAATATCCACCTATGCCATAAACCACCAACAGTTCCATGACAGACAGTTTTGAAACACATCGGGTCTATGCTGATGTCGATACAAAGATGCCGAAGGGCTATCCCGGGAAATAATCTAGTAATAAAATAACAGTACAAGGAATATTGCAGTCATTCATTAAGGTATCTTGCAGCAGGTGTTTTATGATGACTTTTTACACCCAGGAAAGCAAGAACGTCTAATCTCTAGAGTTATTAGAATTATTTCTGTTGCTGTGTTGCTGTACTATGCATTTGGAGCTCTCACTGAAAACTTAGTAACTTCTTGGAACAGGCATCATGAAGTGAGCATTTAAATTCAGACTCACATAAAAGGCAATGAGCGATTCATAAAGCTGTATAGAAGGAGAATGTAGGGAAAGAAGATAATGAACTGCCTGTGAAAATTAGCTTGACTACCATGACTTCTGGTCTTGTTAATGTCACCTGTGCAGACAGAATTAAAATTCAGGATGTCAGTGAGGACAAAGAAGAGTTATGGTATTTGAGGGATAAAATGGTGGATCTAGAGAACTGTATTAGCCACCTAGGGAGCTTAATATATGTGGAACTGGAGCAAGATTTACTGGTTCATGACATCAGTTTTTAAAAACTATGGAATGATTCCCTTTGCGTTCCTAAACAAACTCTGCAAAGACATCACTCAGAAAAATTCAGAGAAGACTAGAGTGAAAGAGAGTGGAGAGTTTGGTTAGGAAGAGATGCAAGCTGGAATTAAAAAGCCTCACAGTTTAATGTATCATCCTCAAAACCAGACAGGAATCTCACCGTCTGCATACTGTGGATATCTGTGAAACCTCACCAGAGGTGGATTATGCAGAAATTGCAGCACAACAGGGTGTAAAGAGTTTGCACCACTGGCTGAAATGCATTTCTCAGCAGAGACCTTTGTTGCTTGGTTGTGTGCATTGGTCTTTTGTGTGACCAATATTTTGTTCTTCCTTATGGGTGCAATAGAGCAGATGTACCACTTCTGTGAGTTAGAAGAGTATTTACATGGTGATTAATGTTTTCCTAAGGGTATATGGTTTTGCACATAGTGAGACAATTGTTCAGGCATTTGTGAAAATGCCATTTGAACTGGGAAGCAGTTTAACCACTTCCACAAGAGCCCAGATGTTCCGTCTGTTTGGGAAAACATGGATATGGTTGCAGTTGCCAATATTGTCAAGTTCTCCATATGTCACCACAGTGTTAACAGGGTCATTTCACTGTGCTGGGAATCCCCATACCTTGAGATAAATTTATAGCCATATCAGCGGAATGCTGACTTTGGAGATACTTTTGAAATGGGACTTAGGACTCAGTAATTTAGAACCTTTTTTTCTCACTAATTAGTTATCTTTGTTTTTTTCCAAACTGGAACAGCTGCAGGATAGTTTTTTTGCTCTAACCTGTAAAAAGAAAAAAAAAACAACACCAAAACCATCTCTGAGTGAAGTTTATCTGGAGTTTAGCTCTGTGGTTTTATGCACTGAAAATTCGTAACTTGAGAGTTGCTTGCAGTTCTGGTCTGAGTGGGTCACGGAGGACATAGCAGAGGTAGAGAGAAGGTACAGGGAAGTATAAGAAATAGTGATTAATGTGATCGAAGGAATGGAGTAACTACCTTGCAAAGTGAGACTGAAAGGTCTTGGTCTGGAGAGGAGAAGGCTAGGAGGGGATATGTCTCAGGTTTATAGCATCCTGAAGTCAGTAGATAAGGTGAATGCTAAACAATTATTCACCAAATCCCACCACACTTTAGAGCTTTCAGAAAATCTAGTAGAAGATTAATATAAAACACATTTTCCAGACTTGTGCTGATACTCTTCGGTCAAATATGGAAGGGTGACTGGGCTGTGCTTGGCCTGAGCTGGATTTAGCATGCTGTCCCTGTGGGACAAACAGCCCCCAGAGATATGAGGAGACTTCAGGGACAGCCTACTTCCCTTCCCTGGGAGCAAGGGTAAGGGAGAAGGTTGAGTAACAAAGTACATAAAGATGGCCCAAGACTGAGAAGAAGGAAACCTCAGCATAAATACCACAGTTCCTCCTGACGAAGACCTAGGGATGACAGTGACTTCTTACAATGTCCCCCCTACCCAGTTCTTGAGGAAGACTGATACTGTCAAGTTTAGGATGCATAGGGACTCTGGAAGGGTGAGCATATTATCGTGGAAAAAGGTTGGATACTAGGAAGTGCTTTTTAAAAATATAAATAATTTTAACAATTATTACTAAAGATTTGCTGAGTTTGATGATTTCAACTACTAGAAAGCTAAAACATTAATTGAACTGTTTATAAACTATTGACTCCATATATATGACACTTTCCCTTAAAACCATTTCAAGGTTTTGGGTATGATGCTGCCTCTCCTCCCAAAGTCCTGCTGTGCAAAGGATGTGAGGGAGAGTCTGGTGATGGCAGGTGCTGTCTCTCTGTGAAATGTGAGTCACGTACACTGAAGTAATATAAGTTGTAGCTGCAACATGTGTCTTTCGATACTGCTAAAGGATGTTTGGTCCAGGTGCTCATGACGGCGGAGGTGGCCATAAAAATAATTGTGATTGCTGTAGTCTTGATTGAGGAAGGTTTCAGTAGATGTATTTGATTCTCCTTGTTGGTGTACGAAAGGTGGTGCAGAAGAGCCTCTGGAGGAACTGCTGCTCCCGCTGATGTTGTGATCAGTGGGGCCTTCACACAGACCTAGAGACAATGAGGAACTGGTCCTTCTCTCTCTGTGCTTCCTGTGGGTTCCGGAGTGTGCGTGGGCATGGACCAGCTAACATAGCCAGGCTGACACACTTCTCCTAAGTAGCTGTCTTGCATAAGGTGGTAGTGTTGTGACTGTCAGAGACAGAGTACTGGGCTAGAAAGACCAGTGTTTAGGGTAGTAGCGCGTTTCTTATGATTTTGCTCCTGTTTATAATTCCTATAAATTTCATCAGTGTGATACATCAAGATATACTAAGTTCGAAATAGAAGCTAAAAAGGACACCCATGCCATCTAATATGATGATCTCAAAATACAGATTACTATTAACTATTGTTAACTGGCCTGGGAAAATACCTTGACCAAGTAAGTACATAAAAGCCGATCACTCCAGAAAAAAATATTGTGAAAGTGCAAAGTCTATCTTTCCTTCAGTATAGTTGCTTTAAAAAGCATATGCAAATATTTCTCGGAAAAGAAATTACTGAGAGAATTTAGCTGAAGCTTGGCAATGAAATGTACTTACTAGGAAATTAAATATATGACATTTTAAAACTATACTTAAGCTGTCATGTTGGTGTAGTTTTTGTACTAAAATCAGACCTCTGGCGTGTTGGTTGTTTCCATAATAATTAATTCACAATGGGTGACCTCCTTGATTTTACAAAGTAAAAGTTCTTCAGTTTGTAAGTGGGGTCCTTGGATATTCTTTGTGTGATTTACTGGTGTTTTATTTGTTTAATTAATTAATTAATTAATAACTGTGCCCTTTGTGTCTCCTTAGGCAAATTACTGGCAAAATAGCTATTGGATTGATGCTGAGATTCTTAGATCTCTTTCTTAATAAAATGGTCATCGCATATGAGGAATTTTAAAGACCAGTGAACATATTGGTCAAACACAAAAACACATGAACACACATACACACAAATAGATATACATATATATGCACATAAATCCCTACATATAGACAGAGACAGAAACAGAGAATAAACCACTTTTCTTGTGAAAATTTAGTTATTTTTCTTTTTAAAATAGAATTAAATTGTGGGTATCTCACTCCCAATTGTCATCTACTATGGTAAGGATATGACTGTCTCCTTTTCATTGGCCCAAGTATATTGTAGCAGCAGAGCAATAAGTGATGAAGCAAAGTCCTTGAATCACAGCATTTTAGTAACTATATAAAAAAGATAATTGAGAAATTATCATGTAGACTGCAAGTAATGTTTATATTAGACACCTTGTACTGACGTTTATACCCATGTATTTCAACAGTGATGCATCTTTTTGTCTGATTTCTTCCCTTACAGGATTTGTACATATGGTTTCTAGTTCTTGTGAAAAGCACAGTATCCTAGAATCTGATAAAAGTGCCTATGAGTTGAGATGGAGAACTGGATATGGAATAAATGGTGATGATTTATCAATAAGAAAGGAGAAATAAATCTGATATACACCAAAAAGACAATTAGATTTAAGCTGTTCGAAGTCTAGCGGCTAGAAGAGTAGTTTTACATCTAATAAGTAAAGACACTGTCTTAACCCTACCTATCTCAGTAAGTGCTCCACCAAAGGCACAGGTGATTTCACAGTTTAGAATACAGACTTACCTTCCTTGGAAAGAGAGATTGGTCTGACAATGACTTTAATCACCCCCCCCCAGTATTAAGTATTTTACAGTAGATATAATTGTTTTATATTGGAATATATTTATTCTTGATGTTTCACTATCCATTATATAATTTTTTTTTTTTGTTATGGTCATAAGTGCTTTGTAGCTTTTTATTACAGTCCTTCATTGTTTTCTGACATGGTTGGTTTGATTTTTTTGAATAAAATAGTTTTAGAAGTGGCATTGGTTAGGTAGCTTTTATGTGAAGATTATATCAGAGCCCAAGGAAATTATTAAAATAATGAAAAGACTTGCCAGAAACTTCCCAAATAACAATGAAGCACGCTGAAAGATAAGAAGTGACAAAAAATGGGTGACAAAGAGCTACTCAGCAGCTGAAAGTCTTCCTTATGTCCCTCCCCTGTGCGTAACAACCTGTTGCACTGAGGAGCTGAGTGGATCCGTGGGGGAGTATGCCTGGGAGACGGTGGATGCACCTCTGCACTCCCGATCCCCTGGTTTCTCTGCACTCCCGATCGCCTGTATTGTTGGATGATGTCTTAGGAAGAACAGAGCTGCGTGGGATCCTGGCATGTACTGTGGGTGAGTAGCATCTGAAAACCTTCCCTATGCTGACTCCGAACCACCACCGACTGCTGCCCCATTCCCCAAAAGTGCTACATGGGGCTGCATGCGAATGGGGAAGGTAAAGCACTGCCCAGGTCCCTTCCTACTTCGTCATTCTGTGACATCCTGTCGAAACACAAACAGATAAAAAAATGACAGAAAGATGACTGAGATCCTGAACTCAGAAACAGAGATGATTATCTATGTACCAACACCTTGGTCCCCTGGGCCATCTGATCTCTTATCGTAATCTGTGTGTATCCAGCGTGATGTCACCTTTCTCATCTCCTTACAACCTGGTGGTGGTTATTACAGACTTGTCTTTCAGTTGTTGCTACCACAGTTCCCTTGTGCTTTCACTGCTTGCTGGCACATTTCTCAATTAGAGTAGGAGCCATTTTGATGTATTTAACCTTTAAAAAGAAGTCAATCTTTCTTTTTTGGACCTTAACACTGTACTTTTTGGAGAACTTTAGACTGATGGGCTGGAATCTCTTTTTAACAAAGCGTATCCTCAATTAAGAGCTGAAGCTTCCACAGCAGATAAACTATAAAAATCCTTCCCCTTTCTACACATTTTTTTTAATTCTGATCTTAATGTTTGCAGAAACACTGATTTTGAAATGGCAGAGTGCACAATGTAGAAAAGAAAAATTCTTGAGAGTTTGTAGACAGTGCTGTTATCTTTTAGGTAGAATTTATAAGCAATATGTGGTTCACCAATATAGTTCTGTAAAATTCCCTGTTAATAACAAACTTTATTTCCATTGTCTATACTAAACAGCAACTTTGACATCGGACAAAAGAATTTTTTTAAAGGGCGAGAAGACACCCAGCCCATCACCCTAGACCTACTTTATCCATTTTCCCAGTGGCAGTTTTAATAGCTATATATGAATATCTTCATGCTTCAGAAAAAGCAGCTTTATAAAATCCTACGATTAAAGCTATTTCAGGTTTATTATTTAATTAAGAAAGAATTCTCTTACATTCCTAAAATGTATGAACTCAGGCAGACAGCCTGTTTGAAATTACATTAGATACTTTGAGACACCTGAAGAGGTATGAGTATTTTATCAAAGACCTGAACCTGCCAGAACTGGGCACACAACAGGCTCTCTCTATAGTCTTATTTTGACTTAAAGGAAAGGGAGATCACTCAGCACTTCAAAGGATCTCAGGCTCTCGGGCTTTGTGGATAAACAAATCAGTGGCCCAGTTCTGCTCATGTACAGCTCAGTGGAAAGAGTCAGGGAAATTTTTTAAAAAGAAAATTTATTTTAATTTCATTAGTTTTTCATAACCTAATTCTGTTGATGTAGGATAGTGACAGTACACTTGTATAAATAGGACACATCTGGTTGAATTAAATTGTTTCTGAGCTGTGGGAGACACTTATCCTTTATTTTCTGTCTTGTCCATGTGAATTGACAGATCTCTAAATTTTTTGCATGTGTAATCATTTTCAGTGTTCTCTCTCAGACATTTTTTTTCCTTAGAGTAATGCTGAAGTGCTTGGCACAGGTCAAGCATATTTTAGTTTCACCCAGGTTTTTATTACAGTTTGTTTTCTTCAGTCTGTATTTCATTGTGTTTAGTATATTCTAATTTTAAAAGAATGCATTATGAGTACTTAGGCAAATTCATTGTGGTAAATTTCCAAGACATTTCATATTAATAACGTCATTAATGTTAGAAGTCAAACTGTTATCAGTTGCTTTCATTCCACCCTTTCTTTTCAAGGTGCCTCTGTCAGGTGTGCTGGGGCTGTCTGTGGCACTTTTGCCAAGCCCCTGGGAAACTTGTAAGCTATCTTCTGCAGCCCTTTATCCTTTCCTTTCCTTTCCTTTCCTTTCCTTTCCTTTCCTTTCCTTTCCTTTCCTTTCCTTTCCTTTCCTTTCCTTTCCTTTCCTTTCCTTT
>Ga0065711_1039375_pt1 | contig 17903 bp, 13 predicted proteins | sample Hoacrofraction12_FD_59098 | JGI IMG/M metagenome (GOLD analysis project Ga0065711, IMG submission 59098) | Hoatzin crop microbial communities from Cojedes, Venezuela - Epithelial fraction 12 v2 (version 2) | ecosystem: Host-associated > Birds > Digestive system > Esophagus > Crop | place...
TACTCTGTCCAGTTCTGGGCTCCCCAGTTCAAGAAAGATGAAGAGCTACTGGAGAGAGTCCAGCGGAGGGCTATGAGGATGATGAGGGGACTGGAGCATCTCTCCTATGAGGAAAGGCTGAGGGAGCTGGACTTGTTCAGCATGAAGAAGAGAAGGCTCCGAGGGGACCTAATAAATGTTTATAGATATCTCAAGGGTGGGTGTCAGGAGGATGGGGCCAAACTCTTTTCAGTGGTGCCCAGCGACAGGACAAGGGGCAATGGGCACAAACTGAAGCATAGGAAGTTCCATCTGAACATGAGAAAGAACTTCTTCACTCTGAGGGTGACAGAGCACTGGAACAGGCTGTCCAGGGAGGTTGTGGAGTCACCTTCTCTGGAGATACTCAAGACCTGCCTGGACGCGGCCCTGTGCAGCCTGCTGTAGGCGACCCTGCTTCAGCAGGGTGGTTGGACTAGATGACCCACAGAGGTCCCTTCCAACCCCTACCGTTCTGTGATTCTGTGATTCTGTGACTCCAACGTGGAGTTCACCCCACTGTTGAGACTGAAAGCATTTCACACAACATAATGATGGATAGTAGCATAAAATTAATGTGAAGATACATAGATCAGCAGTGTGGTCCGTGGCCAAAATCTGATCTACCCCTGGAAACCCAAAGCCACAAAGGACTAAAGTAAAAAAATCAAAAGCTGATGATACATCAAAGCTACCTGATACCTCCCAGGCTCTCTAGCTCAACAGTCTTTACAGCCAACAAAGGGGCTCAGAGCTGTACTTGCTTTGTGGACATACTCTTAAATGTTCAGTTTAGGTAAAAGAGTTTATGATTCCTAGGCTATGATAGATATCCTAGCTGCAACCACAGCTGTAAATACACAGTCAGGATTATTCTGAGCATTCATCACCCACTCAACTTGAGCCTTGTGTCTCATGTCGCCTAAGTAGGGGGTGCAAATCTCATTATAACCACCAGAGTGAGTCATGTGTTACAACTTCTGTGCACGTCCATTACATTCAAGAATAACCTCTCAGCTCCTTCAGAGGGGATTACAGAGATGGATGGACATCTCTCTTTGATCTGGGGAGTTCTTCCTCTACCTCCAGTTTATCTCCAATTGCCTCCAAGGTCATGCTGTCAGGACAGGGACAGCATCCCTCCCTTGCATATGAATCTCATCTCCTCTCCATCAAAACCACAGTCTACACGTGTTTGCTGTTACTTCCAGATGTATCCACAACTTGAAAGCAGTGATTTCAGAGGAAGAAAAGGAAAAAAAAAAAAAAATTAAGAGCTAGCTGAGCTGAGTCCCCCTTCCCCTCCCTTTCTTTCAGCATCTGTCCAGGTTGTCTATGCAGGCAACACCAAACAGTTCTAGGGGACTCAGTAACGTACCATGGAAATGTCTGCACATGGACAAACTAGAGAGACAATGCAACTCCTCTTCTCCCCATTACATTTAAAGCCTCTCTTTCAGCTCAGTGTCTCAGAATTCACTCCTAGAGATCTTTGGCTAAAGCCCTGCTAACAGATATCTAACAAGAAACCATTTTGGTGTCCTTCCCCATGCTGGAATGAAATGGATGCCTGCAGAACAATGGAAGTGATGGCACTGACTAGGATTTGATTGCCTTGATAAATGCAACAGCACGTACGACACTAATATATCTTAATCCTACTGTCCTCACTCATGCAACCCTGGCAAAAGGCTCTGTCCTGCAGACATCTTCAGTCCTGGGTCTTTCTTCAGTAGCCAGACTGGGGGTCCTTTATAGTGGCCAGTCATAAGCATTGTGGCGGGCAGGCACGCAATGTCACTTCTGTGTGGTACTGCAGGCTTTAATTTTCCCTTGAAGAGGACAGAAGGAGGAGGGAGAAAGGAGACAGCCTGACTCACACCAACAACACCTGGAGCATTTGCTCTGTAGCCAGAGTGCTGCTGACATGAGAAGGGTTCACCCCTGCTTTTGGGAGTTGTTCTCAGAATGGCTCTCTTCCCCATCAGCTGGTGACAGCCCACCCCCTCCACACCCTGTGCTGTGGGAAGTTAATTTAGAAGCCAGCTTTGCCATCTGTAGACTACCCCATGCTGGGAAAACCCTCAGCTGGGGAGATCTGTTGTCTTTCCAGAGCGGCGCAAAGAAATCAGAGCGTGGGAGAGAACATGGACCTAAGAATTCTTCTAAGTCCTTAGCAAATTTCTCCATGCATCCCCCAGACTCCACCTCATTCCACCCAAACTACCTAAATGTGTCCCTACAGTGATGTCTGCTGTTGACATCAGAGTAGACTCGCAGCAGCGCTCCCGCTGCTCTGCTCAGCTGAGTCATGACTCATGAACAAAGGGGATTTTGACCACTGTTATTTTATTATTTTCATTATTTCATTCATCATCTTAATTTCCCTCTCTCACTCCTGGCCAAAAGGGAAAGACAGACATACACACACATCACACATACAGGCACACAAAAGAAAAGCCGGGGGGGGAGGGAAAAAAAGGAGGAAAAAAACACCAACATGGTCCACATCTGGAAACTGATTTCCCAATCCCAGAACAAAGAGCTCTGAAATTGTGGCTCCAAGTCTCCTGTTTGTGTTCTCCCATTATGTAAAAAGTCCCATAATAAAATCTAGTGGAGAAGAAGCCCAAGGCTGGCAAGAATTATTTGGAATTTATTAGCGAACAAGATCCATTCAGAAGTTCTTTTAGAACTGTACATTGGACTTACAAAGCTATTAAGCTCAAAAAAGCTGCAGGAGCATGACAGCTTTTGGTTCCAGAAAACTTCTCCCTATAGATCAGGCTTGGCTTAAATCACTGCTTTAATCCTAGCTAAACTACTGTGCCATTTCTGCTACTTTCCATGTTCAGAAACATCACTCTTACCAAAGTTTAGTGCTGTAGAGAGACGGGGAAAAATTATGGAGACAAAGAGAATGCTAAGGGGAGAAAAGGAAGAAAAACAATTCTAGAAATCATCATTTTTTTCAGCAAGGGAAATGGGGACAAACAGTTACTATGGGAGTTTAGGATATTAGTCATTTTTAACAGAATGAGTTCCTTAGAACGGGTTAAAAATCTACTACAGACGCTTTTAACAGAAAAGGATTTTGCAAGTCAACAGAAATTTCGTGTAGGAAAAAAAATTTCAAAAACATTCAGTTTTTAATTTGAAAAACTGTAATCCCATAGCATTTCAATAGAAAGAAAATACATGCATTGTTTAGAAATGGCACAGTGCACTCCACTGGGACAGAAAGAAAAGCATTATTAGTTGAGAATTGTTAAGGAGAGGACAATTATTTGAGGGCTTCAAAAGAAGACGTTTCTCTGACCTGCTTGATCACATAGAGATACGCCCAAGAGCCATGTGTATTTCAGCTTCCATTTCCACCTCGGGTGTCCTGAATGGCAGCCCAACACACTGGCACTACATCGAAAGCTAGGGCTAACGTACAGCATGCATTTGTCCTTTTGCTCCAAGCCAAAGTGATCTAGAAAGAGACACCCCAACTGGATATACATGAAGGAGGTCACATTGTTCAACAGTCTCCTGGTCATGAGCCCTTTCCTCCCTCCCCTCTTTTCTTTGATGTTACTTAGCTGTACTTACATTCAGTGTTGAATCATTGGACTTTGCCTTTCATCTGGACCCTCGGGATGCGTTACAGGGATGGAAAGAGAAAGGCACTACTTAATAACACTTTCCAAGTATCAGGGAGAGGAAATTCCTGGAAAATCAGGTTAATACCGTCCAAAAGACTTCTTCGAAGAAACGTGGCAAACTGTATACAGCTAACTATTTATGGTGGAGATGGAAGTTAGACTATCCTTGAAGGAAAGCGGCTGCTGCCCAGACAGAGGTCTTAATCATCATTCCAGTTAGTCACTGAAAACTAAACACATCATGAGTAGGTGGGGGAAAAGGGCTATTCCAAATAAATCGCCTCATTATTCTGCAGGAACTGTTCTAACTCATATATGTTTACCTATATTAGTATTTAAGAAGAACCATGGATCCAGAACTTGAATTCTGAAACCAGTCTTCATTCTCCATGCACAGAATAGCTCAAACAAGAACAGAATTGGTCAAAATATATTTTTTTTAATGAACAGTGGTTTTTCTTCAAAAGAAAATTAATTTATGAGCATTTTCTTCTCCCCTCACTCAAATTTTTCTAACTTTCAATAAAAAAACACAGAAAACAAGAAACTGGTTTTTAGCTTTGTTTTTCTTCATTCTTCCTCTGTTGCCTCCCTTTTCATGGCAAAACAGAATAAAAGCTGATGAGAAGGCGAGGGGGCAAATAAAGTATACTTAAACTAACACTTTCATTTATGTCTTTTAAAACTGGAAGTTCTCAGAGCTGTTTTCTGCTGCTTTTCTAAGATGGTTTCCAATTTTTGCCTTGCTTGCATTTTACTGTCATATCAGAAGGCTGAACTCAAAAGCACCTGCAGAAAACACTATTAGGAGACAATTTGTATCGCTCCTGCGTCCCTTAACACACACCGTCCATGCAAGAAATGCTCTTGCTGTCTGCGGATATGCCCAGCTCTCAAACACAGCCCAGATGTGTTCCAGCAGCTCTGCTCACTGGATACCATGTGCTACCTGCTACTATGTGAAGTATTTTAACGCTGGATCACAGAAGAGCCATCAGCTTCTGTAACACACAACTGCAGCCTCCCGTTACCAGACCTACCTCTGTCATAGTTACCCTGCCCAGAGCAATGCAACTTTAGCACAGTACGCCCTCAGACTTAGCCCTCCACAGTCTGCAACCTCCTTCTCCCTGAAGTCATCATTTTTCTCATCTATGAGCAGCAGAAACACTTACTCAGCCTGCCTGTTTTCAGCCCAAAGACTCAAGTTCATCAGCTGAAGACAAGGTCTTGCATCCCCCACTACTTCCCTGTGCTACCTGTGTCCCTTCCAGACTGCCAGCTCACCTCAGCATATGGCAGCGCTCTCAATTTTACCCGAGCTGTTGCAACAGTCAATCCATTTCTCATGCTCCAGGTCTTCCAATCAGGTGAAATGTACAAATTTTATTTATAAAAACATTTTCTAGCCTTCATGCTTGCACCGGAAAACTTGGAGATAAAATCTGAATGTAGTTACAGGCCCACAAATCAAGTGGCAGCAGTAACAAAGTAGGTACATAATTCAGCCTCGTGATTTTTCATCCAGTGTCATGGTTTGTGAAGACTTGACTCATGATTTTTGAATGCTGCTGAGACTGGCAATACTAACCGTGAGCTTTGAGAGGTTTCAGCGACGTACTGAAAGAGAAGTGGGGACTTGAATTTGTGACACTGACACCTTTCAGTGCTACAAGCAAGTCAAGTCTGTTGTGCATCTCAGCAGAGCACTGTCCCATGGAGATAACACGCGCAAGTCCTGTCTCACCCACTCTTGTCCAAGCCAGCCCTCCTCCTCGAGGACACACGCAGGGTAGAGCAATCCTCCACGGGTGCAAAAGCAAGACCCAGTCTGGCTCCTCACAGGAGTCCATGAGAATTTTTGCCTTCAACACATTCATGGAGACAGGGTCTTGCCCAAAGCACATACCAAGGGAATGAATCTTCCAAAAATATGAATTCCCTTTGCCTCATACCAAAACACTCATAGTAAGACCAGGCGGCACTCCACAGCAAAACGTTGGCAAGAGGAAACACTAATAAAAAACTAAGACACTAAAAACACCAAGAAAAGCCTCCCAGAAGAAACAAACATAAGAAGAATATGCTGCCCATTCAGTCAAAAAAATGCTAACAAACTAATGCTGTCTCATGATGAAATTGAAATATTTACAGGAAGAGAGCACAGAATTTTGGCTGGCAAATGCGAAAAGTATCTATCACAACTGTTTTCTGTGCAGAACAAAGAGGAGAGGAAACAGAGGAGGAAAAGTGAGGGGAGGGGGGTGAGGGGAGCATGAAAGAAAGGGAACAGAAAAGCAGGGAGAGGAATACAGATTAAGCAACTGATGCCAAAACCAAAAAAATAAAAAAATAAGTAAGGGGGAAGAGAGGGGGACAGAGAGTAGAGTTCACACTGGGAAGTCTTGCTGCTCTCTATTTACCTGCTGGTACCCAGATTCATTGGCATCTCCCTTACGTGACAGACAGTCATTCACTTCCCCCAAAAAAGCAGCATATTACTAACAGAGCCTACCAACTGCATGCACAGAACGTTAGGCTACCCAATGGGACAACTGGGGCCAAGTGAATGAAAAGAATATGTCAGTTATTAATTAATTTGTTCTATATTCATGTCATTATAGATAATTACATGAGTTGGTTCCACAGGCTGAGCTTCCTCAGCCAGTAATCCCCATGATTCATGACCGACAGTTGCACAACACGGCTGTCAATGACTTCATCATGTTGCACGGAAAATCCTCTCTAGATACATGCATGTGCCGTGACTCACTTTGACACCTTGGACTGACATTTGCAACCTGGACCAAGTCTGTCAGTAAGACAAAGGCACTTCTTGTGAGGCTTCCAGGCCATAAGGTTGGGTATTGAACAATGGAACACACAGGAGAAAGCAGGAAAAGGTAGCCCTCAAACATGCAGTTCACATATGCAACAGCTGAATGCATTGGCACAAGAAAATGCTCAAGGCAATGGCCCTTCTGCAGGAGCCAACGACAGTACTAAAGAGCGCAAGGCATGTAATCCATTTTGCTGCCATAAGCAAGGAAAACAGAAGAAATGCTCCTCACAGCACTTGAAGCCTAAAAGCAAGAACATCCCAGCAAGCTCTCAAGAACCAAGACAGGCCTTTCCATTTAGGAAGAAGGTACTTCAGAATCGAGAGGCAGCAGAGACAGTAAAGTGCTGCAGAACAACATGGATCAGAAGAGCAAACATTACATAAAATAGTACGCAGACGTCACTCAGGATGACTAAGCAAGATATACTGTAAATCCAGGCATGTGCGATATGGGAACATCCAACTAGGGCTGGACACCAGAGCAGCTCTCTCAAGCCATCTCTGCTCTGGAGACACATGAGAAATGGGAGCTGAAAACATGAGATTAAACAGATGCTTTCTTCTCTCCATTGAAGGAACTGTGACTGAGATGATGCTAATTAGTTTTCCCAACCCCTTCCGCAGTCCTTTGTTAAGTCTGTAAGAAAAATCAAAACCATAAGAAGGATCTTGGAAGCAAGGTGTAGCATGAGTCCAGTCACGTGTACTGCATGAAGAAAGCATGACACACAGAGAGATGCCCAGAGCGAGCACTAAAAGGAATGTTTCAGGGAAACATTTTCACTTAGCAATGGTTTTATACAGTGGATGAAAACAATCCTCACACTCCTACTGGTTTTGGTGACTTGGTTCTTTCTAGAAGACAACCATGAGTAGGTAAAAATCAAGCCATTTTGCTTTGCTGAAGAAAACCTGAATTTTCCATCTGAAATGAGATTCTATCTTGATATATACTTTTTTTGTGTGTTAAGTTTTTTACTCCAGAGCCCCTAGTGCTTCATTCAACATGGAAAAAAAAAAAAAAAATTATTCACAGTTATTAGTACAGCAAGGAAGCCAGAAAAAAGTTTCTACATTCCTCAATCTTCCCTGCCATTTCAGTCATCCACCCAACCCAACCCCCAGTCATTTCTAAAGAGGACATACCACTTCCCAGGCATCCTGGAACTGAGGTCCAGGAGAAGCAGAAGCGAATGCAGCACCACAGAAACCCACAGAAGTCTCTTAACTAAAAGACAAAAAAACTTCTGGCAACTGTGTAAGAGACTGTAAGTAGCACCAGGGCCTCCAAGAATGCCAGAGTTAATGCTAGGAAGATAGGCACAAGCAAGGCCTGTTGTAGCTGCTAGGATTTGCTGCTGCTCTGGCTGTATCTCCACAGACACTCTCCAGCAACACAGGGAGGACAACCTGATGGAGGACATTCATCTCCTAAGTGAAGGGTATCCAAGGACCCTGCCGCTCCTTCTCAGGCCTGCTATTGGTAGCAGATGGACTTGCAGTTGTCCTCACATTGTCATGTCATAGCTATGGGGAAACGTCTTTTTCCATCTGACCTTGAACCCTTCCAAGCTGGCCTTGACCTCATGGGGAGGGAAATCACAGCTGCTGATGACAGCACCTATTTGTTCACATTTTGCCAAGCTAATGGTGAGCCAAGGGCAACATGCAGTCACTTCAAGGAGCCTTAAATAGCACTTTAAGGCGCTCTCACTTTCATAAGGGCACAAGAGAAGGCATGACAGAGCCAGATCTCCCCACTGTCCCCCAGGAAATACTCTACTCACCACAGCCATGCCCATTTCTTCCTGCATCCTTCTGGCCCTGCTGCAATATGTGACACCCATTCACATGCCAGACAAGCCATGCTGCTGCTCCCCTGACTGGAGCTACTTGTTACTCTAGATCAATACCAAAAAAAAAATAAGTTCTCCCTTGGGTATCATGCAGTGCATTCCAGTTCCTCCACAGTCAGTGTTTGTGTGGTGTTTTAAATACGTGAAGCGTTATATAAATGCTAACTATTATTATAATGTTCCCCTCCTTCCAGTCAACTCCCCCCGCAGACTCACAGACGCATTCCCCACCTCCCATTTTAGCACGTTCATGGCATCAGAAATTACCCTGTTTTCATCTACCCTGCCCTTTGCCATATGATCCTAGCCCTCAGAAGCTTTAAATAGTCTGCATTATTATGAAGGCTTGTTAGAACTTGTCCCTAATCACTCCAGGAATAATCCTTGATGGCTTGTTTCAGACTCCGTGTGTCAATGTCTGTGCAACAACAGGGCTCTGGCTTGCTCAGGTCCCTCCTAGAAGCGAAGTTAAAGCTCCAGGCCCAGTACAGAATAAATGGCACATCGTAGGGGCCATGTGCGGCACTGAACCCGTTTTTGTGTCTGTGGATGCTAAAGTTCTTTTCAGTGAAGACCTGAAATTAAAATGTATGTTTCAGAAAAGAACAGGCCGACTATATTACGTGTTCATAGATGCCAAGCAGCAGAAATCAACCTGCCCTTTAAATGCAGGGACGCTAAAAATGGTGCAGTCAGTTCTTCCCAGAACTGTGCTCATTACAGCTGGTCCCAGAGCTCACACTGTTTGTGTGGTGCACAAGAATTCCAATGCTAGATACTGAAATATAAGCTCTCTCTTTGCCGGGATTACAACCCCTGTCATCTACCTTATGATGGTGATACAAATCGAGAAAAGAAAGAGAGAAATCTGGTGCTTAATAAATCTGTTCTTCAAAGGCTGGCAATTGTGATTTCAATGTCATCCACAGGAGAAAATCCAAGGCAGAGATAAATCCTCTTTTCTGGTTTGAGTTCCAGCTGCAAACTTAACCAGACCTTTGTTTACATGGGGTCACATTATCCACCGAGATGAAGCTTCTGGTGTTTGGAGATTTTGTATTCATATTATGCATTGACAATATTATCTCACCTATCACATTCTCATGACACCGTATGTGCGAAAGTGATAAGCGAGAAGCAGCTGAGAAACACCTGTTAAAATAATACCATGATAAAATGCCTTTGCACCATAGCACCATATCCAGTCTGCGCAGCCACGTGGCCTTTATGTTTTTGGATGATCTTGGAATATTTTGCTGGGCATCTTACCGTCTCTAGGGCACTAGAAGAAGTATTTGAAGGAACTGAGAACAAGAGAAGAGGTCTTGGTGCTTGTCTTTCATCTCCCAAACTCTTCACAGGTATCAAAGAAGAGAAAGACTGTACAGAGACTTTTGGAATCAGGAGACACTGACCATCACATCAGCATAATAGTTTGGAGATTTTAGCTGAGATTAATATCCTGTAGCTTAGTACTTGGTCAAAAAAGCCCAAAGGCCAGTCATTTGCAGCACTTCTACTTATTATGTGGGCTACCAAGATGCAATCAGTGTTTGACAAAAAGGAAGCAAGGGAAGCTGCCTAAATACCTGGGTGGAAAAAGGGCAGCGAATGGAAGGAGGTGCTACATGGAACCGCACGGACTGGAACTGAGATAGGTGTTAAGCCTTGAAACACCAGGCACCAGGGATGCCCATGCAGTGGGACTACTGAGGGGGCCACAACCTGCTAAACAAAGATATTTGGAAAAGCTTCCAGTCATGCTGGAGAAGGTCCATTTTCTTGATGTGGAGTTAGCTCACTCACAGGAGTCCTCACCTTCTAATATGGACACAGCAGGCAAAAATATGAAATACTATTAAGAAAACTTTAAAGGGAACTTCCTTACATTGCTGTAGTCCAGGGAGAATTTTGCAAAGGAAGTTTCACTGTTCTGCACTGCAGACAGCCACACAGAGACAGGCAGAGGTGAATTTATCTTACCTAAGAGCACCCACCAAAATCAGTGACAGAGCGAAGTATGGAGGAGCTTTCATATACTGATCATGGAGTAAAATACGGATATTCAGTCCTCTAGCATCCTAGGCCACAAATATAGGGTCACAGGAGTGGGAATGTTCAGACTTTTTAGGAAGACAGGAATTTGTGCTGTAGCACAACGTCAGGCTCAAACCAAGTCACTGCAGAAGATGCACTTGGCTTCCTGATGGGCAGGACCATCCAAGGGCCAGCACTGTCTGCCCTCCTTAAGTAATCATGTTGGCAGGCAGAGAAGGAACTCAAGCATGCTCAGCACTAAAGCATGAGACATGTTTTGCAAGGCGCAAAGTCAAATTATGCACAAGGACAAACCCAGAGACCCACGGAGACACAAGATCCTTGGAGTGCTGCAACGAGTGGGTAGTTAGGAAAACTATAGCAGTGACACACTCACAAAAACAATGTTCTTCAACGCATGCAAGGACAACTAAGACTGAAGAGAAAGAAAACCCCTAAAATAATTACATACATACATAAATAAATGTGTGAAAGCAGGTCCTACTTCAAAGTCGGACCTCGAGATGAAAAACACAGTAACAAGCAGTCATTCCTAGAGAAGCTCTCCTCAGAGAAGAGCCCGAGGACACTGTGAGCACAGCCTTATTGTAATGGATGTTCAAGTAAACATGCAGGGGGGTCCTCACACTATTTCACCATGTGGACCTCACCGAGATGTCTAAATTAGAAGCTGAGACTCCCTGCAAACTCCACAGAGAGAGGCAGACATTTTTTGAACATGATTCAGAACCCAGAGGGTAGGAACCTAGCTCCTGTTCTACTTATGTGGTCCAAACCACCCCAGAGGTGCCTTCCCCTCTTCTTAGTCCCCACTCAGTGTTTAGGCAGCCTGACTTTGGCTCCTGTGCTAAAATGGCGAATATTACACAACAGCAGCAAATTCCTGAAATTGCCTCTATGTGGCAAGCATGGTACGAGCCCAGAGGGAAACAATGGAGAATGCAAGAGGGGGAACCTGATGCTGCCTTGTAGGCTGGAACGGCAAAGCTATAGCAAACACTACTTTATTATTTGTATTTATTTCAGAACTTTCATGGAGTCTGGCATATACTAAAGACAGAAGGAGAATCAACTTTGTCCATCACTAGATATGCATATAAAACAGAGTCCTGTTCTCAATGAGAGAGAGCGTAAAAGTTCAACTAGACCAGATGACAAAATCAGATCTTCTCTAGAGGTGCTATGGAGGGAACGTACAATAACTGGAAACAAGAAACAGAAGATTTTACTGAGTTCAGAAAGACTAAAAGGTGTCGACTAAATCCATACAAACAGTTGAGACAGTTATGGCTGAATCTGAATTTTGAAAAGAGCAATTTCAGTTCTGGATGCATTGCGCATCAGTTGCCACTGCCACAAAGCACATTAATTACTTATCTGCTGTTAACTGTTATGCTCTTGACAGCTAGGAAAGCCACATTCTCTTCAAGCATGAAAACAAAATATATATATGCACAGGAACAGAGGAGGTAAAACTGCCGAACAGGATTTTGTACATTGGACATTGTAACACCTTATCGGGCCCCAGACGCATGAGATGAGAAATGCCAGCTGGAACCCACGGGCTTATCTGGGCACTCAGAAGCGTAGGAAGAACAAGAGCCAGATGAGTTTTATTCTATACGAATCCCTGAATGCTGCCACTGTAGATAAGGAGCGAAGTCCCAGGTTCCACTAAGCCGATGACAAATTTGAGTTTGACTTCATTTGGGCTGGGATTTCCTTCCTAACACCCAAGCGTAAAACTACAGTAAGCGCAGGCAGCAGAAACTACCGAAACCACACATGGCTAGGTGGGAAAGGTGGCTGATTTGTTTTTTTATCTCAGCTAGTACTCTGTCTGGTTTTCTTAGGTTTAGGATAAGGCTTTTTTGGGGAACTAGGGGTCAGTTTTTGTACACAAGGATGTTTTCCTACACACAAAGCAACAAAGTTTAACAGGTTGTGTGCTGTTGGATGAGGGTCTCAGGTGACCTAGGGCTCTCCAGCTCCCAGGGCAGGAACCCCAAGTGATGCGAGCGGGGGGCAGCATAAAAACCCAGCAATACGCCAAGAGCAAAGAGGTTTTGGACGGTGAATAAATAAGAACACAAAAAAAGCAAGCAGCAATCTGCCAAAGCAATAGCTTGGCACCTTAGACAAGGCACCAGTTTGCTGGAAGGAACACTCGGGCTCACGGCAAACTGTGCCAGACTCAGTCTCCCGCAAGTGGAGGCTCACAGCATCACCCATGGGCCGGGGCTCGGCTGGTGCCCATCCTCTGCCCATCAGGAAATGGAGGAGGCGTTCACACACAAATAAGGGGAACAATCTCCCTGTACTTTGAGGGTATCCAAAATGCTGCAGGATACACTTTCCAGTGGTAAGACGCAGACCTCAAAGACAACATGAGAAACAAAATAGATACCACGCTCTAAGTATTAAAAAACCCCACCTCTTCTTCAATGCTAATATCCTATCTGCTTGGGGCGCCATACCTACTGTCACTTGAGACTACATATAAAAAACTTCAAACTGCTGTTGGCTTTGAGGCTACTTTTGAAAATTGTCCAAATTTCAAGGGAAAGTGAGGCAAGCACTTTTCCAGCTTCTTCTGCCTGTTTCTCATGGAGTAGGAGACCTTAACTACTGTTGTGGCTGTGACAGCAGAAGGAGCAGAGGAAGGAGGGACCCCACAAGGGTGCTGCCTGCGTTACCCATAGGCTGTGCCAGCAGAAATCACACCAGGGCGAGCAGTGACCTGGGGAACTTCTCCCACCTCTTTCCAGCCCGCTCTAATCACCTCAACCCAACACCTCCCAGGAAGGGGGTCTCCTCAGCCACATCACAGATGCCCAGAGGGATGCAGGGCACCCCTGTGCCACTGGGAGAGATAGGCAAGGGCTTGTTTTTGCCCTTCATTGTTGCCCCCTCTCCATCGTGCCAGGTGTGTGGGCTTTTTACAGTGCCAATTAAGTGCACGCTGAGGCCAGGGCGGAGGTGCAGCACGCCGAGCCCCCATCTTGTTGCCTCCATACTGCCACCTTCCATTAAGCAGCTGGTGTCCAGGGGAAGGGGAGGGAAAAGTCAGCAGCATGTTTGGTTTGCTGTTTTTGTGGGCACTTTACAACTTCAAAGGTTTCCCTCTGGTTCACAGGGGGCAAGGGGCAGAGGTCAGTAGGCACAGTTTGACCTCCCTTTCACCTCCTCCCCAAAAGGGAGATGCACACACAGACACACACACACAGAGAAAGAAGAAAAGGAAGACGAGATTCTGGCAAACACTTTTATCCTCTAATCTTTCTTCACCTTAGTGCTGTGGAGGCTTTGTCTCGCAGACAAAGCGCCCTTTGGAGTCTGACACTTCCACGCTGGACTCTTCCTCCTCCTCCTTCTTCTCTCCAAGGAGGAAGTAAAGCAAAACAGCATCACCAGAAAAACAGAACACCCCCCATTCCCCCAGAAAAGAAATGCTGCTCTTGGGGGCTGGGTTTTCTCATTTTTTATTTCTGGTGGTGGGTTGTTTTTTTTGCCCCCAGCTAGATATCTACCCATCTACATATAAGCCCCATAGACTGTGCACATAAGGGAAGGAGAAAACAGGCATGATTGTTCAAGATTCAGCCTGGGATGTGAAAAATGCATTTTCTTGTCTTTAAAGACACCATTGTTTTATTTATTTATTTATTTTTAATGGCAAGGTCGCTAGCCCTGGGGCACTGAGGAATAAGTTCGAGTTTCAGAAAGCTCTCCACAGCTGGTGATTATATTCCTTGCAGCGCGCACAAAGACATTGAGAAAGCAGCAGAGAAAGTAAACAGTATCACTTCTGGGGATGGAGGGGAAGAGGAGGAGGGGGGCAGAGGAGGAGGAGGAGGAGAAGAGAGGCAGATGAAATTTAAACTGGCGATCAGCCCAGCAACCAACTTAAAACAATACAGCGAGAGGAAGCCAAAAGGAAAGAAAAACAGAGGGGTGTGTGTGGAGACACATTGTGTGTGTATGTATGTGTGAGAGAGAGAGAGAGTGCAAGCGTGAAGCAGAACAAGAGCAAGGAAAGGAAGCGAGAAGGTTGCAAGCCGAGGTTTCAGGAGCCATCCCTGGGGGTCCATCGCGGAACAGAACAGCTTGCAGGGGGAGGTTTCAGGGACACAATCATCATCCCTAGCGTAAATACATCTACAAGCATTTCTAATGAAGCTGGCAAAGCATCGCTGTTTACCTCTCTCAAGAATGAGAGAAGGAAAGTCACAGGGTCTAGAAACAACAATTCCAGCCTTATCACCTCCTGGCATCCTCAAAACCAAGGCAGACAAGTACCAGGCAGGTCCAGACTGAGATCTAGTGACTGATGCTCTCCCGGTTGGCACAACACAGACTCGGGCTATGCTTGTCTTTCAGCTGGCTCTGGGAATCATGCTCCTACTTGGCTCGAGGCAGTTCCACATTAAGCTACTGCCTTTCTCAAGCATTTTGGTTTGACAGTACAGGAGAAAACACAGAGTCACAACCGGGGGGTGTTCTGGAGCTCCAAATGTTTTGTGCGTTTACAGCACAGGGCACAAACTAGATGCAGTTTGGCCCAAGCCTTTACAAGCCCTCCTCACACAGACAGGTCCTGGGTGCTGGCTGAGGCTCAATCCTTACCTTCCAGAATAGGTCTGGCTGTGTTAGGTCTTCTCTGGTCACGTTGACCGTGATCTCACTGGAATGAGGTTAGTCAGCGCAGGGGAAGGGAGAGGCAAGATTTTTTGGAACATCCATCTGCCTGGGAAAGGCTAACAAGCCCTCCTTTATAGATGTCTATAAGTGGACCTCAGCAGAAACGCAGTTGGAAAGCCTCTGGGTGACAGTGTACCTTAAAAGGACCAGGCCAGCCTGTTCTTCAGGCTGCCCATCCAGCTTTCTGCTACCTTTCACACCAGGAGCCATCAGGCATCCTTGCAGGTTGATGTGCCCTCTAAAGCACTCCAGCAATTGCCCTCTCTTCCAAGAAAGAACATAAATCTTAAAGCCACAGCTGCAAGCCCCAGTGAACCATGGCTCTCGCCTCACATTGGAGAGCAGCGATGCAGCTACACTGCTGGCTGAGCTTCAGCATCCTTGGTGGTACTTGATGGGACAGGCTGGTCAAGTGCCATGAACTCCGAGTGCTTACTACTCAGCGTGTTGTTCCTTTGAATTAAAGGCCTCCCTAGACAAGCTCTTATGCTAACCTCACTAGCCTCCTGTGCATCAAGACTAGCTGGCTCAGCCCTTCTCTGACTGTCAGTTAACCCTTCACTGTCTGTCACCAATTTGGGGAGACAAGATGCATCATAACAGAGGCCCATTTGTGCTATATTTTGCAATTTCTACATATGGTCTGGACCAGAACTAGAAAAAGCAGACATCACTGATAAATACGGGAAATAGCACTGCACTCCACAAAGGATTCCTCCGTTCTGCCCACCTCAAGTCTTTGTGAAGATTTGTTATGAATTCAACTGGTCTGGCAACTTCTTCAAGGGCTTCTTGCTTCCTGTCTCCTTGACACAAGGTGCATTTAAAATCTGCTACCAGAGAAAGCTTCAACTGCTACAAACGATGCTTCAAGGTACAGGGTGATGATGCTTTGCATCCCATTGGGAATGGCCTATAGTTTAACACTTCTTATAGACATGACTGATGGTGCTCTTATAGACATGACTAATGGTGCTGAAATGAGATATAATTTCACTTCCACCACAAACACACTACAAGTTATGCACTGGTTACTCACAGTAGTTTTGTGCTTGAATGATGCAAGTTGCTACCGGAGAAAAATCTCATTAGGTATTACGAAAAAAATATTCAGTTAAGGTTAGTCAAGCATTGGAACAGGTTGTTGTGAAAGGTTGTGGGATCTCCGTCCTCAGAGAGGCTCAAAACCGGACTGGGCAAGGCACTGAGCAACCTGAACTCATTTGGTCCTGATCTGTAAGAGCTTGAAGCAAATGACCTCTGGAGGTCCTTTTCAACCTACGTTAGTCTGTGATCAGGAAGGCCACGTCAGAACCTGCCCAAGATACGTACAGCACCTCACATCCAAGCACAAACATCAGCATGGAGGCACCCCTGTTGTGGGGTTTCCAATACAAATATTGCCGTGGTTACCTTTTGATTAAAACAAACTCGGTGTTACTTGTCTGCTTCCCAAGAGTAACTATGCAGTTGAGCTGAAATATGAGATCCGAGCGCATTAAGATTCCAGGTGTTGAGTCTGTGAGTCCACAACCACTGTATGTACCCAACTGCATCCAGACCCTACAAAAGGGAAGTCTACATGGCTGAACACAGCAGACCAGCACTAGCACACCTTGGGTGACACTGCCACCCCAAAATGGGCTAAGCCTGATTTGCAGATGAAGGACAGGAACAGATCACTAGCCTCCTCATCATTCAAACCTTGATCAAAAGCCATCTCATTCACCATTCCTACAGTAAGAGCAAATTGGTTTGGTTTCAACCAAGTGGGCACATGTTCACTTTCCTTGCTGGAAGTGCATTGAGGTCTCTTTGTGGGGTAAAAAAAGGGGTTTATAGAAAAAGTAGTGTCTTCACCTACCTGGGCACATGGCTAACAAATACAAAGATCACCATCTAGTGGCTTACAGGGAAGATACCATCTGTTGTATGTCTGCAAGCTTGATGACCAATAAAGTTGTTGTTACAACATATTACAAACGATTCTTGAACTCAGCTCTCAAGCAAGTCCAGTACCTACACAGCCACAGACACGGACAAGCGTCTGACCCACAGAAAACTGATGTACATCCCTCCCTCCAATCAAACATTGACCCCTTCCCCATCACCTTTTTCTCCATCTCCTTTACATAGGATTTGGGGCGTGGTAAGGGATCTGTGACTCACTTTAAGGCCGAGGAGTTAGGTGTCTAGCATAAACTAGGCAAAATCCTACCAGAGGTTGATGATGTATGGGGGAGGAAGGCAGATAGGATTAATCCTATTTATGACATCCCACGGCCTAGAAACCAATCACCCAGAAAGCATGAAAGCCTCTGGAAAGCTTGGCCTGTGAGCAGCCCATAGGATAGTCTATGCCAGCCCTTTTCCATTTGCCTTAGCGGAAATCATTCAGGTTGAAATATTTCTGAAATACTCCCCAAAGGAAAGACAGATCTGCAATTTCTGACAAAACCTTTGTTTCACTAAAATAGTCTTGACGAGCTCTATTCCCTGTTCTTTGAGAAAAGATGGGGAAAGCCGTCATGATAGGTACTTCTCTAAAGCCCTACTTGGCCCAAGGAATGTATTACATTAACATAGAATCATAGAAAGTTTTGGGTCGGAAGGGACCCCTAGAGGTCATCTAGTCCAACCCCCCCGCAGCGAGCAGGAGCACCGCTAACTAGATCAGGTTGCTCAGAGCCCTGTCCAACCTGGTCTTGAATGTTTCCAGGGATGGGGCCTCCACTACCTCTCTGGGCAACCCGTTCCAGTGTTTCACCACCCTCATTG
>Ga0065711_1039376_pt1 | contig 17901 bp, 11 predicted proteins | sample Hoacrofraction12_FD_59098 | JGI IMG/M metagenome (GOLD analysis project Ga0065711, IMG submission 59098) | Hoatzin crop microbial communities from Cojedes, Venezuela - Epithelial fraction 12 v2 (version 2) | ecosystem: Host-associated > Birds > Digestive system > Esophagus > Crop | place...
AAACTGAGGCACAGGAAGTTCCATCTGAACATGAGGAAGAACTTCTTCCCTCTGAGGGTGACGGAGCACTGGAACAGGCTGCCCAGGGAGGTTGTGGAGTCTCCTTCTCTGGAGATATTCAAGACCCGCCCGGACAAGGTCCTGTGCAGCCCGCTGTAGGTGACCCTGCTTCAGCAGGAGGGTTGGACTAGATGACCCACCGTGGTCCCTTCCAACCCCTACTATTCTGTGATTCTGTGATTCTGTGATTCTGTGATCTCTGGAATTGTCCAAAGACTCCTCTGGGAAATCTTGAGGGACTCCGCTAAAAAGATGGAGCTTTCTTATAGTGATCTTAATCCTGCGATATATCTTTTTTCATCATCCTATTGTCACAAGGTATTCAGTGAAATGAGAGACAATTTTACTTCATCTATCTGAAGTCCGCAGAGCAGAAATGCTATATGACAATAAGGAAAAATAAATCAAGCAACAATTTTCCAGAACTGCTTACTCCAGCAAATATTTTTCTTATAAAAATAGGTTGAAAGGTTGAAATTTGATGTAAAAAGCAATATTTACTAATTTAATCTTCTCACCATATTTTGAAAGGCTTGGAATGAATAATTAATTTTAAAATACAGGGGAAATCTCAGGTGGTTCTAATTTGTTAGAAGAAATCCTCTGTTCCTTCTGTCTCAGGGCCAACTAATACATTTTCTAATCTTCCATTAAATCCGTTTTCCTCTCATCGGTTCGACCACTTAAACTGGGAACATCTCAAAGATGACAATTATTTGCTTGTAACTCTTTCCTCCTGAAGGCCACCATTTGACAAGAGACCCACTCTAAGTTGGACTTCTCTAATGCAGCGAGCTCATTCCTGTGCATGTACACGGACAGAGGAAAGTAAGAAGCTGCCTACATTATTCCCTACCTGTCAGCGTTGATACAGAATACCCTTCCTACATGCTTGCCTCGGATATGAAATGAAATTTTGTGCCCTTATTCGCTATGAGCCATGCCTGCCTCGGCAGCAACCCCATTTGCAAAAGCAGCGAGGGTTTGGGACTGAGGTGTGACTCAACCTGGTCACTCAGGTGCTGCCTCCTCCCTGCCAGCAGCTCCCCCCGCCCCAGCACTGGTTTGGTCACCTACCTGTGTGCACTGAGCAGCACGTCCCAGGGCACAGGTCAACACGTTGCTGAGCACATAACCACAGGACCTGGCGAATGCAGTGTACTGCCTTGTCAGAAGGAAGTTGTACCAGCTGTGGGTCACTCCTCTGCATGCAAAAGCAGCTGTTACAGTCTCCCAGTAATTATAGTCTTGCACGCGGCCACACGACTGGGCATTTTATCAGTATTTTAATGCATATTCAAATACAAATACTGGCTTCGGAATTCCCCCAAGCCAGTCCCTGCTTTCACCGATACGTGATCCAGGAAAGTCTTTTCACGGCAGAAAAAGTGACAGGTGGGGTTTATCACTCGCCCCACTCAGTCAGTGCCCCACGGCTCCCAGGCGAGCACAACTCTTGCTTTTTTGTAGCTGAATTTATCACAGCTGTCAGAGCATCACAGACGGCATATAGACAGCAGCAAGTCATTGCCTAATTTTGTCCACCACTGCCTAATTACAGCCACCAGCTCTTTAAAATTCATTTTCATAAGCATGTTTTCACAAATGTTGAAGAGCTCCTGCAGATTTACCATTATTACTCATTTTTTCCTAATGCTTGCCCCTCAGAAACCAAATGAAGTGTGGCAACACAGAGCAGGCAGTGTCTAGTCTGGTAGATTTCTTTATATGCATTCACATCTGAAACACAACAGTGACACTTGGGAAAAAAAAAACCACAGCATTTAAAGTGATGGTCCTGTACACAGAACATTAATCCATCAGTCCTTGCTGGAGTGAATAAAACTCCTCCACTTAGAGGATCTTACGATTTACATCATCCTTCTAAATATGCAAGAGGCATATGTAAGATTTACCTTCACCTCACTTTATCTTCCTGTTCACTTTATTTTATACCTAGTCTAAGTTAATCACCTAAATTTCACTCACAGTAAGTGAAAAGAGCGTTAAGAGATATTTCTCGAGGTTACTTATGTCCTCTGACTTCACATGGCTAAAGTTAGAGGACATCAACTTTGCTCTTCTATTTAATTTATTTTTGCTAAAATTACAGGGAGATCAGCATTCGTTCCCTCACTCCCTTTAGAAAGCACCAGCCAGTTTGTGTCCTGTGGTTTAAGAAGAATTTCTACTCAATCTCATCATAGTACACAGATCTTTAGTTTCTTAAACACCTTTATTTTAATAAAGTAAGATTACTGACTATGCACTTACCCCTCTTTCCATGGACACAGCAAGGCAGATGCTTTCCTTCTAATTCTACATCTCCCTCATGTGCATTTTCTCCCAAAAAGCTACAGTCACTCACCCTCTCTCAGGCTTTCATCTGCTTCCAGGCTGCCATCATTGCATCTGCTCTGGATGTCTTCTTGAGTTTCTTGCCCTTTCTCTGCTTCTTCTGCCACTTCTGTACACACACTGATATACACAGAGTAAAATAAACCAAAGTATAAATTACCTTTATATTCAGTGTCAGGTCCGTGGAGGAATCTGTTTAATCAGCTGCCTGAGACCTTACTTAATGCAGCATGGAGCTAAGCTTCCCATTTTTACAGCTATTGCTAAATAAGAAGGCATTTAATGGTCCCATCACTTGTCCTGAAAGTCATTTGTCACTTCCAGCAGCTTCAGTGAAGTGGTTTAAATTATTATCCTGCAGTAAAGAGTATTATTTTTAAAAGTTTCTGAACAAAATGAAAGACATAAAGGGATTCAAAAAGTGATAGTGAGCATATGTTACTTTTTAACTGGGCATACAAACATAGGGTGCCATGTTTGGTATCATATGCATGTTGTTCAGCTAAAAATCACAACATCCTGAAATTGTGTTTTAATGATTGGCACATGAAAACAGCAGTCATCAAAGATGACAATAATTTGCAGATATTGGTGGATTAAAAACCTCATTGCTAAAGCAATTTCACAGAAATATCTGTATTTTCTCTAAAAAGTGCTATTTGCTTAAAGCCTGAAACTGGGGTCTAGAAAAAGAAAGTAAGTCTGTTGTTCATTGCACAAGTCATATCTAGTGCTAAGTTAGATGCCCTGGTATGCCTTGGCTAGCTGCTTCCCCCCCAGAAATGTATGGATTTTCTGTAGGTTCCATGTCCCCTCTGCCAGTCCCAGTCAGATATCTCATACCCATTGGGCCTCTGCAGTAACACAAATTCCTCTGGTGAGACACCTGATTCACGCCTTTCTAGTCATACACCTTTTTTTTTTTTCTGCATAATTTCCATTTTATGATACAGATTTACCTCAGCCTGCTACTGCACTGCTTGACACAAAGCACCTTCGTTTTGTCCCTATACCCTGCACCTAAGGCAAAGGGACCATAGGGCACAGTTCTGCTCATGGTACAGAGGTGGGCTTGTAGCAGTGTCTACTTACAAAAATGTTTGCATGAGGTGCTGGAGTGTGAGATCTGTAGTCAGAAATGGTGACTAGGCAGTAGCAAGAGGACTGTATAAAAAGAGTGAACTTGGTCAATACGACTCCCAACATTCCTAGGAACCTGTCTTCCCCCAGAAAGATCTTGGGATGCCAGTTCTCCCATCAAAGTACATAACTCTAGTCTGTGCATCATACAGTCATCCTTCCATACATATTCCTGAGTTACATTTGTCCTCTGTCCTATGCTGTCCACTTGCTACAGAATCAAGCCAAACAGCTAAGTTCTTCCATTTTTCCCCTCAGCTTCCTTAATAGATGGTTTTATTTTAACTACTGGTCCATTATTTTATAAGAGAAGTAGTTGTTGTTATTTTTTCTGTGTTATGCTGCTGTATAGGTGTCATGAAACGTCATTGTTCTCGGCACTGTAGAAAGACAAATACAGACAGCCGGGGAGCTCAGAAAACCAGGGAGATAGTGCTGGTCACCGTGACAGATGCTAGTCTTGGCACATCAGGAACTTCATAGATCCTTATGTTTTAAAAATTTCAAAACAAAGGAAAGAATTTTCATAATTTGAAGAAAAGCAGCAGGGTCAGTAGGAGGGTGTTATTGGTAAGTAATTTTTCCCTAGTCATGAAGCACAGATTAGGAGAAAGCACAAAGATGGTCATTTGGAGTTTGGCCAATATGGGGAGGACAGCTGGCATTGTGGCAATGGTGAACTTCTCAGGCTCAAAGTGAAGACAGGCAATCCAGATTTGATGTTATAGAGGACTGGGGAGCAGCAAAGGATGGAGAGAGAGAAGTTGCCCGCTCACTGCAGACCCTCCACGCTACCCATGGCTGGTATGAGAGGTATTGTCCAGGAGAGCTATGTGGTCTCATTTTGCACATATCCTGTCCAAAACTCACATAGCTATGCTGACTAAGGTCTCCAGTGAGGACACAGCTTACAGAGCAGACAAGGCAGGCAGCTTCGTGGAGAACTCTGTTGGAAGGATAAATGGATTTCACGAAAAAAACCACTGCTGACCTGTTTCAATACAAGTTAGCATGGTTACAAACTGCATTGGCAGCCCAATTGTAGGCTGCATGTTGTGGCAAGTATTCTCTTGGACATATCTACATGCACTAGTTTTCACACGAGGTTGTTGTTCACTGCTGAGACGTTTTACTGTCAAAGAAACATAGCAGTAACCTGTAGAAACACCATGTAAAATGATTGAATCCAGCCCTGCAGTGGCTAAGGTGGGGAGCCACAAGCAGCATCTAAGAGTCAGCAATCCTTGCCAACTTTTATACCACAGTGATTTCCATGGACATTTTCTAAAAGATTTTTTCCCCAATATTTAATCATAAAGTAGCCCTGAGGTTTCAAAAGCATTCAAAACTCTTGGAAAAGGCACTTCCCCTCTTTGGATATTTTCACTTAGAGTAGCTAAATACTTACCTATTGGGCTTTTAAATCTAATACCTCAAGGGCAGTTTTGTGAGAGTCATGTGTAACTGGCAGTTCTTAATTTAACATGCAACATCCTGGATATTCTTTAATTCATGCCTAGTCACTTCTGCTCTTATCAGTTTATACCCATAAAACATACAAATGAATTTGAACTAGAAATTATTCCATTTTTGAGCTAGGAGCGATTCATTTTCAACACAGGTTGTCCCTTACCAGCCTTACTTTTCAGTAAGCAGTCCTGTAAGTTGAGAGAACAACATCTTAAAATATCAAAATTGCAAATATTAGACCTTCCTCTGAAGTTACAAGTCTGGCATGAAGGTTTCATTTGACTGGCAAGGTAGCAAAGAGAAGAGCTCCACACTTCCCTTGAACTGGTACTTCTAATCCACTGGTGGACTCCTTGGTGCATGCCAAAAAAGATTGCTCTTGTAAAATGACTTTGGTGTTGGTTGGAGAGTAAGAAAGAAGCAGAAGAGGTTGATTGGGCTTTTCTTGGAGAAAAGAGTTTTGTTAGGTAGGTAATAGTCTCTGTACGCAACCTTGCAAACCATACTGCACTCATCCTGGCTTTGCCTTTTGCAAGAAATACCCTAAAGACCTGAGATTTCTCACTGGAATTGAGTGAAGAAGAATTAATTCCCCCTTCCAAGAACAACAGATGGTCTTGAAATGCTTATGGTGGATAAAGGGGTAACTGAAAATATCTCTGATGAAAATATTTAAGATGTTGAGTAACAGAAAAACTTAATCAGGACTTCCATTCTTGTCTGAAGATGCAAGAGCATCAAAAGGCAGCATGTTCAAACCCATTTAAAAGAATACTTTTTCACATTTATTTAACCAAATTTTTGGGACTCCTTGCCATACTGAGGCCAAAAATTAACAAAAAAACAAAAATACATAATTGCGCATTTACAGAGATAAAAAAATACCAGAGTTTCAGTAGTTCATGCTAGTTATGAAATTTTCAGAGAAGAACTAAATCTGTGAACATTACTTCACATTCACATAAGGAAACCTCTGTCTTCCTCCATGTCAGGATGTGGCACTCACTCCTCTCAGAAACAGGGTATGTGTGAATATACCCTACATTCTGCATCAGGAAAACAATGCCTATATTTCCATTGCACTTCAGGCACTATGACATATTTTTTTTGATCTGGGGACTTTTTTCCTTTTAACTGCTCCTGGACATGGAAAGTAACTGCAAAGTTTCTCTGGAAGTGTCCCAGAAAAGAGCAGACACACCTTTGGTTAGTTCACCCAGCAGCCTCATTTGTTTTCTCTGTCATTCTCAGCTCCATGACAAGAAAGATCTAAGTCTGCCAGCGCTCTCAAGCTTTTGACAGTCATTTGATTCAAAATTTGGCTGCATTGTGAAGATGTTTCTTCCAGCCCTCACATGAACACTGGTTCATGTTTCATAATCATAGCCTGAGACAGTCTTCAAAGACACATAAATCTGCAAGCACAAACCAAATCTCACTGCAGCTTTTATCCCAAGGAAAGCCTCAGCTCCAATAGCATGAGCCCTCAGACATTTAAATGTGTTAATCAGGTGCTAACAGCTTCAGGTCAGAGCCAAAATAATTTATGTCCATGGAGAGTGGCCCCACAGTGACAGCAGTAGCTGCAAGATTGCTAACACTTGAAAAATCATGCCAGAACAGAGCAGACAGAACCTGTAGATCCATAAAAGACTGAGTGTATCACTCATGCAGTTTCTCCGTTCCATTTTTTTAATTAACATTTATAGCAACTATGAATGTTATGAATCACAAAAATTGTCGATTATTTTTATTGTAGGTTTAAAATTTAATAATTTTGATACAATGACCGAAGCATTTCTATTTTTATATATATATATATAAAAAATATTTATATGAACCTCAGTATCTGCAAAACTGTGAGCAATGTAGTGTTCTGAATAAAGACATCTTGTAATTCTTTAAATTAATTACATTAGAATTACATTATCATTTCTTCAGGCATAATAAAATATGAAATAAGTAAGGAATATATTAATATTATTACTATGAGTAAGAAACAAAAGCTTCAATTATAAAACATGCTGTAGTTCTTTGAGCTCCACTTTAAGCACCTAAGTTCAAAGTGCAGAACTCGAAAACCCATCTGGTCCTGAAGATATGTCATGACTACTTGCTACATTTTTGGCAGTAAATGACTTTAAGAGCTTAAATTTCTTCAAGTAGTTATGTGCACAGTAACCGAATAGCTAGAATAGTAACCTTTCCCCACACTTCAGGGCTGTGAATTACATCGGGCAGAAGGACCTCTAAAAGTTAAAGGTTTTGGTCGTGATCTCACATACTTGTTGTCCATCTAGCTCTGGACATTTCATTCCAATTGAAATTACAAGATTTTTGTGTTGGATTTTGAAATAGGACCTCTGCTACCAGCCTCTGTGTCACTAACATCAGTAGGGTTTCTGATGCTGATTTTAGCAGGGATGGAACAAACCAAGAGCTCCAAACTCGAAGCCCATCAAAGCCAAATGAAAAACTTCTGCTGACTTATTGAAGCTCTGGACCTGGTCCTTATTCCTTCACCTTCACTAATTCCTGAACATGGATTATGGGCTAACTGTGTCTGACTGTTTTGGACAAGTTCACTTTACTTTTGTGATGAGTCTATAGTTAGTACTTCAGAACTAGATGATTTTTACTATTATTTAGATTGTTCAGAGTGTTGTCATTTACCTTTGATATTATGTTAAAAGTAGTTAAAGTCTTTTTGTCTGGTCTGTAATTTGACAGCTGATTTGAGCGAAACTGAGTGAATAATGTTTAACCTGGTATTAGAGACACCTACAAATCAGCATTCCAAAATCTCCTTGAAAATAAAGAGATAATGCACCGCGCAGCAAACCAAACTCCATTTAGACAGCAGGAGGTTCATTGCTGAGATTGTGATCCAAGTTCCCACAGAGAAGCGGCGCATGTTTACAGAAGGGACATGTAGGTGTTTCATTTGCTGGGCTAATCTCACCCATAATTACACGATGAGGCCCCGGGGCCTCATTCTTCTTCTTGACTGACAAAATAGATGAGGAAAGTTTTAAGGCAGCTTCAACTTCCAGATGTGAAATGAAAAGCTTTTATCAGCGTCCGTGAATGGCAGGCTGTGAATGACAACAAGCAACATAAGGGGAAGGACGCACTGCATATGCAGGATGAGATGAAAAATAGCCATGTTTTGCAGAAATTAGCTCTCTGACTCCTAGCTAAATTGAAAAAGGTTACATTTCTATATCTGAGAAATGACCTGAGAAAATTGTTATCAAAATGCAGCGTGTGAGTCCATTCCCCATTGTAAGCACTATGCTGGAAGCTGTTAGTGGACTCTGATGCTACTTGCTCATTATGGCTTCATAGCATCTATCTCCACCCAATATTTACCCACAATGATGTCAGCCAGGTCTTTCCCCGTGTACTGCCTCCTACTACTGCATTAGGAACCTTGCTACCGCCAGCAGCAGCATGTACATGTTCAAGTCCTTGGTTTGAAGAAGGCTGAAAAGGGACTTACTCTTACCTGAGCAGGGAGCTGCTATCTCTTCTGTAGGGGTGGTCTCTGATAGATGACTATATGCTTCTGTATGCAACACGTATTCATAGCTGAGTCCTTTAACACATGCAATACACTCTTGCACTTGTCCTTCATGAGTGAAAACTGGAACAGGTGCACAGCACCAGGAGAGGTCCACAGCAATAAGAAGCAGGGGACAGCACAGGCTGGCCCCAAGTTTTACTGGGTCCATCTGTTTTCCAGGACATTTCACTCCTGCCTGGCCTAGCCCTGTGGGCCTTTGAGGCTTCCTGTATGCACTACGTGCCGTTATACAGATAAAACCCACAATATGGGATGAGGAAAGCTGCTCTACCCAGCCCAGCATTGTCTAAGATCTGGGCTGCTGCCTCTGCCTTTGCTCAGTTTTGCCTCCTGACTTATGCTAGTTCGCTGGTTTACCTGCGTTTAATATAGTACTGGTTTATATTGCAAACATATTCTACAGTGAAGTGTTCTGAAAATCAATATTTAGATAACATTTTCTCCATTAAACTATACCCTGATTCACCAAAGTACCTAAACAAACACCCAAAGTTAATTGCTTGAGTGGTCCCATTTCTTTCAGCAGAAGTCAAAAGATTTGAAGCATACGCTCCAGTGTTTTGCGCTTAAGTGCAAATGAATTTCACAAGTGCTGCTTGTGTGCTGGTGGACATAGAAGATACTCCTTTTTAGATCAAACATTTTTTTCATAAAATGGAAACAGAGGGAAAATATACTCTAATAATAATATAAAGAGGGAAACAGTATGAAAGGACACATTCCAATTTTATAGAAATATATGTACTCGGAGGACTTTTGCACAAAGCATCAAAAAATAATTTGGAACTACTTTATACCAATCTCCTCCAAACCTGAATGGCATCTGCTCCTAGGAGCAAAATGGAAACCTAATGAATTTGCCATGGCAATGTTTGAATTTCCAGTGGCATTGGTAACAAATTTTCACATTGACAGATTTTCTCCTTATCTGAATTCCCAACAGCACTGAGGAATCAACCAAGATGTGAAAACTGGGATATGTCAAGACCCCTTTCTTCAACGAGCCCTAGTCACTTGAACATCCTTTCCTGAAACTTGATGATGCTGTGAGAAGAATGGCCTAAATACAAAGGCATTGCTACTTCTCTCAGAAAACACTGGGGACACTGAACATCATTCATCTAAATGCTGGTAAAAGTAAGCAAAAATGCAACACCATTTTTGTGGTAGATTTTGAAGGTAAAAGGAAAATTCACAAGAATTTGGAATTCATGTGCCTGGAACTGATTGATTTTCTCGGCTAAAAGGGACTGCTTGCCATGTCTGACACCGAATATGGAGATGGTTGCACGGAGACTCCAGAGCACACCATTCTTATCCATCTGACAACTAATTATCCTTCAATACATCATGCACAATTTAAAAAACTCTTGACATCCATAAAAACTAGTCAGCCTATTTATTGTGTTCTTGCCTGAAGGTCATAGCTGGATCTGTCTAAGCCTTTCAACATAGCTTCCAACAAAGCCAAGGTACTACACTAAGACTGAACAACAGAGATAATATAGTCCAGTAAATGTGATTTTTTGCCATTAGCACCTACAGCCTTTATATTGGCCTGAAATTACGTAACCTGAGGCTGTGCCTTGGACAGAGCTGATTTCAGCTGTTTAACTGTGACAGCAACTGTCTAACATCCGGTACCTGTTGCCTAAGCTTCTTCGGTTGGGTTGTAATTTATAGTTTAGTCGGTAGCGATGCCGTGTGGATCAAAGTGCCTATGAACGGCCTGGAATGAAATTGGTCTGGAAGATGGCAGATGCAGGATGATACTGGAGGTCACATATTTTACACCAAATCACGCTGATCAAGACAGCAGTCCCTACAGGAGTGCAAACTTGCATTGCTCTGGTAAAACCAGTTCTAGCAGTAGCAAAGAGAATAATAAAACTGAATAACTGGGAAACAGTGAACAGAGCACAGAAACAAACTGTGTTACATAAAACAAACCAAATAAACCCAAGTGGATCCCAAGACAGTGGAGTAAGAGAACTTAACACTACATTTCTCCTGGCAAAGAAGAGGAAGACAGAACACCCTTCTCTGACTCAGTGAATGCGGCGGGGCGCCGGCAGCTGCTCATAACCCCTCCACAGGTGCATATGCTGGTAGTGTTGGCCTGGCACCTGGCAGAGCATTGCAAGGGTAAGCATAACAAATATACTAGGAAGGAGATTTTCTTTTATAACATTTTAAACTCTATGATCAAGGATTTCCAGGTTAAATTTGAATTAAATATATGCAATATGAATATATAGTATTGTAATTAGACTAATAATATCTGTCATTATTATTATACTCTAAAAGCTTTTCATTAAACTGCCAGTGAATTCTTGTTTTCCCATGTAAAGTTGCATTCTCCCTTTTGTAAATAAAAAGAATTTGAGTGTAAGAGTAAAGTCCTCCTAAATGCTTCTTCCCTCCTGGTCACTCTGCTGCTTACCCAGCTGATGCCCCATCCAGGTCAATTATGTGATATCTCTTATGACTAGTTGCTCTGTTATTAGATCAGCTCAACTTCGTGTTGTCTCAGGCTCTCTGATGCCACTGTATTGCAGAGAATGATTCATTGCATTGCGTAGCAAATGTCTCGGGAAAAACCAAAGGTGCTCGCTGGCATTCACAGGGCAAGTGGAGCTTTTGACACACTGGAATAAAAGTCAGAGTTCAGAATTAGTCATTATGCACACAGGACCTGAGTGCAGGAGGCAACTTCAGGAGGTTTTTTCCTGGTGCAGAAAGCAGTGGAGAGTAAGGGAGAGAGAGGAGAGGAGCAGGAGCATGCAAGAAGATTCCAGAAAAGAGCATAAGATAAAGCAAAATAGAGAAGTAAACACTAGAGCAGCTTAAAGAATTGGATAGCACATTTTGAGTAGACAGCAGCACCAGTGATTCATGCTTGTGTTATATATTTCTCCTACTTTCTTTATGGATATGAGAAGCATAAGTCTGTCAGCAGTTACCAAGCAAATGGAAACTAAATAACATGAATTAATACTATAAAAATTCAAAAACTCTGCCATAAAAGTTAGGGGTTTGAATTATAAACACAAAGTACAGAAATACACATAAATATTTAAAACAAATACAGTTTATTTCAAAATATTGACCACCTAATTTTATTTAGAAGTGTTATAACACTTTTTTGGCAGAGACAACATGCTACTGCTCCTAATGTAAGTTTGGAATTATACGTGCTGTATTTCCCTGAAATATTGCCAGTAGAATTCCTTCCTGTGCCAGGCAGAAAGAAAGACAGTACAGGTTCTAAGAAAGATACGGTTCTGAGGAACAACACTGCAAGCTCCTGAATCAAATGGCAGATCCACTCCATATGTTCTTTGAACTAATATAAATCAATTTAGGAAAAACACCACATTCTTGGTCATGCAGCAGTTTCACTGAAGGTTTCAGAACACATGTGTGCCAGGATGACAGGGCTGAGCCAGCCCTCTTTTGCAGTCGTGGAAGCGTCATTGCAGGTTGACGTGTAGCTTAACCCACAGGGAGTTATTTTGGTTTACATAGCGCTGCCAGAGATCCCATGCAGACATGAGTATACATTAGAAATCTTGTGCATGCTAAGTCCAGCACCCTCAAGAAGCTCAGGGCTTCCAACTCACGCCTGGTGAAGTCGCTTTATAAGTAGAAACATGACTGGCGAACCTGCTAGATCGCTGGTGTGGTGACCGACTCGTGTGCGGGACCTGCCTTGGGGTCTAAACTGGGAGCCTCAGGCAGGGGTTAGGAGCCAGGAACCAAAACGAAGCAGGTATTGCAGTTCACTGAGCCGCAATACTCTCACTAGAAAATGCTGTCTCTGTTCATGATGAATGTAACCTGAGGGGCAGACAAGATACGTCTGGTCAATTTACGTCCGGATACCTCTTCTGCAGGGTTTCACAGTCATATTTCAGCAAGTCACTGACCCTGTCTGATTTGAGAGAAAGCACCATTGATTCTTGGTTTTTTCTCTTTGTTCAAACATTTAATTACTTTAACCCCCATCTATCTAGATACAATATGTTTTGATTCCTGTAACATTGTTCGGTGAAATGAGATGTAATTTTCTTAATGATTTATTCTACTAAATTGCATGCAGGTAAAATTTCAGAATTAAACTCCGGATTTTATTTCTTTGGGGTGTCATTTAGGTTTTTAGTTTTCTTCCTATTTTTGGTGTGGTCAATTTTTAAGATTTTAACACTTGGGCTTTTTAAATAGCTGATACGAAAATGAGTAAAATCAGCCGGCATGACATTATTACTCTTCTTTCACAAGCAGAAGAATCCATTCCAAGGCAGCTCTTAGGTCATGGGAGTCTACGTCTGACTGCACTCAGGAGCTGCATAGTGAAGCTCCTCATGGTGTAAGTCACGTATTGAACTGAGCTGAGCAGCCACTGGATGGGATGTCTTAAAGATAAGATAGGTAATAAAAAGATAGGTAATAAATAGAGCTCCTGCCTAATCTCAGAATTGTGTAGTTTCCCGTAATACTTGGCAATCCCTACAGCACTATGAAAAGTACTATTAAGTATGGTTTAAAACAGGCAGAACAGTTAGGTCAACCTCATGAAGCTGCCCTAGAGCAAACTGAGCCATGGCCAAATCTTCCAGGAATTCCCCACTATGTCAGAAAATCTGGTTACATCCAGAACAAGGAGGTGCTGATGAGGGATCCAAAATCCACTCCTCACTATTAATTCCTGAAAGATTTAACTCAGAGCTAGTCACTCAGCTGATTGCTCTCGATGTAGTCCCTACTAAATTAAAACCCTAAGAAGAGCTAAATATTGCGTAACAAATAGTACATGTAGATCAAGAGACACACTACCAAGTACTTCAGAAGCTCACAGCAGAGGATTTCTTGGTGCATTATAAAACCCAATAAATATCCTGTTCTTCTAAACCTTCAATTAAAACTAAAAGAAATGTGAAAGTAAAAATGAAACATAAGATCCAAAAATACAGAAAACATCTTTAAAATAATTAAAATTAAATTAAAATCAAATCATGAAACTAAAGAAACAAAAGCAGGACTTTTTTTTACAGATTCTGTACTCTTGCTCCTTTTTCCTCTCCCAAAAAAACAAAATAGGCCTACTTTTTCAACCAAGATAAGAGCTGGAACTAATTCCTCGCACCCCCGGTAGAACTTCTCACCTGGGGAAGTAGAGAACAGAGACTAAAACTTCAGGCATAGAAATGTCTTCAGCAGCTCAAAGGCCAAGGATAATGGTAATCTGAGCCCTGATACCGGTGCGTTAAGAAAAGATTTATTGAAGGCCAAGGACCCAAGCAACTTTTTTTTTCTCCCCACAGGCCATTACACAAGTTAAAGAAAAGAAAAAGCCATGAAAAAAGAAAGAAAATTGATAGTCTACCTAAAAATAATGACCTGAGGTCAACTGGTACTTCCCTGACTCAATTTGCAAATGGATTAGGATAGAGAAACAATGTCTTTCTGACAGATTTCACATACAGCACTGGCCCTGAATACGTGCGTGTGTCTATAGAATAAAAAGTACATTTGACTTTCTGTGGAGGAAAACATTTCCTTCTTAACTTACTAGTGTTTTTTGTCTCAAAGGCTCATTTCAGAGTCTTTCGTATGTAACGGGAATTCAGTCACTGGATTTACTGTTTCAAGACATATTTTGACAGAAGGTTGGAAGTCAATATTTTGCTCAGGCTTTTTTTCTCCAAATCCTTCCCTGCAAAGTCAATTTTTTCCTCACTGCCTTTGTGTTGGCTGAAGCCAGGCTCCGCCACTTTCCCACTCCTTCTGTGCTCTGTTGGTGTTTTGGAGAAACAGCTCCAGACTTTGACTACTTCAGTCCTCTTTATCTCAGCCGTGACAATCTCCTCGTATTTATTTATTTCTTCATACCTTCAAAGTTAACTCTGAGAAACTGTGAAATATTCCTTTCTAACCCAAACAAGCACAGTGACACTAAGGCTATATCATATCACAGCAGATGGTTAATGTTACAAGAAAGCTCTTTAAGAAAACCTGATGACCTTGTCTGCAAGATTGTGGGAAACAGGGACCCTCACCATTTCCTCTGGCCTCCTCCCCATTTGTGGGTCATCTTATTCCTTACAATGGGAATTTATCTTCCAAGTTAGCTTTCCACACCCGTTAGACCTTGCTCAGGTTTCTTCCTTGCCTCCTCTAGTTAAGGACACGAGATCAAATCATGAGGGGACATTGGAAATGGCCTGATTGCTGCTGGTTGCAAGGGCAACGGCACATGCCCGATCCCACCTCTCCTCCTGTACGTGCAGAACTGTTTGGGACCTTTACGTTTCATACAGAAAATATAGACTACGGTGCTGTAGTAAACCTTGAGGCACACATTTACAGAGAGAATAGGATGTATACGCATAGAATCAAATTGCCATTACTGTCAAGTTAAGGTTGGGGGAGGGTGGCTGAGTCAGAAGAGAGAATTATCTGACACAATGCATCAAAAAACCAATGTGTCTTTTGTCCATGAGTTATTGTAGGCAGCAAAATAAAAGTGATTTTTCAAAGTAGTCCCTTTCCTTTTCAGGTTACCTTGCTCTTACAGACTGCAATGGGAGTAATGAAATCTTAAGTCTTCCGCCAGAGAAAATTCAGCCTTTTTGTAGCACTTTGTAGTATCTATATACTCCCTCTCTATTACACCTAATTATTTTGAGTATCATAATTTTCACAAAAATAGGCATTCTAAACAACAGACAATACACATACACCCATTCTGCAAACGACTTTTCACTGATACCCAGGCGGGTATCTAATGCACAGTGAAGAATGATTGCTTGTACAAACACAATGTTTCCTGGACCTTCCAGAAGAAACTGTTCAACGTATTCTTCATTTCCATTTATATAGGTTTGAATATGAAATAATGATTCAAGATGAATACCAAAACCTAGGTGTTAGGCTGATTTAATGGAGTGGCGGAGAGGAACCAGAAGGGTTATTGTTCTCTCACCATGGCAGGTGAGAGAGAGGCCACTTTGCCCAGTTGGTTTCCTCCTCTCCGCATACTGGGGTAGATCATGGGAGATCCTATCAAACACACAAGCCAGTTTCCCTTTCTCTGGTCCTTCACTGTGCTAGCCCTGATCCTCGTCAACACAAAACCATTAAGTCAATGTAATAAATTTTCCATTCCACAGCTCATCACCTTGGCAGTCGCAGGGCTGGATTCATGTTTCCACTCCAGGGGCTCATGTCTTCAGCCTCGCTGACACCAGTGCTAAATCTGACTGTCTCGGCAGAAGGTGCTCGCAGCAGGCAGCGCCGGCGCGTTGCTTAGTCTCTTCAGCTGAAAATCCTTCACTGACCTCGTGAAACAGTGAGAGTGGAAAGGTTCATCACGAAGTACCACATAACCCCAGAGAACATTCTACTTGTGTTTTTCAGGTTGTGATCCAGGCACATACTGACCTCCAGAAAATTTTACTTCATCAACTTCAAGATTTTTTTTTCTTATTCCTACAGGAATAGCCTTCAAAACTTACCGCATGCACATCACTCATTCAAATTCCCAGTCTTACTGATCATGCATTAGAGGTTAATAAATGTATTTTAATTATTCATACATTTCATTCCTTTCAAATGCAGAAAACTGAAATTTAATACAGAAATGAGTCTCAACCTAAAGACTTTAGATAAGAGCACACAAGTTCATGTGAACTAATCACCCAGAACCTTAAACAGAGCTTAGAGTCTGAACACTCACCCAGGCAAATGATGTTAAACAAACAATTTAGTGCCTACCAAATTAAAAGAAAAGAAATCTAGAGATATTTTCCCGTCATTTCCCATTATTGAACAGATAGATTTTAAAACGCATGGATAAGCACTGGAAAAAAGTCTTCCCTGATCTCTTCACCTGAATTTTTTATTTGGAACAGTCTCAGATTTGGGCTTTACAAAAAAAAAAGTTATTTGTAAAGAAAATAAATGCTCAAGAATTTTGTGTTCAGGTTTTTTGTAAGCAAACAAGATCTTAAGTCTCATCTATACTGTTCTTGTCCCTCCTGGTCTAGCTCCTTTGTGTACTGATTCTGGCATTTAGGTCATAATTCAGTGCCTTAAGAAAAAATAACTTGTGCTTCAAGGAAAAGAAAATCAAGGTGATCCCAAGTTTCCCGTGCTTCTTTCCACAAGGTCAGAAGTTCTGCTGGCAGAATACCAAGTGTTTGGTTCATAAAGCCTGCAGATACCTACAACTGGCCTGGGTGTCCCACGTGGAGCCTGGTGCCTCTGTGGCAGCCTTGGTCCCTCTACTAGGAACAGTTTTGCCAGCAGCACTGCTGTGGGCTCCTCCAAGTAGACTTTTCCCAAGGCAGCCTCCTCTGGAAAGGGTCCTGGCGTGAGTCCAGGTGTCTTGATGTGTAGGGAGGGAAATATGCGCTCCAGGTACACACGAATGGCAAGGGAGAGGAACTAAAGCAATGAAGGCCTCTGACATAAAATGGGAGGATAAACGCTTGAACCCTAAATGAAAAATGCCTTGACTAGCTCCCCAAAATACATTTTCCTTTACCTAGAAATCACGTTGGACATCACAATAAAGATAAGATCTCATCTGCAAGCATGTTGCATCCTTACAGCTTGTGTCTTTTTCAACTTCTTCATCAATGACCTGGATGAAGAGTTATAGTGTACCCTCAGCAAGTTTGCTGATGACACCAAACTGGGAGGAGTGGTGGATGCACCAGAAGGCTGTGCTGCCATTCAGCGTGACCTGGATAGGCTGGAGAGTTGGACACAGAGGAACCTGATGAGGTTCAACAAGGGCAAGTGCAGGGTCCTGCACCTGGGGAGGAACAACCCCATGCATCAGTACAGGCTTAGGGCAGACCTGCTGCAGAGCAGCTCTGCGGAGAGGGACCTGGATGTCCTGGTGGATGACAGGTTGACCATCAGCCAGTAGTGTGCCCTGGCTGCCAGAAAGGCCAATGGGATCCTGGGATGCATAGGTGGTCAGCAGATCGAGGAAGGTTCTCCTTCCCCTCTACTCTGCCCTAGTGAGGCCCCATCTGGAGTACTGTGTCCAGTTCTGGGCTCCCCACTTCAAGAAAGATGAGGAGCTACTGGAGAGTCCAGCAGAGGGCTACGAGGATGATGAGGGGACTGGAGCATCTGTCCTGTGAGGAAAGGTTGAGGGAGCTGGGCTTGTTTAGCCTGAAGAAGAGAAGGCTGCGAGGGGACCTTATAAATGCTTATAAATATCTGAAGGGTGGGTGTCAGGAGGATGGGGCCAAGCTCTTTTCAGTGGTGCA
>Ga0065711_1039377_pt1 | contig 17899 bp, 9 predicted proteins | sample Hoacrofraction12_FD_59098 | JGI IMG/M metagenome (GOLD analysis project Ga0065711, IMG submission 59098) | Hoatzin crop microbial communities from Cojedes, Venezuela - Epithelial fraction 12 v2 (version 2) | ecosystem: Host-associated > Birds > Digestive system > Esophagus > Crop | place...
GGGGGGGGGGGGGGAGGCTTTTCCTCACAGCAGTGGCTGTTCTCCGGTCCCTGCACTTGCAGCTCGGCTTTTCGGAGAGGGACAGGGCACCACAAACTCCTGGAGATACTCCAAACTTGCAGAGCTGCTCTGGGATGACGGCAGCCACCTCCAGTTCAGCTTGGCTTTGAGAGAATGACGTTTGTCACGGTTTGCGGGATATTCTGAAGTTTGCATCCGAAAAAAAAAGGCTTTCGGAGCGGTGCCGGCTGGCTTGGAGGACCCGGCGCACTTGGCACGCTGCTGGCGAGCATCCCCGCCTCTGCCCCGGCAGCAGCTCAGGCTCTCCTGCTCGAGACTGGATTCTTTCTGGATTCGTCTCATCTCACAAGGAATGGACCTCCCTATCGTTCACTTTGTCACAGGACTGGCATTACTTATCAAAGTGCAAGAAGGTGGATAAGCCAAAGCTGGGAAGGACCTAAAAAAGCTTCTTTGTGTCGTTATTTTATGGAATTCTCCTACCTACCTCGCAAAATTCTCATTTGCTTGATCAGAAACACCTCTGGAGTTGACTTTGAGAATGAACGGTGATGTCCTCTAGCCATTGGTAACATCCTAGCAAAGCTGCCTCTCTCTCACGTCCAAGTTCAATGCGCTGCAGCTGACTGAGACCTCGTGTCTTCTGCAAATAGAGACTGGCAGCAAGCTGACAGTCAGATATGACTGTCCAGAAACTGGTAGCCACAGCTGTGTTGGTAGCCCTGGTCTCACTTATTCTTAACAACGCAGCTGCCTTCACTCCCAACTGGGTATACCAGACCCTGGAAGACGGGCGCAAGCGCAGCGTGGGGCTCTGGAAGATGTGTTGGCTGGCAGAAAAGAGCAGAGGAGGTGCAAGCACGAGTGCCAGGCACGGGCAAGGGGAGGAGCGCGAGTGCGAAGCCCTGGGCTGGGGCTCAGAGTCAGCTGGGTTCCAGGAGTCCCGCAGTACTGTCAAACGTAAGTTTAATCTCTTGTCTTCTCTGCTTACGTTAAGGTCACAATTGATACCGTTTACCTGGTCCCGAGGAGATTTATAGCCTAGCAGATCATCCTGAAATAATTGTTAACCATCTGATTCTAAACATCTCTTAACAGTCATCCCCAAGTAAATTAATTTGGGAAAATAAGAATAATTATGTCCACCAGTGACAAACTAAACTCCTCCTCCTCCCTCCTCAAAAGCAGTAATCTGCGTTGCACTATATGGTTTATACAGCGTATGGAATGATGTACTTTGAAAAAATAATCTGTGAAGTGTAAGTCTAAATCTTTGAGGCATCTGCCACTCGCTGTTCCCTCTTGGGTTCCTGCTATAAGTGTGTCCCTTCCTGCTCAATACATTAAAACCCAACCACAGTTGCTCTGAATACCATAAAATTAAAAAAAAACACCAACCCAAAAACCAAAGAAACTATTCAGGTGCCAAGTTATTTCTCCCTTCTGTTTACTTTTGTTGGAAAAGACAGAAATAGGTTTGGTGAAAACATGTACAATTGAGATAGGCCTTAATGCACGCAACTATTCTTGGTGAAAAAACACAAATAGTACACTACTTGGGGAACATGAAAATCATTAAGCACGGTGTATTTCTCATTTTGCACATTCAAACTCGTGGGATCTGAAAATATGGCTTAAACTGAGCTAGTTAAAATTTTTGGGTAAGATGAAACCTGTAAGCCAGCATTGCAAATTCTAAATCTGAATAATAAAAAGCATGCCTTTGCTGTCATGTTCAGAATGTTAACAGTGTACCCTGCTCTTATTAAGAAACTAGAGCAGAACTGTGCTTGGAATCCCTGCAGTCATCTCAGCTGTGACCCCAGCTAAGCAAGGGTGGCTCCACCGACAGCCTCCGCTTCCAGCAGCTGGTAAAGGGCGAGGGCTGTGGGCGGCAGTGCCTTGGGGGCCATCGCTCAGCCAAATCAACGCTGCAGCCGCATCGTTGAAGGAATTGAATTTAACAGAACGAATATCTATAAAGTTCATGCCTTGGCGGACACGAGGATTTTCCAGAGATTTTAACAGTGCTCATAAACAGCTCTAGTGCCTCTGAAGGACGGTAGCATTAGTAACATAAGTGATTTCAGATTTTTTTTTCATGGTTTGAAATGTGGAGAAAAAGCAAAATACTCTGCTCCTCCTCTTACATCCCTCTGGAGACAAAAAACAAAGAAATATGAGGAATTTATTTTCAAAAAATGCTTTAATGTGGACCCATTCCGAATCATGTTTTCCAACAAAATTGTGCAGTAACATTTTTTGCACATTTGCTAATATTAAACCTGCATAAATCACAAACAGAAAACTTCTAAACTATTATAAAGCTCTAAACCTAACTTTCAATTCTTATTTAATTGTAAGAACTTTTGTAACAACACATAATTATTAAAAGGATTAGACTGTTGAAAAAAGTTCCTTGATGACTATCTGCAGCTTTATCACTGGAATCACTGCCCCAATTAGTATTTATAAGCCATGTTCTAACTTGGAAAATATGCACACCATTCATGAATTTTAAAAGTACACGTTCTATGTTCAACAGCTAGAATGAGCTCCTGCATATTGAATTTGGCTCTTGCAGCATTTTAAGCACAGAAACTTGCATTTCTTGCTGTGCACAGGTCAGAAGATGGGTGGTGCTATAAAGACTGGCATAGGTAGTTTCACAGGAGAATTGTATGGGCATCAATTTTTACGTCAAATAGAAGCAAAATGTGGTAGAGAATTTTAAAATTTCAAAGTAATAATTAGAGCATGATTAAGTCCCCAGAATAATTCTCTAAGAAACTCTTTAAAATTCTAATTTAAAGGAGTATTTTGAAGCCAAATGACTTAATTTGTATAGGAATAAAGCATCCAGTCACTGTTTCATCTGGGAGCACATAGTAAGCAAAAGGCCAATTCTGAATCTTTATAAAGCATTTAAAAGAAAATCTCCCGTCTGCAGCTGTGCTATAACAGACTAAGGAGGAAACAAATCTGTTGCACGTATTTGTAAGGCAGATGGATTTCCATGGATTGTACAAATAGCCAATATAAGCCTGATTCTGCATCCATATTTTTGTAATTTTAAACAATTTCTTTAATAAGAAATGACACATTATTTTAGTAATATATACGGTAATCCACATCTGTCGGTTGTAGATAAATCACAAATGTGGATTTGTGTGTATGTATTTACGTACATATAAAAAACAACTTTCTGAGCAAAGAAATTCCTTCCTCAATGATAAGAGTTAACATGTAGTATTGTGGATGCCATTTGTAGAACAATAAATAGAAAATATGTTCTTCCAATAGGAATGCAAAAAAAGGCCACAATCATGTTCAGATAAAAGAATTTATTTCTATACATACACACACACATATTTGGGGGGCAAGTTATTTAATCTTACAGTTCAACAGAAAAACTGTAAAACCTTTGAGAATTTGCTTTTCCGTATACTGATGACTTCTGTACAAGTAGTATGTAAATAACCACCAGCTAAATGCACTACTATAAGCTGGCTTGCTCACTGGCAGAGAGAAGCACATTCGTAAAACCTATTTTTCATTGACTTTCACTGCCTGCTTTTTTCCCCATTGATGTCATTGGCAAAGCTCCTTTTCAGGGGACACAATAAAGCTGGGGTGGGGTTTTTTTCCCCTCATCATAAGCACAGCTCAAGCAAAATGATTTGCACGAAAAATTATGGAAGTAGCTCATTGTGTCAGGACTTGCATGTCCTTAAACTAAAAATAAACTACAGCAGATTGAAACAAATAATAACTGAAGTTTTGCACGCTTTGGGTAGAAGTCATAGTAAATGGTTTGTCAAAAGAGCGTGCAGGGAGTGAACAGAAAAAGTCAATGTGATGGAGCACGTCTGCCAAAAGCCTCTCCAGAAACACAAAGTCAGATTTCATACCAAATACTTCTCTGATCCAATACCCCACGAACAGGACATCTGTGTGAATTATTTCACCGTAACACAAACCACTGGAGCAAGAGGAAAACTAAGGTGTTTTGCCTTCAAGTCCTATGATGTAAACACTGTATCAAGGATATTAAAGTGTCAGTAAAGGACCACTGTTACAAATACTAAGTGACATGAAAGACAAGGGGAGATTACAGATGCTGCAGCAAAGAGATGCTGTTTAAATTGAAAAAAAAAATAGACATAGGAAAAACAGAAATCCAGGGACAGGAGTTAATAATATTTAAAATATTATATGGAAACGAAGCGTCTCCAATAGGTATAGTGTGAACTATTCCAGCCAGGCACAACACAAGAAAGGTGGATGACTTTGGTCTTAGGGGAAAGCACCTCAACTCTGTTCCTCAAGCTCAAGCCTCACTGCTCCTGGAAGGGGGAGATCTCAGGGCCTTCCATCTGTCTTTAGCCACTGCTTTCTTTCTCCCCTTCTCACTGTGCAGTCCTGCACCCTTCTTCCAACCATCTGTGATGCTAAAAAGCTTCTGTGCGACAGTTCAAATGACTAACAGCAAGAAAATACCCAGGGTTGGAGCGGAAGGGGTGGGGGGGGATGGGGATGGGGCTTTTCCGTGATTATTTTTCTGTTGGCTTAAGCGGTGGTATCAGAGTCCAAGTACTGCTTCTAGCACAAGCTGAGTGACGCAAGTGCGATGACAGGTGAGGTAGCTCCCTTTTAGTGGCAACAAACTATGAGATCTGAAATCTTTTCTTACGCTGAGAATCGGAGCCCAGTTATGAGGACACCAGTCAAAGTTTTTCTAACATGGACAAACCACCAGACGATACGAACTTTAAAGGCTTCACCTCAGATGGTGCATCCCTGCTTCAGAACACTTTAAGGAAACCTAGCCAGGTTGCCTAACTCTGAGTGAGGGCAAAGAAATTTGCCAGAGGTTACAGAGATGCAGTTTCAGAGCTGTTGCAAAATTTCAGAAGATTATGCTCTTGTCTGCATCTCTTAACCCTTCAAAAAAAGACCACATGTAGTAGAAGCATACACTTAGTAAGATCTTTGGTAGGACAGCATGCCTGCAGTACTCGGCTTTGTGCCCACTTAACGCATGAGCAGTCACAGCACACTGAGCGATGCAGCATCACACGGGGACACATCAGCTACTTTGAGTAGTGAGCACATGTAGCTTCACCACCAGCAATGCCCTCTCAGAGCAAACCCGACCTGCTCAAAGCCACCATTGCCTATGTCCTGGCCCAGCACCAGGCCAACAATACTGTGTTGCACTGTGTGAATGCACCAGATTATTTGGAATCAACTTAGATATTTTTAACCATGCTGCACGGTACAAATATGCCCTTAAGCCCTACTGTGCTACAAGGCTATCTCTGGGTGGACAGATGGAGCTGATTTATTCATTAGCCAAGGTCACAGTCTGTCCCTTTTTGTCGAAAGAACATTACAAACAATGTGGAAATGCAGGAATAGGGAGGGGTTTAAGAAGATACAAAAAACTAGCTTGGTTTTTCAGGGCTCCAGAAGATGTAACCAAAATCCCAGCAGTTGGAAGTGTGTATCAACTGCAGATGCCCAGAGCAAGATAGCTCTGGTTAACTGTAGTTCTTACAAGGAAGTAAAACCGGTGCCAGGGAAAGGCACAGTATCCTGAGCAACTACATGACTGCCATAGGGACCAAATATAAACACCTGTCCAGCCTAAATGTATGATTTATACAAACACACGTACACTACGAAATACAGCAGCTAAGTCAGGATGCTGCTCGGCGTGGGAATAGGGAGCTGACATTTGCTTGCAGAGGGAACAGGTCACTTGAGTGCCCATGTCCACCGTGTATACGCAAATTTCTGATGTCCACAAATTTCTCTGAAATTTGGCTGGATGGAAGTCAGGCTGAGTCAAGCAGCTGAGCCGGTTGTAGATACATATTACATTTTCAGTATATGGAGATCAAGAAAGGAGGCCCACTGCATTTGGGGAAGATGGGAACTACCATCAGATTTAAAACAGCCCCAAACCTTATAAATACAGGGATGCCTGGCAAACTGCTCAGGCTGTTGGACAGAGATGGAGGCAGTGCAGACAGCTGGCAGCTTGGGGCTTGTGATTTCCCCTCCTAACATCTGCAATATGATCAATATTTAAATAAATGAAATTACTAATTTAACGGTAGAGGCCAATACGCAGTCTTTCTGTAGGTGAATTGTAAGACGTCTGGCTCTTCAAATTAGAGTGAATGCTCGTTTTAATGTTGACTTACTATGCTGTGTACTTATTTTGGAAAAGTTAAAAACTTTTTTGGATTCAAGATAGGAAAATGAAAGCAATATATGTTTCAATACAGTGCCTTCACATGGGCTGCACATAAATATTATCAGAGAAATCAATGTTCAATTACTCTCACTATCAAGACTTTCAATTCAATTAAAGCATTAAGAGTGAAAATTGCTATGGAGCTTTTGAAAGTTTTAGATTAAATACATTTATTACAGCCACCAACACTTAATACCCTACTGATGTTTATAAACAGGCAAAGCATAACATGTAGACACCTAACATCTCAAAAGGAGCAATGTAACAGCCTTGTCTGTTAAAATTGATCTCTGTATAGAAGCAGTCTCAATGCTGAGTTTGAAAGGTTCCCATCATTTAACCATAGACATTTATTTATGTTGAAAATACTTGATGTCTTCAGACATAACTACTGAAGCTGTTAAAAAAAATCCAGACCAACCACATTCATCTGCTCTCCCCAAACAAGATCTGTATGACTTTCAAAATGTTTGAATATGAAGTTTCACAGTCAGATGAGCTCAATCATGAAGTTCCAAAATTCCTACAGGGATGGAAGAGTTCACCAGTTTGTCACATCAGAACATTCTTTTAATTGTGCCAAAATATATAAAATTCTTCCTTTTTTTTAAATGATTATTTTTAAGTGAAAAAGCATAAATTGTATACTTCGGACAGCTACTCAGGAGATGAAACCAAGCAAAATTTAGTGACTGTTCTCATTTTTAAGATATGTGTCCAGCAACAGAACATACTGAGGACTCCTTGTAGCTGAAAGCTATATGACTGCTTATGGAGATTTAAAAAGAAAAGAGAGAGAGAGAGACTTTCCTTTTCAGGATAAAGTCCTGTCCTTATAAGACGACATGCAAACAACGTCCTCATGTAGAAAGGGTACAAACTATTGATGAAAAAACTAGATTCAGATCTGTTTCACTTTTAAGAAATTAGTGTATATTCACACCATCAAAATATATCTGGATCAAAGAGGCCGTGCTTTAATTAAGTCCTCCCATGGTCTCAGCTACATAGTCATACAAAGGTGTACTTAGATACTGCCAGCATTTATTTTACTTTGTTTCATGACTACCTTTAAAGTGTTTCAATATATTTCCAAATTCATACTCCAAAAAACAGCTCTAGAGGTTAATAACATAAATACCACAAATTTAAACCAACAGAAGAAATTAAATGTCTGAAGACTTTCTAAATAGAGCACAAGTTTGGGACAAGCTTAGCATGATGCTGACTGTCAATAAATAATTACAGTGATTCTGTTTATTGTCCTTATTATCTCTAACTATTTTAACAATAAATGCTGAATCTCCTATGTCTGTATTGTCAAATGAAGCATAGTTGTACTTTTCATTTTCATGGTGCTTTCTATATTCAAGGCATAGCTCCAGCTGATTTCCATGTCAGCTGTGGAGACCGTTTCTGCACATCTGATCTTTGCTGACAATGCTGACATCCAAAACAAGAGGAACACACAATTAGTTGCCAAAACTAGATTTTTTTAGAATTATAAAGAAGAGTTTCTTCTAAAATTATTTATTAGTACAGAACTCAGTTCTCCAGGTTGGAACTCGATGTCATTAACAGCAAGACCATAAGTAAGAGTTATCAAGACAGCAGTCAAATAGAGAGCTGGTCTGAATGGCACCACTTGAGCTTTTTTGCAAAGTAAAATTTCATGTGTTGAATGAATCAGAGCTCCCATGAAAAAACAGCATAAGCCCATATCGGTAGAAGTGTACTGTTCTGGCTTTTCCCAATGTTCGGATGCTTGGCTTTGTATTTCTGAAGTCCCTGTAATGCGGATTTTAAAAATTACTCCAAAAGGCTGAAAAAGTAGAACTCTGCTACACAAAACCATGCACTAAGCCGAACCTGAATCATGGGCAGGGTTCAAACCTTTAGGTTAATGCACAGGAGTAACTGTTACTTATTTTCCAAATGGCTTAGTGACTGCGGCCGGAATGAGAAGTGGAGTTCACCAGAGCCACCCAGCGAGAGCTCAGAGCTTGGGCAGAACAAACTGTTTGCTCTTGAGTATCTGGTACCGCAGTGGCTGGATGAACACATGCACAGACTGTGGTCAATATTGTGGCACATCTGCTGCTCTGACAACAGAGCCATGGTGTGATGAACATGCCTAGCGCTGCTGGGCTGTCAGAGGACTTGGTTGCCAGCTATGGTTCTGTTAAGGCAGTGTATACTAAGACTTACCAGACTACTTACTGGAATGAATATTAATAGAACAGCAGGAGATGCATCCCTTATCTCAGAATAACACCTCAGCAAAATGTCAAGTTTCAGAGGAAAACCATGTACTCAGTTAGAATCTCTTAATTATATTAGAGAAAATATAATTACTGGCCTAGTTAGATTAAAATTTAATAGCAGAATATGATCTCAGCCTGCAGGCACCCAGCCCAAAAAGATGAAGTCTAGCAAAGTTACAAGCAACCAAAAACAGTTGCTTGTTATTATTCTTACAAGTGAAGCAACTTAAGCATAAGAAGCATCACCAGTTCTATCCATAATTATTTAGAAATGTCTGTTTCAGAAACACAACCATTTATCCTCCTTTCCAGAATAAAGTCATGCATGAACACTAAACATTTATGAAGACAATCAGGTACATCTCAGAATGCATACTCAACAATTCACTGAATAAGTAATCAATAAGTAAACCCAAGAACCATAAAAAAGCACCCAGAGAATACTTTTTTTTAGAATTCCTTTCATCACAAACATAGCAACCATTTAATTCCTCCTATAAAGTCTGCCTTTTTATAATGACAGAGAAAAAAGGTTAACAACTGAGTAGCGTTTCAAAAGCAAGTCAATAATGAAAAGATATTACACTCAGAGCTCTAGTTGGTTGGAGTAATTTTTAAAATCAATACCTAAAAGTGTAGCTTTTGGTCAAAAGAAAACTGAAGTTAAACACAACTAAAGTAGTTGTTTAATACCAAAACAATCAATAGAAGGAAGGAACAAAATTCCTCAAGAGGTTTACACTATAGATAAACTGATAGATGTCATCAACTTAGTAGCAGCCTGAGGTGGTACTGTCCTTCAGCTAAGCATAATGAATTCCTGCCCATCTAATTACAAAGTTTAAATAGCATTTTTAGATGTAACACTTTTTGTGTCCCACAGAGGTGATACACTAACATCTCGCTCACAGTCAGCTCCTGCAGCTGAGATGACAGGCAGGGAATTGTGAAGGCACGGCGAGATGTTCGCAGTCAGTACCGTTCCTGTACGGTCAGTAAACGCGCGGTCACGAGGCTCTCCCCAGGACTGGTAACTTAATAAGTTACAGAAGCTGGACTTAAGCTTGCACTAAAATTTTTCTTCACCAGAAGTGGTATTTCTCAGGGGAAGTTTTAGACAAATATTAAAATATCTTGGGCCATTTAGTGTCCTTCATACTCACTCTGTGCTTTCATCAGTCGAAAGCCTGAATTCCCATCTATGATTGTTTTTTCCCTATATATAGACAGAAAAAAGGGAAGAAAACCTCATGTTTTAAGCAATTAGCATAATCTGACTTTTGAGTGAGATCATCCTTCCTCGTTGTTCTAAAACACTGCAAATTACTCTCCGATATGACTAACCTACTTCTGCAAAGCACAAATAGTCGTGGGGCTATCATGGAACACAACAAAAGAAAATTGCTGCTTGCAAATAACAAAATCAAATCAACATTACTAATCCAGATGGATACATCTGGTCTAGGAAGTGAGCAAGACAACAGGGAAATTTGATTTGGTCTCATCCCTGGAGTTTGGGGTTTGACCCTTGACGGATCACTGTGTTTTAAACAAAGCAGAATTCATCAGCCACTACCCCCAGCTGTACAAGAGACCCAGCTGCATACAATGCCTGTGAATTAACTACTTCTCAGAGAACACTGGCATCCAGATGGGCTTCCACAAGAAAAAAATCAGAGACTAGCATTTTATGTTGATGAACAATGGCCACTTAGACCAGAGTTTTGGAGCCATTCAGTTCCAGTTCTCAACAGTTCCATCCCTTTCCAGTTTCCCTTCTCTTTCCACTCCAGTTCCACCCTTTCCAACTCTTGACAGCCAAATTGCATTTTAAGAGAGGTGAAGGAAACGTATGGAAAAAGCAGAAGTATACTCTGAATTGTCCTCCCTCCTTCAGCTATGTCAGATACACACAAAGGAATAAACACCTTCTGCAGTGTCCAGCTCTGTTCTGCTGGGACCATCCACCTCTAGCTATAGGAGACCCCTTTCACAGTTACACTTCAGGAGACAGGTGAAGTTTAACAGTAATGAGTTCAAAACAAAAAAGTGGGACATCCAAAATACAAACTACCTATGTCATCTGGTTTACATATAATGTCATTCTGGTTTACATACAATTTAAAGTATCAACAGGCAGAATAAAAGAGCACAAAGGGAAAAACTAAATTTCACAGCTCTTGCAAAGCTATATTGCAGCCAATTTTATAAGAGGCTACAAATATTTATTCCTGGATTGAGCAGTCATTCAAGCAGGAAAAGAGCTTTGTAGCCTGGCCTTCCTCAACATGATTTACATCTTCAACGTGTTTGGGTGCAGGCTCTGAAGAAATGCTTTGAAAGCACACACTCAATTCCCTTTCCTGATCAGTGCTGTGCATTGGTTGTCCTCAAGAAAAGGAGGCCAGAGCTGCTTTCCACAACTACCACCTTTTGGGGTGGTAGGTTTCGTGTTGCAGAAGCTCAGCTTAGGGCTGCCTACGTATTAAATAGAATTACCACGTGCTGAGCAGACAACATGCAAGGTTACAATGGCTATGAGTAAGAAGGCATAGTCATCTGCAGAGTGGCAATTCCAGGCTGAATACAATTAACAAGCTCTACTGCAAGAAGAATGGAGTTTATAAGAGTTATACATTATTAAGTTTGATTTATTTTTCCCCTCTGAGGAAGAGGAATCATCACAATTCTAGAACAAAACCAAAAGATAACAGATCATACATTAAACCTGTTAGAATAAAACAACAATATCCTAATACAAAATATGGAAGGGTACTAAATTCTTGTAATACCTTAATTCCATAAAAATAACTGTCTTCACATTTAATGAAATCATTCCAGCTGCTTCCTCCTTATTCCACCTATCAGCATCCTGTTGCAGTTCCAACCTGGACCATGTACAACCTTCATTTTGGTTAAAAGAAGCAGCTATGCAAAATATCAGTTGCATCTCTACGTCTCTCTGAACAGTGCAGCATATTAGGCGAATAAGCATGCCTAAGTCTGCAGTTCTTACAAACAGCAGTAAAGATCATCAGCGTCACACATCCAATGCTGCTGCACTCTCCAACTGCAAGCGAGGACAGCAACCACAGAACCATTATTTGAAGAATAAATTATTACAAATTCTGTTGGAATTCAATTGAGTCACAGTCATAAACTTACTATTTTTAGTATGCTAGATATAATATCATCTCTGGCAAAGCCAAATGAATTTATAATACAGGTAAGTGTTAAAAAGAAGTCATGAATAATAGTGAAGGCAAATATTTGGTATTTGTTTCTATGTCAAGGGATAGTATGTATTTCTGGGATAAGCTTCAGACATTTAGAGGGTATATAATAACAGAGGGGTTTTTTGGTTTTTTTGTTTTTTTTTTTAAACTCATGCATACTATATACAGACAAGGCAACAGAATTCATTATGGCTGTAAACAAACTATTTTTTTTAATCTGACACTAGACAGTTCTGTCAACAAATTAAAGTACTTTAATAACAATGGCTGCAAGCCTGCTCAGTACATTTCTCCTTGAAAGTCATTACTATCTCTTCAGCAAGCATTGTTCCTCAAAGTATTACAGAAGTCCATTTAAGTGGAAAAACAGAAGTACACTCCAAATGCTCAAAGTTTTACTGATATTTACAAAGCTCAGACATCTGAATGTGATTCTGTTATCAGCCAACATGCTTCATGACCTCTGAATGTTCAATGTGGCAAGACATCTAAATGCTCCCAATGCTAGAAAGGACAGCTTGGAAAATTAAACACAAAATCTGTGAGCAAGCTATTTTTTTGAGTGAAATAATTTCCCTCTCTGGTCAGAGATGAACTCACTAGGAAGAAACAAAAATACTCAGTATATTATCCTCTTAACATTTTATTCAATGTGAAAAAGTTTAAGGGAGTATGGTTCTTAACTAACTCTTTCAGATACAATACCATACTTTATTAAATTTTAATTAAATCATTAGGTGTTTCTTAGACCACTGGAACTTAAAGATGACTTATGAAGGGAAAATAAAGGGTAAACTAATTTTTATGATTCACAAAGGTAGACCAGACTCAGTGATTACCACGAAGTTTAGACTTACTTGTTTATATCAGGTTTTGTTTTATGCAGTTCCTGGCAGACTCCTTTGAAGATCAGGAATCAAATTTTGGTGGCCAGTGCACCCACTAAGCTTATAGCCAGTTAAGCCACTTTTGAAAATCTGGTGAATATTCATGCCCAGAGTCTTTCTTTTTCTAACATACGACAACTTAAACACAGAGCTGCTTCTGTTTCAGAATAGCAAGGACATATTGGCAAGAGATGTTGAACTGGCACAATGATATTTACAAATCCCACCTTTTGCTAGAGAGGAAGGAAAAGGATGAAAACAGGACATCCATCAGGTTAACCACATAAGTAGGAAAAAAGCCTCACTGAAAGTACCCGACTTAGCAATGAGTATGTTCCATTCATTAGCCAGCTGGGAGACACATTTCAATCAGGTTTTCAGACAAGACTCCAGATATCTATGTCTGTAATATTTTCTGCATTTGTTCTTTATATTTAATATAGAGTTATAGAATATCTCAAGTTGGAAGGGACCCATCAAGTCCAACTCCCTGTTCCTCGCAGGACTACCTAAATATAAACCATATGAGTAAGAGTGTCCTGCAGACACTCCTTGGCCTCTGACAGGCTTGGTACCATGACCACTTCCCTGGGGAGCCCATTCCAGGGACCAACCACCCTCTCAGTGAAGAACCTTTGCCTAATGTCCAGTCTGTGCTTCTCCTGACGCAGCTTCACTCCATTGCCTCGTGTCCTATCACTGGTCACCAGATAGAGGAGATCAGCACCTCCCTCTCCGCTCCCCCCTTGAGGATGGTGTAGACTGCAATGAGGTCACCCCTCAGCCGCCTCTTCTCCAAGCTGAACAAGCCAAGTGACCTCAGCCACTGCTCATAAGTCTTGCCCTTGAGGCCTATCACCATCTTGGTCGCCCTCCCTTGGACACACTCTCATAGATTGATGTCCTTTGTATATTGAGGCACCCAAGACTGCACCCAGTATTCGAGGCAGGACCACCCCAGTGCAGTGCAGAGTGGGACAATCACCTGCCCCGACCGGCTGGTGATACTGGACTGGATGCACCCCTGGACAGCTGGCCTTTCTGGCTGCTAGGGCACTGTTCATTCCTGTTCCACATGCAGTCAACCCAAACTGCCAGATGTCTTTGCATGGGGTTGCTCTCCAGCCTCTTGTCCCCCAGTTTGTGCATATAACCAGAACTACCCCATCCCAGGTGGAAAATCCAGCGCTTGCTCTTCTTGAATTTCATACGGTTCGTGATTGCCAGCTCTCTAGCCTATGCAGATCTCTCTGTAATGCCTCTCTACCCTTGGGGGAGTTCACAGCTCCTCCTAATGTAGTATCATCAGCAAGCTTACTTAAGATACGTTGAATTCCTCTATCCAGACCATTTATAAAAACATTAAAGAGCACTAGCCCTAAAACTGAGCCCTAGGGAACCCCACTGTGACTGGCCACCAGCCTGATGTAACCCCATTTACTGTAACTATTTGAGCCCAGCCCGTCAGCCAGTTGCTCACCCAACATATGATGAACGTTTCTGTCTGTGTGCTGAACAGTTTGTCCAGAAGGATACCGTGAGAGACAGTATGAAAAGCTTTGCTAAAATCCAAAACCACCACATCGATTGGCTTCCCTCAATCTACTAGATGATAAGGTCACCTTATCATAAAAGGAGATTAAGTTGGTTAAGCAGGACTTTCCCCTCATGAAATCATGTATGACCAATGACTACATTGTCTCTCAAGTGGTTTTCAGTAACTCCCAGAATAAGCTTCTCCATAATTTTACCAGGCACTGAAGTGAGACTGACAGGCCTGTAATTACCAGGGTCTTCCTTCTTACTCTTCTAGAAAATTGGGACACTTGCCAGCTTCCAGTTGATTCTCAAGACCATTGAAAAATAACGGAGAGAGGTCCCACAATGACATTGGCCAGCTCTTTCAGTACCCTGGGATTAATCCCAGTGGGCCCCACAGATTTATGCATATCCAGCTGGAGCAGCAAGTCTTGAACAAGTTCAGGGTCAGCTGTGAGTTTATTATCCCCCCCAGTCAGAGTCTTCCAACACAGGGCTCCAGGGGTCCAAGGGCCCATCATCAGTGTTACAGAGGCGAAGAAGGTATTAAAAGTCTTTGCTTTGTCTGTGTCCCTATTTGTGAGGTGACCACCCTCATCAGTGTTATCTCTGGTCCTCCTTTTGCTCTAACATATTTCAAAAAGCCTTTTTTGTTGTCCTTCACAGTGCTGGCCAGCTTGAACTCTAATCAAGCTTTGGCCACACAAATATTCTCTCTACAGTGGCAAATAGCAACCCTGTAGTCCTCCTGTATCATCTGTCCTTGCCTCCAACGTCCATAAACTTTCCCTTTCTGCCTAAGTTCTAGAAGAAGATCCCTCCTCAGCCATGCCAGCCTTCTGCCCCACTTGCATGACTTCCAACACTTTGGAATTGCCTGCTCCTGTGCTCTTAAGAGATGGCTCTTAGAAAGTGACCAGCATTCATAGACCCCAATACATTCAAAAGCAGAGTCCCAGAGGACCTTACTAATAACTAGCTCCTTCAGCAGCCCGAAGTCTGCTCTCCCCTTTTGCTGGCAGTTTTTGTCCTATCACCTGTGATTTGAAACTCAACTATTTTGTGGTCACTGTGACCAAGACAGCCACCAATCACCACTTCGCCCATGAGTCACTCTCTGTTTACAAACTACAAATCGAGGAGGGCACCTTTCCTAATTGGCTCCCTCAGTACCTGCACCAAGCAGTTATTGTCAAGGTGCTTGGAAATTTCATGGAGTTGTTTGTGACCGCTGTATGATATTCCCAGTTGATGTCTTGGAAGTTAAAATCACACATAAGGCCAAGGGCAGTTGATTTAGAGATATCCCTTAATTCCTTGTTAAATAATTCATCAGTGTCGTCATCCTGGCTGGGTGGTCAAGAGTAGACTCCCACAACAACATCCACTAATATATGTATGAACTAATGTATATTTTTTAAAAATGCAACTTTTTACTTATACATGTAAATTATGCCGTAACACCTCATTCAGAACTGCCAAACATTGACATTTTCATTGTAACCATTTGCCTTGTTACACAGATAGAAATACTAGGGTCTTCACAGTGCATCTAAAAGAGTAATAAATGTTAAAAGAAGGAAAAGTTAGGAATCCTCTGTACAAAGCTCCCTTAAATCACTAAGAAGTTAGCATTAACATCCACAGGATGTTTTCTAGGATAATACAGATGGACTAGGTGAAAAAGAAATTCAGGGTGTTACAGATTTGTCTTTGGGATGATTATTATTTTAGGGCCTTGAAAACCTATTTATGAACTATGGTTCCATTTCAGTCAGTGCCACACAAACGCAAATCAAACATTGTTCCTGCCCCAAACAATTCTGGCTACTAATTATAGCTAGAATCTTTGCAGGGCAGAAGTCAAGCAGCTCCAGCAGGCCATCCTTTGAAATCAGCTGCTTGTTTCATACAAGATTGTTTTGCACTAAAGCAATAGTTACGCGATGCTGTGTAACTAAAGGAAAGATTCTATGCACATCCTAAAGAAAAATCTTTTCTTTGTCAGACCACAGGGAATGCAGTTAGAGCAAAGCACTGCTGGGAGTAGGCATAGTGTCTGAGAATCATTTTCTATGGACTGACAAATTTTATATACCTGCTCAGCCACGATTTTCTTTTTCCCAGTTTTCTACCATTTTAACTTTACACTTACTTCTTATGTTTCCCTAGTGCAGTTTGACATGATGCGTGCTTGTAACCTCATCGCCACTGCTGCTCTGACTGCTGGCCAGCTCATCTTCGTCCTGGGCCTGATGGAGCTACCTATCATTTCTCAGGATACCCAGTGGTGGGAAGAAGCCATAGCTGCCGTGTTCCAACTTGCCAGTAAGTCCACTTCTTTTTGCTGATGGAAAAATCCTTAGTCTCTATTAAATCCAGGTCGAAAAGAGTTTCTTACTTTATGAATCTTTCAAGTGACAAAGAATACCAAAAAGGTCTAAATCTAAAAGTAAGCTCATTGTCTCCTAAAAGCTCTCCCCATGAGATTCTGCAGTACATGAATAGAAGCTTTTATCTTGGATATATCAGAATGAGTCCTCTGCCAACCAAGAAAAACAAGCCTTTATTATTTCCTATGAAACCAGGAAGGCAAACATGAAAGAAATAAACTGGATGCAATGTAGTCCCACAATTTAGCAGGACAAAATATGCCAAAGGAACTGTTTGAAAGCAGAGCAGTACAGCTGAGCAAATTTTTGAAGTCTCACTGAAACATGATTATTTGCTTTTAGCTCACTGAATTTTACTCAATGACCATCAGCTAGATTTTGATAGACAAATATGTCTGCACAAAGAAAGCTGAAGTCAGTTCATAACACTGAGTGCTATAAATAAAATTCCCGCAGTAATTCTCATGGACACAGACTGTATACAGAAATGAATGAGGAAAGAAGGAAATGGTTTTATTACAATGCCATATTGACAGCAGTGGCAACAAACTGTAAACATTTTGCAATAATACCTTTCTTTACTACATAAAATAAGTCACTCAGTATTCATGACACCAAGAGTCCAATCCTATAAAATATCCATGCCTGAAACTGTCATTGATGGAGTATAAAATTCAAGCTTCTTACAACATCAGATTAAAAATGTATCATTATTATTAATGTAAACAACAGGTTATAATAAAGTAACACCATTTTATTTTAAATTTTAATTTCAACTTTAAAAACTCAGAATGTTTAGAATGGTATAAAGCAGCTTTACACTGCTGCAAGATGAGAATCTAGCCTAAGTCATTTAAGTATGGTCCTCACAGCAATAAACACCCATTAAGGATGATGAACCTGAAATTCAAACAAGAGGAGGAGACTGCAGAGGTTCTGTAACTCTCAAAGCATCTGATCCAGCTTCCAGGTGCAGCAAGGCTCTCAAGCACCAGTCAGTGCTGCCAAGAGACAGATATACAGCCTTGCCGTAACAGGACTTTCCTACAGCCTTTTCAGGTACAGCATGGTTTTGTAACTCTGGGAACCTTCTGGCTAATTCTCCGCGACCATCAGTGTGATGCCTGCTTTACTCTCACTCCCTCCCATCCTCCCCAAAACTCGACATGTCTGTTTTTCCCAGAGAGGAAATGCATTCTGGCCCTGTTTAGATGTGTTGTTTCATTGACAAACAGCACAGTGGACAGCCGTGTGCCTTTCTTCTATCAAGGCTGCTAATTTTAGACTGGGCTTT
>Ga0065711_1009941_pt1 | contig 17898 bp, 8 predicted proteins | sample Hoacrofraction12_FD_59098 | JGI IMG/M metagenome (GOLD analysis project Ga0065711, IMG submission 59098) | Hoatzin crop microbial communities from Cojedes, Venezuela - Epithelial fraction 12 v2 (version 2) | ecosystem: Host-associated > Birds > Digestive system > Esophagus > Crop | place...
GGATTGCCCAGAGAGGTAGTGGAGGCCCCATCCCTGGAAACATTCAAGACCAGGTTGGACAGTGCTCTGAGCAACCTGATCTAGTTAGCGGTGTCCCTGCTCGCTGTGGGGGGGGTTGGACTAGATGACCTCTATGGGTCCCTTCCGACCCAAAACTTTCTATGATTCTATGATTCTATGACCACAGGTTGAGAGGTCCAGGAGACATAACCCAGCTGGGCTGTATGGAACAGGCAGAGTGGGCCTGGGCATGGCGTTATGCCACTGCCTTTGTGCCTTTTAGGGACATGTACGTGCCAGATATCTGTCTTTAAGCGGCAGGGGAAGCAGGGAGTAGAGCTGCCAGAGCTGAGCTGTAGTAAGAATGTAGGCAGACTTGTGTTGAAACCTCTCACTTCAGTTCTCCATCCAACTCCTTTCTCCCTTCTACTTTTGTAATGCTTTTTTTTTTTTTAAAGTAGAAAATTTAAAATAGTTTACTAGTTCCAAGGAAAGTGGATGGTATTTTCCTCTCTCAAGAAACATTCCTGTAGACATTATTCTGACTAATCAATGTTGCTTCTCCTTTTGCAAGTGCCAGAAAATTGGAAGGAATTATTAACAAATAAATTTGAAAATAATAGTTATTCAGTTTAATAGTTGTTCTCAAAGAGTACAAATTATGGTTTTGGGGACTAAAAGTGAAAACTAATATAATTTCCCTGAACCTGCTTGTGCATTCTTTAAATATGTTATTTTCATTTCAGGAGGGGAAACAAAAAGCTGCTTTTGTGTTAGGACTGTGACAGTCAGAGAACTTAGAGATTACCTTTCAGAAAATTTTTCTTCTTTCAGGAGGTTTCAGAATGCAGATTATTTTAATATATGTATTTAATGACTTCTGTCCTCTAACTCGTAATGTGTGAAAGATGTGAAATATCAGTGGGGGAAAAGCAAAGTGTACCTTGTCATGTGCATATGTAACCTTCATATGTGTGGGGTGAAGAGGTAGAAGGTATAGATTGTTCACTTCATATTTCCTTTCTAATGGCATGGAAATTCCACAAGTGCAGTATTTAACAGCTGGGTAGTTAGGTCACAAAATAATAGTGAGCACTACAAATAATTACCTAATTTCAAAAAATTTATGCAAACTGGCTGATATTATCAGATTTTAGAGGAAAAAAACAGACAGCTGGATAAATGGAACAGACAGATGATCATCTGCAGTGCCATTACAGATTGAATTTTATGTGTAATATTTCTTGTAAAGCAACTCTAGTTTTTGGCTGTCTTCTGTGACCTGCATTTTCTTGCTGTGAGGGTTGTGGAAGATTTTGTGATGAGAAGATTGATAAGACAGGTCATCTCTGTGATATTTTTCGTTCATATCCGAAAATCACATATGTTATGTATTTATAAAAAATTAATGAACTAAGTGTTACCATTTCAATTTTTCATGCTGCTGAGAAATGGACTGAGTGTGTTCAGACATGGCTTGAAATATTTGATCCAGCTGTAGTGCAACTACACTCTAATGTGGTGAAATCTCTACAGAAGTTTTTTATTTGTATCTTGGGCTTGCTTGTTTACTTCCTGTGATGTCTAAATTACCTCCTTTAGACTAACTGGTGAGAGGCTTTGTAGGGGAAGAATACCTAATTCCAGAGTCTTTAAAAATGTAGCTATTGCTTGTACTTTATTTCCCACCTCTCCCACACCTAGCTTTGTATGAAGAATGGCACTGACTCCTGCATCCATACTCGTGTCTCTTTCCGACCATGTAATTGTTTAAACTGGAAATCACTGAAAACATGGAACATACTTTTCTAAATGTTTGTACTGGAAACATAGTAAAGGAATCTGATCTTTAAGGCTGTACTGCAGTGATGATTGCTAGATAAATAGTATATATCTGTGCCCAGTAAAGAGGGGAGTAAAATGGGATAAACATGAAAATAAACAACAGGTGAACTGCTCTGTTACTGAATAGTGCTTTTCTAGTAAAACATTCTGCAGTTTGCCCAGAGGGCTTATTGGCCACTTCAGCTGGGGTAGTAAAATTGAACAAGAATGTCTTAGTGTGTCAGCTGGCCTCTGACAATATCTATGTAGGTAGATATTGTATGTTGTATTTTTTACTGTGGAAATGTCAGCATATATTAAGCAGAATAAAATCATTGCATTAGCATCAGACCAAAATATTTATTTCTATAAAATTCATTCAATTTCCTTAAATTATACAGATAATGGCAAAAGAGAAAAATGTGAAGTCCTCATCCTGCAAGAGCCCTTTCTGGACAAATGTCTCCTCTCCTGAAGGGTTTCTGTTGTATTTCAGGCCTTAGTTCAATAGCTGATATCCCAGATTATACTAAAATGCTGAATATTTTAGAAGTGAAAGCTTTTTATTTATTCCCTTTGCTTACTTCATTTCAGTTTTTGTAGGCTTTGTTCTTTGAGTCGCTGCTGACTTGCATGTTAGCACTTTTAAAGAAAGCTGCATCTTATATTGGGAACACAAGCGAGCCGATTTTCCACGTCACGGTAAAGTAATATAGGTTACCTTTTACTAAGTATTTCTTGTTTTGATTTCCTTGAAGTGTTGTGGGGAAATCATGAATACAATTTCTTGTGTAACTTGTCTGACTGATACTCTTAATTAGTAGAGAAAATAGATGGAATAGAAAGGAATTAGAGTCCATCAGATCGTATTGTACTAAATATCACTAGAGAGTATATATGTTGAGAGCCTGACTGCAGTCTCCTGTGTGCTGTTCTTTATTCTTTGTCAAACATTCTGTAATTTAGACCTGAAGAGCTAAACTAAATCCGCTTACAGAAGGTCTGCTAGTTGCACAAAACAGCAACACCAGTACAAAGTGAATTTTCTCTGCTCTGCTCAGACTATCAATGGACTGTGGTACTGCAGGATCTTGTTCATGTTTCAGAACAGGAAAAGCAGGGAGGAGAAGCAGGTGACCTGTTTTCTGCAGCTCTTTTGACTGATTCAGAACCTGCAGCTGAGAGGGACCCAGGGAAGTAGTGCCAGCCCTTCCAGCACATCTTCTCTGGCTACCACAAGACTTTGTAAACAGGCACTTTTCCTGACTCTGCCTTGTAGCTGACTCATATTCCTCCATACAACGAGAACCTGCAGATCTGAGTAACTGCTCTGAGACTACTCTTTCAATGGGGAAAAGTACGTAGCAAATTCCCAAGTAGTGCAGAAACAATCCAGTGGTGAAATATGCATTTAGCACTCTTCTAAGGGCATGATATCTGCCCTGTGAGGGAGGGAAAAAAAAATCATTGCTTTCTATTTCAGTTCTTGATTATTTACCTTCTTATTTCAATTTAGAGTTTGCACTGTTAGCACCTCTTACTATCTGTGTCTGATTTCTGGGTATTCCTGACAGCCTGATTTGAATTCCATGTGGGGGCTGTTTTGTTGGCTCATGCACTGAGTGAAGATAAACCAGTAACTCTGGTTTCGGTGGAGCTGGAACTTGAATGGAAAAGAAATCTAGCTGTCATGGTTTAAGCAGGCTGATGTCCGATATCTTTGGTATCTGAACGGAAACATCTCAGTCTTCAAAGAGACTAGTTGCTTTCATGTTTGCCTGACCTAAGGATGTATTATTATTCATCAGGGATACCAAATGATAAAACCGAAACACACTGTGTATTACAGCTCTTTTTTTCTGCTCAATGTATGTGAGAGTCACATTGCTTTGATAACCAGTACATCTCTCCTTGTCCTCATGTTTGTACAGCATCCTGAAGGTTTTAGGAAAATAAGCGGTCTGAAACATGCATTGAAGGGTAAACAGAAATGTTGTAAATGGCAAGTTTATAATGAAAGTGTATTTATAAGAAGTTAAAGCACCTCCGATCAATTAACTCCTTGCTCGTCATGGTGAATTATGTGGGTTTTTTTGTTCTTGATTCAGTCTAGTAGTAATGAAAACCTATCCAAATACTGGATCTAACTATTACTTTTCCTAGGTGCAAAACTTTATCTGTGGTAGTGTCTTTAACATTTCATAGGAAAGTAATAATTAAAGAAAACTTGTTATGTGTCTGAGAGGGAAACTTTGACTATCTTGTCTGAACTTTCTCAAATGGAAGCCCTCATGCGCAAAGACAAGATCAAAGAGGAAACGAAGGTTTCAAGTCCTGAAGATCCACTAATAGAGCACATTTTCTAGTACAGCTTCAGACAAGAAGACTACAGTGTATACTCTTCAAGACCTTTCCACAATGTAACTGACGTGTTGTGAGTAGTGATGGTGGGGTGATGGGGAGAAGGGGGCCTACAAGAAAGCTGGAGAGGACATTTTTACAAGTGCAGGTAGTGAAGGGACAAGGGGTAATTCTCTTTCTGTTGAACTTAACTGTTTATAACTTTGCCCATTGAGGTTATTTGTGGGCCAATGATGGCTGATGGTATTGTTTTCTCCTCCTTCCCAAGAGCTGTTCAGTTCCAGAACTCTACAAGTCAGTGCCAGAATCAAGCTGCCTACTTAATTACAACTGAAAACATGCATCTGCTCAGTATCAGAAGTACAGAACAATATAAACCCTTGCACAGGTATGATGAGCTATACACGTGATGTATTAAAATTCATTCACTTACATATCATACCACAATTATTTTTTGTAATTATTCACTGTAATTTTTTTCACATCTTTTGTTAGTATTTTATGCTTTGCTGGGCTGTTTTTTCTTACCGTTTTGCTCCATTTTGTAAGTAAATATGTTGCAATATAACAAGATTTGCTATAAAACAATCTGTTAATTTGGCAACTTTTAAATTGCTTATAAGCCAGTCATAGACATGCTGCTAACAGATGTATCCAGATGGATTTTTAAGGAAGCTACAGAAAAGATATGGAAAGGGAATACACCAAAAAATCTTAGACCATGTCTCTTGTAATGCATGCTCACTGTACAAAACTGCTTGGTGAAAGGAACATTTATTAAGGAACTGCCACTTCTTATTTCATTATATAGGCTTATAAAAACTCTTGGCAGTACCCTTCAGACTATTAGAATTTGTCTTCATTTTCTGGGGGAAATTTCAGGTTTGATTAATTTGTTTAACACCTACTTGTCCCAGTACTAAATGTTCACTTAGACTAGTCTTCTGTGAACTGGAAAGTTTCTCACTGTTTTTTGCTGCAGTCCATTCAGATTTAGTGTGTTTTATGAGGGAAATATTTAATTTTGTGCTTCATGTCTAGCATGATTCTGTGCTTTAGTTATGTTTTTTAACATCTTCTAGCTCAATATGACTTCTAAGGACTACTCTGAGTAAGCATGTAAAAAATCCTGAGATGAGGTCGTGTAGTGTGGTTTTTTATAATATACAGAAAAAGAATTGCTCATATGTAGCAGAAGCAATATGTAGACCGGTTTTTCTTTTCTGTCAAATTCCTCACATTTCTTTAAGAAATTGTGATTTTTCCCTTCTGCTGTTACTTCAGCCCCAGAGGGATCTAAATTTTGCTTGTTCTCTTGTTTACCTCATCAGGTGTTTACAAAATGTTAGTTTGGAAACCTTCACTTTTGGAGCTGATAGAGGCCTGGCCCTCTTCAGGCATCAGGCTTATCATCCATGGTGCATTTGGCTTTACATCAACATTTTACTAGATAAGCAGGTCTAGTTCCTCTTTGATGTGTGAAGGGTGCTTGTTCCCTCATGGTTTCATCTGAATTTAGTGGGAAGCAGACAAACAAGAAGCAAGACACACTGACCATAGGTTTGTAATTCTCTCGGAAGACTAATTATCCCTTCCATGTCTTCTGTTGGATACCTGCAGTGGTTGTGAAAGAGCAAGCAGATCCATCCTGCAGTTGACTGAGAAACTTTGCTAGTCCCTGGAATGTACAGTGGTGAACAGCAAGAAGTCCCACTGAAGCTGGAGTTGACTGAAATCTTACAGATAGTCTGGGAGTCCGTAGTGGGGGTGGATTGTTTGTATGGGTCGTTTTTGAGAATCACCATAAGTGATTGACCCTTAATGGGCATATTAAGGTAAAAAAGAATATTTCTGGTCTAAGTACAAGCTTTTTGGGAACTGTTGCTCCTGTAGAAGCTATGGAGGCTAACACAAGATGTGGGGTAAGGGCACAGGATATGGAAAAGAGATGTTTGTTTAGACAGGGAGAGAAAAAAGTCATCCAAAACCAGACTCTACCTTCTGAAAGTCAGGAAACAGGGATTAATAAAGGTCTTGGTCTCTGAGTTGTTTGAAATACCTGGAAAAAATTTAGGGCTTTTTTACATAACTAGTTACAGGTAGTTAAGCACTTCAAGGGAGAGTTAATGTTACATCTAACAAGTCCTGAAAGGTCCAGGAAAGCGGCTCATGAATCAGCCTGGCTTTGGAGCCAGTTGGACTGGACAATAGGACTCTCACAGTCACTGTAAGAGATACCCTTGAAGCAGCGTGGGAGCAGGCTGTTGACAGATAGGAGGGTATACTTGTAATTTCAAAGGGTTTACTTCAGATTTTCTGCTTTTGGATTTTGACTAAAAAAGGCTAAGGATATTTTTAAACTCTTTGACTAATGGGGTTCTTGACTGTCCAGTGGGCTAAAATTATCGTGTCTTCAGTGAGCTGGAAGACCAAGATCTTGAGCAAGGTTCTGAAGTGATCTCAGATCTGAAGGGTAGGTCATATTGTCAGTGTTTTGACTTTTCTTTGGCATTCTGCTTGCCTTGTCTGAAAATTATTGATCATTAGTAATATCTAAGAGGGAAAAGATGAGCAGTATGATATAAAGTACACATAACTATCTTTCCGTTTATATTCCAATTCACACACTGAACAATAGAGCACTGAAGAAGAACAGAAAATTAATGTGAATCTATAGAAAACTATGGATGTGACTGGTTTTTAGGCACACTTTCCTAAACGATTATTGCTGCATCCAGTAGCAAGTCTTTAGTTTGCTTTTCTATAGACTATTTTTACTACTATTTAGAAAAAGCCTAATTACAGTTTTTCACACGTAGTTACACCTGTAATTGTTAATTCTATTGATCTTTTACAGGATATTTCAAAATTCCAGCTGTTCTTAGGGGTTACAAACACAGCTCACATAGTAAATATTTTTTTTTTCAGCTAGAGTGTCTTGTGAATTGTAAGTACTGAACAAAACAACGTACTTATGGTTTGTGTATGTGCATGTATTGCACCTTTTCAAATAACCGTTTTAAAATGCTCCTTCACGATATTTTGTAATACAGAAACAATTTTACAACTATCAGTTTCTTAAAGAGCTCAGTTCTGTGAAGGCTTTCAAAAGCAATATGGCAAGTTTGAAGAGGGTGTAGTTTAGGCAGTCTTAACATAAATACTGGGCGCATGCCATTGTCTTTGGACAAAATCTGACTATACACCTGTACAAGCAAGTTCTGGTATCTAGGACCCCCTGCAGGGCACAGCTGAGCCCCTCAGCTGAGATGTGGCACCCAGGGAAAATGCATTTAAGAAGGGGCAAAAACACTGGACAGAGAGAGAAGAGTGAGGAAAAAAGCACCTGAATGCAGTTTTGGTATTTTCTTTTGGTATTGTACTTTAAGTATAGGTCTCTGACTTTGCTGCCCAAGATCAAAACCAGACCTTTTTTAATATTCCATTGGGTACAGAACATCAGACTGATGGAAATTTCAGTATACTCATTACCTACCATATAATTTGTTAAAGGTTAAGTTTTAGAACCTGTATGTTTTGCAAAAGCAGCATATTAAATGAACAATGATATAAAACCAAATTTCAGCTCTGTGGGAGAAACAACACGCTTTTGAATTTTCCCCTATTTTCCTCTCTCCTATTGCATCTTGGTAATATTTGCTGAGAAAATAACATCTCCAACTAACCTTTCTTATCATCATGCATGTTTCTCTAAAAGCAGTGTTTCACTTCAAATCCATCCTTTGTTCTTCTCCTGTACTGAGATTTGTTCAGCTTCTGACAGGCGGTGCTGACAGAGGTTCATTATCTGCTCCCCAGAGATTGCCCCACTGAACTGGTAGGCAAAGGCTCGTCAGAATTTGATCGCCTCCTCGGCTGGACAGAAATCTCAGACAGCAACTCCCTGCCCTTGTTTTCGCTATATAGCAGGGGATTCTATTATCCCTGTATACAGCAGAACAGTTGAGGTGAAGAGGCTAAATTTACACCCCAGTTTTGATCTTCTGAGAAAAGACAAACTTTCCAGTTTGTCACACACTTGTGGAAACCAGCAGATATGTCAACTGAAGCCTGGGTAACTCAAAATATTTTTTTTTAAAACATTCATTGCAGCCCATGTATGCATGATAAAGCAGTGCCACAAATTTAGATTATTATTAACAGGATGCAAACAATTAAAGACAAAGATCAAGCCAGTTTTCTGAACATTATTTTTTTATTATTTACTATTTGTATTGTAATATTGTGTCTAATCTCGCATAAATTTGATTTTTACTGGTAGTTGTGTTTGATCATAAAAACCCCCAAACCAAAACAAAAAATCTGCTATATATCAAGGTCTTGTACACATTTAAAATACTTATCTGTTTAGGAACAAAAAATAATAAAATATGTGACTGACCAAAGATAGCTTAGTCAATAAAGTACAAATTTATAGTTGCTAAAGAATTTGACTTTGCATCTGTGATAGAAGCATCAGCTTACACATTTAAGGGTACCTCTGGTTTCTTTTAGATTACTTTCATTTGCTATACATATTGTAAAAACAATTTTGTCTATGTAAACACCCTGATGACTGCCCTTTGCAATTTTTTACAAACGTGAACTGTAGAGGTTTTGTGCTTTAAAAGCAAGGAAGTATCTTTGGAAAGAAAGCCTTGGAAATAGTGCCCTCAGAGTAAGAGTGGGGACACTGAAAAGGGAAGGGAACTTGTCAAGGAGGGCCATAAATTAGTTTTCGTGAACAAGGTATTTCGATTCCTCATCTTTGTTAAATCTAATGCTCACTGGCATACTCTGAGGGAGTTTCAGGACTGTAGCAAATACGCATAGTTATGCTGGCCCTTTTTGTTAAGCTCTGGCAATTCCTTCTCTGCACAGGACAAATCTGACTCTAAGTATTTGCTTGTGTTAGCTGTGTGGGTTTTCTCCTCAAGTAGGACTGATGGTACTTAAGGTGTTTAATGAGTAATGACCTGGCTGAGATTTGCAGCATCACAGCATATATCTTAGGTTGTTCCCTGCAGGGAAAAACTGAAGCACGTTGTTTCGTCCTGTTCCACAAGGGAGGGGTTAGAATTCTCTCACAACAACTGCACGCACCATGGAGTAATTATACCTTCCTGGTCTAGTTGTTGTAATAGTATAATTCACCAAATTAGTTCTTGCATTTTAAGGAAGCTGCAAATTAGCATGTTTGAGCAACAGACAAATCTGACTACATGGAGAGGCCTCCTCTCATGCTGCCTTAATTACATTCTTTAAAGACATGAAGCTCCTTTTTTAGCAAGTAGTTTGTCATGCCGCCTTACTTTTTTTAGCAACTTTCATACTTAGGCTTGCTAACAGTTTGATTAAGAAGCGCAGTAATTATTTCTTCCAAAGATGGGATCATCCTTTTTGCTTGAAACCAAGCCCTAAAGAAGTGGGAATGGGGGAAGGGAAGTTGAATGAGTCCTTTAGAAAGATGCTGTTATTGTCCTAACATCTATAGCAATTGCTTTATCTGGCCTTACATATTGGGTATATTGTCGGGTGCTGTTGTCTATTTGCTATTTCTCTGAAGTGCTCACGAAATGCTGAACGACTGTATTTCCTTTTTCCACTTTGAAGAGGGTTCATCTTGTGCTGACGCTAGGCAGGGATGTCCAGCTGGACTTTGTTCAATCCACTTCAACCTTCTAGAAAGTGAAAACTCTAGAACAGTTTCAGAAATTACTCCTAATGTAAGGACCATTTACTATCAAAGTTTTTTCTAGTATTCAAGTCCAGCTTTACTAGTTGCATTGTTGCTTTTAGCAGAGGTAATTGTTTAAAGAAATGATCCATCCAGAGTGCAATACTTTCCAAGGTGAATGACTTGGCCTTTCAAATGGAGCATACTGATGTTTTCAAGGAAATGCAATTATTTTTCTCTTTTTTTCTGAGAACAGCTTGTTCCCTTTATGATCACAAGACAACTTCAAATTTCAATCTTTTTCCTTTGCCTTTAGTTGAGAGAACTTGAAGAAAAAAAAGTGAAGGTCTACAGGTAGATCATATTCTTTAAAGAGCTACAAATAGGAAGCAGTCTTCTTGTTCCCTGGTTTGAAGACCACCCTAATTTATCTGAGCTCTTGTTTATCAACAATTCCCTTGGCACCAACAATTAACTGCATGGGACAAGGGTGTGTATGCGTGGCTGCAGTTCCAGTGCTGCCTGAGTCTTGTGTGCCCATCACTGAAGCAAATGCAGTCATCTGTCTCTTGGGCTGCCTCTCTCTCTCTGTTGCCTCCCTGTTGCCCCTCTGCCTCCATTTCTCTGTCTGTCTCTAATGTGTTCTCTTACTCTGTCTCTGTCACTCTGTTGCTCTGCTTCTTTCTCTCTTTTTTAATAACACCTCAAAATATTTAATCAAATTCGACCTAGAGATTTATATGAGAAGCAGTTTTGAGCTGGGAAATTGCATTTTTTTGTTCCTTGAAAAGGCTATATACATTCTGTATATGAACAGATAACTTGAACAGGTTCCCCTGATGCATCTGAGTTCAAAGTAGAGTTTAGGACCTGAGGTAACTATACATTTGCTCTGTGACTCTAGCACAGTTGAGATGTGGTGTCTATTTTATGACCTGTGGAAACAATTGGTTGTAGACTTGTGTGTATGTGTGGGTATTTTTTAAATGCTGAAGTACTTAGAAATCTGGAAGATTTGCTTTTAAATTTTTTAATGTAAATATATGGTAACTCTCATTTCCAAGGTCTGTTTCAGGGTGAATTTTAGTTTTGTTTCCATGCTAGCTGATTATAATCTGAATTGGGAAGACATTAAATGTTCTTTATAAACGTACTTTACCTCTCTCTAGCTCTCTCTTTCTCTGTATCCATCCTTCCCTTCATTTGCATTAAGTAGCAATGAAATGTCTCTAAACTAAGAGCCACTTACCTGTGGGTTTGAATTTCAGGTAGGACAGACTTGCTCCAGTTCTGTGGTTTCCTAGAGTGTGCAGAGGCAAGTACTAGTTGCTGTTTTGTGGAAGAGGGTAAGCTGCGAATTGAAGGTGGTTAGTAGCATAAACGGGATAGAAATATTTCTGAGCAGCTTGTTGTTATCATCGGTTATTCTCTGAAGGACTCCTTATTAAGGAGCATGAGCCAATAGCCTTATGAATTATTATCATGTCCAGAAAAAGTATAGACTTCAAATTGTGTCCAAACACTCTTAATATTGACCTGTAAGACAATGTAGTGTAATCTGCATAACAGCTTGAGCAGTGTGAAGTAGAGACCAAGGCGAAATTATATATATATATATATATGTATTTCTCTAGATGTATGTCATCTTCCCAGCCGTGCACAGAAGTCCTTCCTCTTTACCTGAGGAGATCATACATAGCTGAGTTCCTAAGAGTAGAGTTCCTTGCACTGCCACATTTGACACATGTAATTCTATCTTCATTTCAGAGATACTACTATTATAAAATACCTAATGATTAGAAGAATTTTTAATCTAATTTGGGTGGCGTTGGTTTTTTTGGGGCTATCTAGTCTGGCATCAGCTCACCAGAAATACATTTTTTTTTTTTATTTTTTAAGGGCCTGAATAAGATATCTTACGTTTATCATTTCAATTGCTTTGATTGTGTGTATGATTTGGTAACCAGTATTTCTGAATATTAACTAGTTATTAATTAAACTGGGCATGTAATGAATTATATTACAGAGTTTCTGAAGTTAAAGAACTATGAAATGAGAATTCTGCATAATAAACTTTCTATATGAACATGCAAAATGCATCTATTCATTTACCAGAACAGCTATTCAAAGAGCTCTGTAGTGAAGGATGAACTCAGCAGCTTACTGTATTTTTTTTGATGGAATATTCACAAATACCTTCTAGGAGCAGTAGTCAAAACAACTGATTTCTTTTTTTTAAGAAAATAACCAGATGTGTTACTGCTGTTTGTCTGGAAGTTCTATTTAAATCAGAGAGGCAAAGAAGGTAAACAAAATATATCTGCAGTTTTTGGAAAGCTGGAATTTGTGACTACTGTTTCACTAAGAAAAACATCATTCCATCAAATAGACAATATCAAAAGGCACTAAAAAATTACTTGGAAAAGGGACAGAAGAAATTAAATTAGTTGAAAGTAGTTTGTGTCAATTCTGGAGTTTTTGAAAGCAAGCCAATAAATAACACCTTACCCATGGTCAATTAACTTGGGTATATTCAGGGAAAAACTGAACAAGATCAGATATTGAGAATATTGAATTTTAGTCTTGATTTTAACATACGATCCTAGACAAAGTTGAATGTCTAATTGCCTGTTGCTAGGAAGATAATATAAAATACAGGCTTGCTAATTGAAGCACTGGAAAATATGTGTTCACTTGATTGACTTCTGCGTGATCCAAAGGATTTGGAACATGTAGAGACTGAGTGATTACAGACACCCAATAGCAAAAAAAATAGGTTTCAAGGATTATCTTGATGAAGATGATCCTCAGAGTATTGATAGCACAGAGCAATTTATCAGTCTCAGTATTTCTGGTAAGATGTGTAAGAATATTTTTTAAACCGTCTTAGATGAACCAAATCTGCTAAAAGCCAGGATTTAAAAAATTAATTAATATTTATTCTTCATTATTTTTCTCTAATTATCTCCCTGAACAGTGTTTCTATATGTGTTATCACCGTTAAAAAATCTTATGCTTTAAGATATTTTTTCTTAGGGAATTATACAACTAGTATATAAACTTTCTCGTAATAAATCAAAATAAAAATTTTTAATTATTTGAACGAACAATGTCTACACATCTTCCAATGTCTTTCCTGTGATTTCATTTTTAATTTCTAGTATCTTACCTACTTTAAATATTTTTAGTATTTATTTATCACTAATTCTTCTCATCTGACATTCTCTGAAGTCAGTGAAGTTCATTGAGTTTCATAGGTGTTGAAATCAGATCTGCAAACACTATGGGACATATAGGGTTATACCTGGTGAAATTTGAAATCTAGTTTTAAGTTTCTAGGAAGTTTCAGAAAAAAATAGAGGAAAAGCTTACATTTTATGTAAAATTTATCCTAGACCTGAAGTAATTAAACACATATATAAAAAAAGAATTGTACAATGATAAATTTGCATAATGTCTGCACTTCCTTTTTTTTTCCCTTGAGACTTCTCATGCAGACTTTATACGCCTTCAAGTATAAGAATGGTTCATCCTAATACTGAGAAAAATGCACATATGTATATCAGGAGGCTAGCTTGGCTGAATGGGGAGCTGATGACCAAGCTCCAATACATAAAGGACACATACTGAAGATCTGAATGAGGACAGACTGCAAAAGGGGAACTTAGACATATCACCTGGGCCTCCAAGGATGCTGTCAGAAAAGCCAGAGCTCAGTTAGAATAGAAATGGCAAGGGATGTTGCAGACAGTAAGAAGACCACCTGTTGCTACATGAGCACTAATAGAATAAATGGAAATGTCGATCCATGGTGAAACAGTACAGTCATTTAGTGGTGTAGAAGATGCAGATGAGGTAGACATTCAGTGCCTTCTTTGCTTCTGTATTCACTAAAAGGTCTCCCAAAGTTTTGTGCCTTGACGCAGAATTCAAACAGAGAAACAACCATTAGTGGAAGCTGATCAAGTCAGAGATCTCTATTACTTTTCGTACGGTGTACGGATTGAGGGAATTCCCAATGACTGCAAAAAGACAAATGTTGGACTCATCTTTTAAAAAGGAAAACGAGAACAGTCAGTTTCACTTTTTGTCCATGAAAGGATCTTAGAAATTGCTTAAGGGAAGTTTAAAGTTCTTTGTAAGAAAAAGGTATAAAAGTATGTGTACATTTTCTGTTAGCACAATGTTCATGCTGTTTCTTTGCATCTTCAAAGAAGTCTCGATGTCTTGAATTTTAACACACATTAATTTGAAATACTTTAAAATAGTGGATTTCTGATAGAAGTAGCTTTGATAAAAACATTTGCTTTGAAAAGTCTTTTTAATTTGGAGATTTCCACCCTTGCTTCATCATAAACTGAATGTCAAGCTATTTATAGAATATGCCATACATTAGATTTTTCTTTAATGTATGTGAAAAATGTAATATAGGAGAAGAAAGTTTGGCATTTCATTTTTGCCAGTGGGTAGAGAAGATATTTTTATAGAATCTGTGGAATCTGCTAATTTCATCACTTCAGAGCCACTCAAATTCTTGTGAAATAGGATCAAAGATCATAATCATTGTGAAATGCACTGCATTATATCCATTTACAGCAGCTGATGTGTATTCCACACATAACTGTTGTAGCCAACTTTTGTTGTGTCTTGCCAGGAATTTGGAGATCAGAACATGGAAGAAACAAAAAGTAAAAGTGGATACATCAACTGTATCTTCATAAATGTCCTGTAATGTTTCTGAACTTGCTCATGTCAGCATTGTGTTCCGTTCAAATGAAATAATTAACCTAAAATACATTCCTGCAATTTGTGAGTCCTTTGGCGAAAGAAGTGAGAAAGGGCAGGCTTGTCCCTGAATGTGAGACTTGTTCTTGACTTCTGACATTTCTATGGTACTGTAAAAACATCTCACACTCCTTCAATCGGAGAGACGCCATTGCTTATGATACAAGTTGATGGATCACAACTAGAATACCGTATCCAGTTCTGGGCCACCCAACACAGGGAAAATATTAATAAACTGAGGAAAGCTCCACCAAAGTATGAGGTGGTTGGATGTAAAGTTTTGAATTCAAAGTTCCCTTAGATAGACTCCCTCTGGAACTGGTCCCCCACCTGTATGGACAGATATACTTTTCTCTCAAACTTCTGTACATTAATCTAACCTGATAGTGAGTTTTACTGTAGAAACATGAGAGATCTGCAGGAGTACAATTTTCTTCAAATGAACCTTAGCTGTCAGGCATTAAAGATTATATTTACAGAGTAGTGATAACCAGTGTGAATAGAAAAATAGAGATGTAATAACTAATACAAAGCTGATAGTAATTTACAAGTCTTTAGTAAGTACAGTCTTTTCAGGTGCCATCTTCCTTCATACCAATTGAATGGTTGGCTGACCTATTTATTATCGTTTATGTATAAATTAATAAACAGATAGATGCTGAGGCAAGACAAGAAGATGACTCATGCTCTAAGAACAGCAAACATGATGAGTATTGCAGAGGAAAGGCCTCAAAGTAACCGTATACGCTGATGAATAATGTACCTCATAATAGCACTTTGTTTTTTTTTCCCTCTACAAACCTTAATTTACTTTTTGTTGTTGTTTTTTCCTTCTCTGATGATTACTGTTTTTTACATATCCCAAGTGAACAGGTTTTTTTTTCACCTCCCTTTGATGTTTTTACTTTCAGCTTAAATTAGTTGCAATAAATCAAGTAACACAACGTGACTACTAATGTTGGATGAGATGAGCAACCCTCCACAGGGACTGCAAAAAGGTGTTGTGGGGGTGTGCTTTAACAGATGTGTTGATAGGCTTTTGTAACATCCATTTAGATAGCTCATATTTTCAAAAAAGCTTACCTAGCTGACATCTGCATATGTTATGGAACTACTGTTTATGTTTCCCCACTTTCCATCCATTCATTCAGATGTTTAAACTTTTAATCAGAAAAACAGTCAGGCTGTTTCTGGCATTTCCATGCCGTGTATAACAAGAAATAAAAAGCAAAAGGACAGCTTCTGTTGTAGCAGCTTCAAGAAAGAATGTGCTTCTGAAATGATCAGATTTCAGAAATTAAATAGGACAGCTAGATGTACTTAACAGACTGATACTAGTAATACAATGTAACACTGCAGTCACATGGAAGTGACTCCAGAAATGAGAAAAAGAAGTGAGTGGGAACAGGTCAGCACGGATTTACCAAGAATAAATCAAACCTGACCAACTTGATTGCTTTCAGTGAAGAGATGTCTAGCTCTGTGGACCAAGGGTGAGCAGTGAATGCGTGACAGCATCAAATATTTCAAAAATATGCAAAAGTCAGTATTTGTCTCTCTATGAATTTCTAAATCCATGCTCTTTATGTCTCTCCTCACCTACATCACAGTTACTCTTAAGATTTCTAATTTTCCAAACTCTCATAGTACAAAAAAGCATGTGTATTTACACTCATGAGTATAAATTCACATGACAGTGAATAATGGGTGATTGTATTTTCTGTGCAGTTTATTGTGCTCTCTGTAATGTCAGTCATTATTCTGTCTGACATGGATAGCATTTTCAGACTGATGTGTTTAAAATTAATGAGGCATTTCTTTTCTTGGTGAAGAAGCCAATAAAGAACATTTTTCCCTATGAATTATGCAGATGAATTAATACAAATCAACTTAATTTTCAGAGTTTTGTGATTTTCTTCTTCCTAGAAAAACATCCTAGCAGTTAGAGGTTGAAAGAGCTGCAGTGACTGGAATATTAAATTTCAATGAAAAGAAGTTTTTTAGAAAAGTAAACAAAATGGTGTCATTGCTCAAGGAAGAAAAAAGAAGAGCTTAATGATATGCATCACTTTTTCAGTATAGAAAAACAAGTTTAAAGTTACAGAAATTTTTTTAACAGGGAAGAGTTTAGGAATTCAGTTATGCACACAAATGAATGTGGTTTTCAATGCTAACAATATTTATGTTTTTTTTTTTTTTTGAAAGATTGCAGGTATACTTTGAGGTTATTTAAGTAGGTGGAGAACATAATCTTGTATGTCAGAACTGTGATGCATTGTCCACTTATATATATTTTTCTTATTTTAATGTGTGTGTATTGGATAAAGAGGCATATGTATGACAGTTGCTGATTGCAGACAATCACATACAACATAAATATTACTGAGATATCCTACAGATTCTGAAATGATGTGAGATGAAACCTGGTATTCACCTTGAACTGTAAATTGTTTCAAGTGAAGCTCTTGTTAAATGGATCACGAGAGAAGAGGGGAAGAATTTGAGAGAGAAAAGCTTTGAATATAAAAGGCTACAGAGTATTTGGTATTTTATTATTTGCAAATAATTTTATCAACTCATTATAGTAACATTTTGAGATAAAAAAGGAAAACGGTCTTCAAATTTTGTCTCTAAATATCAATCTTGGAGCTAAAATGCATCCTAATGTGTTCTAGTGAAGTCTACGTATGTAACAGATATACTAGAATATTGTAAATTTGTAAAGTCTTTGCATATAAACATAATGTTTTAATACAATTACACTTCTCAGTTTTGAACACTTTTTAGAGTTTGTTTTTCCTAACAAAATTATTCTCTAAACATTATTTACTCCATTATATTTGCACTTAGAAAAATCTATTACTACTGGTCATTTGTTGTTTTCATCTGATGACCCTTTCAGTGAAGAACCTCTGTGACTGTCCCAGTTTCTTGATTTCAGTGCTGGCACTGGTTTTGAGCACAGCGTCTTCACTCTTAAGGAGTGCCTACAAAATTGTTTCCAGCAAATAAAATGAGCTCAGTCTGGCCATGCTGCAAAGTAGCCTGCTATTAACTGCAACCACTCACTGGGCTCATTAGGTTGCATACAGTACTATGTTAGACACAGCTTGAGGTCTCTGGCTAGGAGCTGGCTTAGGGCGATGTGGAGGAATGGCTAGCGGAGCGAGGGCATTTCGACATAGAAAAGCTAAGTCATCAGGATCTCAAGAAGTATCGAAAACAACTAGTTTAGGAACCAATCAGGGACA
>Ga0065711_1039379_pt1 | contig 17898 bp, 17 predicted proteins | sample Hoacrofraction12_FD_59098 | JGI IMG/M metagenome (GOLD analysis project Ga0065711, IMG submission 59098) | Hoatzin crop microbial communities from Cojedes, Venezuela - Epithelial fraction 12 v2 (version 2) | ecosystem: Host-associated > Birds > Digestive system > Esophagus > Crop | place...
CTCTCCAGCAGGTCCACCCCAAGCCTGTACTGGTGCATGAGGTTGTTCCTCCCCAGGTGCAGGACCCTGCACTTGCCCTTGTTGAACCTCATCAGGTTCCTCTCTGCCCAGCTTTCCAGCCTATCCAGGTTACGCTGAATGGCAGCACAGCCTTCCGGTGTATCTACCACACCTCCCAGTTTGGTGTCATGTTCAGATGGAACTTCTTACACTTCAGTTCCTAGCTGTCTCTAGCCATCAGCACTGGGCAGAAGTTGGATGGGCCCTTTTCTGGATTGTTGTGGTATAATTCTCCCTCTGGGAGGAGAGAAAGAGCGAGGGTGGAAATACCCCCTCCTGGGTCTGGGGGGTGCTCCAGTCACCCCTGTGGCAAGCAGCATGGCTCTGCCTGCCCCAGGAGAGAGCTTGGGACTGTCCGAGTCTTGCAACCTTGTGCTGGGCCAGATGTTCCCTCCCAACCCAGGTCCAAGTGCTTCCAGCTCTCTGGAAGTGCTAATCCAGTTGTAATCTTGAACATCCAGAACAACATTACTGCCAACCAAAGGATAAAACGAGGGCTTTGTTACTGAATAGTGATGGTAGACAAACCCTGGCAAAGCATCCAGGGCCAACCAGGAGCTAATTGCCTGCAGTTTCCAAATACAGTGCCTAATTCCATAGTTACGATTCGACCTCTGCAATAATTGTTGCGTGCAGAAAAAAGAGACCTGTCATTTTATTCTGAGCGTAATATTAACAGGAAGGGGCTTTTCTGTTGTGTTTGGTTTCGCCAACGCCACTAATGAATGTGTAAACACCTCCTGGCATAGATTTCCCAGTTTACTGAGGTTGGAGTTCACACTGCTAACATGCCTCCCTGTGTGAAGCACTCCATTCGTTAACCTGGTGCATCCACTAATTAGCGGGTCACTTGCAGGTCAGAGGTGTGCTTATGCTATGCTGCTTGGCTGTCTGTTGTATTATTACAGCAACTGTAAATGCCACATGCGGCGGACTTGAAGTGTGTTTGGAAGGCCAGCTATGTAATTAGGGTACATTATCCCAAGGCAGAGTATGCCAGCTGACATTCAAGAGGTAATAAAAACAATGTTGGGTGGTTTTTTGTTTTTTCTTTTTTTCCTTTGCAACACATTGGCTGTCAATGAAAAAATGTTGAAGCGTTGCTGATTTTAGCAAGTTTGGGGTGTTTGCTTCAGGACCAGCAGCTCAGCAGCCGCACCACCCATCCGCCTGTCAATCCATCAGCCCATCCTGACCTCCCAGCTGGCTACAACTGCATGGCGTATGGGGCTGAGCAGTCACTTCCACCACTGTTTACAGCAGGAGTCGGGCCCTTCCCCACAAAAATATAATTAGGAGTTTAGTTGAAGTTCTTAAAAACATATTTTGGCTTGCTTTCCTTGGCGCTCAGTTTTCTGGGCATTTGCTGTCTCTATTTTCAGGCTTCTTACCCATCCACCCTTTGCAGAACATTCTTTGGAGGTATTTGCTGCTTGGTTGAAATCTTAAAGAGCAACATTATTTCTCACACCATCGCATGACTCCTTGTACTGGGGCTTTAAGTCAGTCATTAAACATGTTGAGTGCTCTGCCTTTGCTCTTGACACAACATTAAGAACATGATGAAACTGCTTGGAAACAATTAGGTGGTAAATAGGCTTGTTCAGTAAATATGCACAAACTGCTCTGGCTACATTCAGCTGTTCTTGCTTTGTCAGATTTTCCTTCTGCAATGCAATACTGGGAGGTCTTCTGATAGTTATCAAAGCTGTTTGAACATGTATTACCTGCTTCTTCTCCACCCTTGAGATACATGATTGAATCAGGAGAACTGGTCAGAATATGCAGTAGAATAGCATTTTTCAATCTCCTTTAGTTAGCACAAAGTGAGTATAAATCAGAAATCTTCTTAGTGACATTTTATTTTGCTTTTCAGTAGTGGAAGTGACTGCAAAAACTGCATAGCAATGGAGAATTAGGCTCTTGATGCTTTAGCTGAAGCCTCTAAAAATCCCCCTAAAAGCAGGGAAGAGAGGGGAGAGGGAGTTCAAAATTTTTGGAGGAAGAATGCATAAAATGCAGACAGAAAGGAGTTGAAATATGAACATATGAGACGCCCCAGAAGGTCCCTAAGGTAGCTCAGGAAAGCTATGGATCCTGTTTAGTTTATGAAATTAATTAGAGAATGAAAGAAGTTTGTATCCTATGCTATTCTCACGTTATTCTGTGCTTAGCAAAAGATGTTTGGAAGGAGGGGAAAAAAAAAAAAAAAAGAAAAGACCTGAAAAACCAAAACTCCCCATTCCAGTTGGTTTCAAGCATCAGCCAAGAGCTTTTCAAACTGCCCTAGTCCCAGAGGGCTACGCTGGTGGAAGGGATGGTCCTTGCAAAATGCCGAAAGGGAGAATTATTGTACTGGAAACTGGGGACAAAGGAGCGATTTAAATGGGCAGGAAGAAAAAGGCAGCTCCCAGCATGGAGACACTTGCTCTGTCTCTCCTGTCCTGTATGTCGAGGAACAGAAGCAGCCGAACAATGAGGAACAGGCTGTTCCCATGTCGGGCGGGAAGTGCATGAAATCCCATGAGCAAGTCTGTGCTCTATAATGATTTCCAGATGGCATCCTAGCCCAAAAGTGTTGTGGTTGTCTGGATACACATTCACGCATTGCGAAGCTTCTACAGAAAATCAGAGGGTCTCCTTTAAAATCATACCTTGGCCTGAACCAAGAGCCTTGGACGTAAAGATCCATGTGGTAGGTTTGGCTTCCCCTTCACCAAGGGACGTTCATGCTCATTCTATGGAAAATGTACTTCAGATGATTGCATAGAATTTGCATTTTTGGCCATTTTCCCACCACAAGCTCGATCCAGACTGCAGAATGTACTTGGATTTCCAAAAACCTTTTGTTGAGTTTTCTCATCAAAGGCTCTTATGCTGAGTTGTGGTAGGATATGAAGGCATGTCCTTCCGTGGGCTTGTGGCTGGCTAAAGGATATGAATAAAAGGTCCATTTTCCCGGTGGAGAAAGGGACACTAATGGAGTCCCCTGTGGCCAAAGTCTATGGTGAAATGACAGACTTTGCAGGTGATTAAAGTATTTAGGATAGTCAAAACTAAACTGCAGGTGGAAGAAGGGGGTCTGCCCCCACCAACTTCATAAATGTTAAAGTTTGAGATCCAGCTCCTTGCTCTTTACCCAAGGCTAACCAAACAGTGGGCAGGGCAGGCTACGTTCAACGACTACTGGAGCAGCTGAGTGTGTGTGCCAGTCTGCCTGTCCTCCCTCACCTCAGTTTAACTCCTCTCCGTGCAGCAGTACGGCATGTTGGCACAGTGCTTCTTGGAAGCATTTTTCTAGTGGAAATCTTCCGGAAAGGAAGACACAAAACAACGGCGTAATATGCTCAAGGGAGGAGAGGTGAGTGGCCTCCTTTGTGCCACCTTAAACCAGCCTTTTAGGTGGGTCGAAATTTTAATCCGGGGAGATGAGACGACACTCCTGCAGCGCTGTTATATGCTACCCGTTTGCCATCCCTGCAGTTGGATGCCATGAGATGTAAATTGAAAAAGGCCAAATGCAAATCTCTGAGTCCCAATGTGTCAATTATCTTTCTGGCAATTACATATGGATTTCATTAGCTCACTAAATGGTACCTATTACAGCATCTCACCAGCTGGAGGGATTTCCAGTAGGAAATGTGAGATGGGAAATGCTGACAAATCTCAAATTCCCAGAGGCTCTCTGGAATTCATGCAGATGAAGTGCGATAAGGGCAGCCTGGAGCACCCCTCCTTGGCTCCGTGCAATTGCATCTCCTCGGAGCGAGGAGGGGCACCCGGGTGGATGGGTGGTGGGATGTGCCTGTGGATGCGTGTCTGGTACCTTGCATTTACTGCAGAGAGGGGAGGAAAAGCGGAGCAGGAGGTTATCCTAGGGCAACCCAGCGGTGCTTGCCTTCTCCGAAGAACTTTGGCACTATATTTTCCTGTAGTTCCAGTGTAATAAATTGTAACTTGAGCTTGGAGGTGATGGGGCAATCCCTGCAAGGAGTGTATTTGAGTGAATGCTGCTCCAGACGGTGAAAATGCCCAGGATGGATGTGGTCATAGGGGGCTTTCTGCCATACAGCCTCACTGCAGGGTCTCCCTGAAAGTACTGACTCTTTTCGTCGTCTTTGACCTTGCTCCTTCCAGGGACTCAGCAGACTGGAGCGGTGAAAGAAAGGGGGGGGGCTAATGAGTTGGAGAGGGTTTTCACGATGATTCCTGTGGTGCATCTTTGCTATGTAACCTAGTCCTGCTGAGCTCAACTGGACGCTCAGTGGCTTCCGGGAGTGACCCCACAACCTCACGGACTGAATCCATAGCTCATGTGGCTTTGTGTCAGGATGCACACCATCTCCTCTGGTACAGCCCCCATACAGCTAATAGTTGAGGAACTGAGCAGGAAGGTGTAGTCAGCTGCCAGCACGGCTGGGTCTTGCTGAAACATGCTGGGGACTCTTTCCAGACATGGGTGTGTGGTCTCCACGTACCTCTCCTGGTGCTCCACACTGTTAATTTTCCAGCTACCTCTTGGAAACAAGGGTCTCCCAGATGGCTGCTTAGCTCAAGAAGCTGTAAGCTCCTGCCAGCATGTTCTGGATACCAGCCCCTCTAGTAGAAGATAAACAGATGCAGATGATAAGAAGGGGCAGAGAGGATTTCTGCAGGAGCGGCTGGTAAGCTGAGGGCCTGGGGGCATGTGCCTTTCCTCAGCCCACCGTGCTGCCTCCCGGCTCTCGAACCACCGTGCTGAGTGAGCAGGGTGTGTGCGGCGGTGTGTTCAAGATGATCAGCGTGACTCAAGGGCAAAGGCTTGTGCCCACGCAGTGTGCTTTAGGCGTAAAGCCTGGAGATGAACGATGCACTTTTGGTGGATAAGTCTCTTCAGAATGCCATGGGTCTTGTTATCTGGTCCTGTAAGGCTTGGAGGAGGAGGGACTGCTGTCTTTGGGATGCAACCACAGGAGAGCCCAGGCCCCCTTTTTGACTGCCTTTGACCGTGTTCCACTTCCCCATTGAATGTTCTGCTGCTGTTTCTGTGCTTGTACAATTTACCTCATGTGTTGAATTATGTCTGCAAGCCTGGCTTTCCTCTGGCCAAGTCAGGATAGCAACAAGCTAAAAACATATTTAAAAACTAGGGAGATCTATGCTTCTTTACCTGTGACACTTTCTACGCAGTGGGAGAAGTGCACGCAGTAGGGATAGTGACTCTAAGGAAGCATGCTAAATTTTGTCATAAAAAAGACCAACTTTCAGGGCTTGGGAGGGAAGCGTGAATGAAATACTGCTTCTGTTAGTGCTTTCACTATGGTGCCGCTCAGCTGGTTTGCCTCTGGGATTGAGAGGGCAAAAGAAAGGGCTGGTGCTGTGATGGAAAAGGATGCCTTGAAGGCATCTTCATTTAGTTCACAGCGCTGCTGATGCCAGCTGGGACTTGCTTCCCGCAGCAGTCCTGGTACACGAGGGAGATGCTGCCTCCTCCTCTGGGCTTTGTTCTATTTTCTGTTGAAGTCTTTCTGCTCTCCACACTTAGATGTTAACTGTAGTTCTGCTCAGAGGGCTCTTCGGTTGTGACTTGGAAAGCGTGTGCTGAATCACCTCTCCAGCTTCCTCTGTCTTGGGTGTATCTGAGGTTGGAGCAGAAGCCAGAGATGCCCCGGAGCCCCCAGGGAATCCTTGTTGGCAGGACCATGCTCCAGACTTTCCCACTTCCTCCCAAAGTGTCCGAGCCAGAAAGGGCTGGGGTAGCCCGCTGAAACTTTGTGTCATGAAAGCCCAAAGGCTTTGCTGAATTGGAGCCTCAGGGGCAAGTAAACGTAATTCTGTCCCAATGAGGTGCGCATGGATGGCTGCAGAGACTGGGTACTAAGTAAGATCACCATATAGACACAGTGAGACACCATGCTGAACTGAACCACAGTTAACATGGAAGTTGAAGAAATAAAAAAGTTCAGGAGAACATGTAACCATACAACCACGTCTCCATCCCTTTAAATGAGGAGCCAGCCCAGAGCAGGTGCTGTTGGGTGGTGGTAAATGCAAACTGCTTTAAAGATCTGATTCCAATTTGATATGTGGCTGTGAACTCTCATGCATCAGACCCCATCATGTCTCCATGGGTTGTCTCCATCATCTGGGGTCAGGTGTCTCAGCATTAGCTGTCTGGGAAAATCAAGCTAAGAGCTGCCTTTGAGGCTTACAAGGCAGGATTGCTTGAGTGGCAGCTGGCTGGGGTTGGGCAAATGATTGAACTGGTTTTTCCCCCGGTATCCTGCTCAGAAGGGCATGATCAACAAAAACCGAGGAAAACTCCAAATTACATTAAAATCTTGCATGCGTGAAAAAGGAAAGTTCTCGCTGCAGTTGATCTCTCCTGCAGTGGGACTTTTCCTTGAATTTACCCAGCATCACCAAACACGAAGTGAGAGATGTGTCTTTAGCAGGCAAATACAGACTTAAGTGACCAGAGCTAAAACAACTGATTCTTAGACCATGATGGTTTTTTCCATAGTTTTCACGGGCCCAGACGAGCCTTAGAAGGAGCACTGAGATGAAGAGCTGCAGCAAGGGAGGCTGAGTGTGTAAGGCTGGACAAGTGTGTAGGTGCTATGGGTGTGTTCACCTGAACGGCGACATGGCCAGAGTTTGCTTGTGTCACCCCTCCCGTATTTAAGAGCTGAGATACTGAGACTCAGCAGAATGAGAAAAAAAAAGGAAAAACTTGATCAAATTGTGTTTGGGCTTTGGGGTGTAGAAGATGTTTGCGTCTAACTGTCTAGGACTAAATACAGGGTTACCTGTCACATTACATGGCATAAATGTGTAATTGCAGTGTTGGTATCATATATAGATATTAATATTACAGATCGCCTTTCAGTGTCTGATCTTAAGACTGTGACATTGGTGCGAGGAAATCCTGGTAGGTAATTGTCAGCAATCTGGGTCTTATTTTTCTCTGTATGGTAACTTTCTTGAGGGAGAGAACACTTAGCAGTGGACAGACACACAAACCAGGGGAGAAGCGGGGATTGCAGCATTCGCATGGCATGGTTGTGTTGCTTGTGAAAGCCATGCGGGTCCAACCTGTTTTCACATGCTCCGTCACTGCATGCCAGCCCGCATCACGTGTGCAGCAGTGCTAACCCTGTAGCCCTCCGTGGACAAGCACAATAATCTGCAGAGCTGATTTATCATGGCCCTTCGATCGCCTCAACAGCCCTCTGCACACCAAGACCTGTTTTACAGGCACTGCTTAGAGTGATCCAAACCTGTACGGCAGCTTCAAAGAGCTGCCATTTTGAGAGCAAAACCTTCCAGGGAATCTTGCTTCCACTGGGGCTCCGAAGAAAAATGTCTTCTCTGCATTACATTGATTTAAAGAGCACATGCAGCGTTTGGCTTTGGTTCAATGCCAGACTAAAGGTCCTCTACATTATAAACTATCAGGGCTAGAAAGATTTGCTCTATAAATTGCTCCGTATGCATACGCACTGTATATATATGTTATGGATCTGCTTATGTCATGGAGCACTTCAAATATCCTTTAATAAAATAATAGACCCCTAGGTAGCTATATATACTGGCAGAAAGTTGTTCGGCCCTTTGGAGCCATGGAAAAAGTTAGCACTCCTAAGCATTTCTTCTTTTTCCTCTGGCTGGTTTCCACTGTGGGTAATTAAAACTGCAGAACATCCTGGATCCTATTGCATGAAGCGATGCAGTCGTGGTCCTCTGAACCTGACAGGAGCAGGAATGGAAACTGCTTAAAGAGAATGTGAAATGCGCTGCTTGTCTCCTGGCTGGCCTCGGGGATCGATGAGCAGCGCTGGGAAGATCTCCAATGAGCAGAAAGAAATTGTCTCTTAGCTTCTTTTGCAAGGGTGGGACATGACATGTCACTGGCAGGTTCAGAGCTTCTAGCGCGGTTGTTGCTGGTCAGAGAGGTCCTTCCAGCGGTGAGAATGACCCCCTGACTCATCCTTTGCTCTGCAGCACGTAACCCCTGACACCCGGCGAGGGATGTGGCCAGGCAGAAAAGCTGTGTTTCCGTGGGGGTTTGTTGGCTATAACCCGAGCACCAGGCTACGTGGTGGGACTGTTGTCTTAATCTGAAAAGGGGGGTCAGGGCTCCAGGCTGTTGGGTGTCTCTGCAGGAATCTCCTAGGGGAGGAGGGGTGCTCGGTGAGCACACTCGCCCTGCTCCCGGTGGCACCAAGTGCAGTGAGAGAGCGGGTGAATAGCAGGGGAGAAAATGCATATAAACACTAGTTTGTGGGGTAAGCGATGGGGAGATGCCCCTGGAGCAGGGAAGGGGAGAGCTCTCCCTCCCGGCTGTGGGGCAGCAGTGGTGCAGCTCAGCAGGCGTGGGCACCCTGGAGACCCATCCCGCGGCCCCTGCCCTGGGGCTCGGGGACCCCCAGCCCTGCTCTCCAGCTGCATCTGGCACGGAGGGTCACAGGGGTGGGGAGATGCTGTGCTGTGAAGGTCCTGCTCAGAGAAGACCTGTGCTCATGTCCTACCCTGGCAGTGGCCGAGACCTCCCCTCTGCCATCCCAGCCAGAGGCAAGTGGCTCCCTGCGGCACTGGGCACAGACTGGGACATTGGTCTGCAGACCCCAGCCTCCCCTGGATAGCCTCTGGTGTTAATAGCTGTGTCCTGCACCTTGGTGGAAACCACTTCTAGTTCTTCCCAGGTAAAGAAGCTTGTGCTAACAAAGGTTTGCATTTTGTCTGGTTAACACTGTCCTATCCCCAAATGCTTTTTTGCAATGGGGTCCTTATGGATCCTTCCCATGAGGCTGGACAACAGGGATGGTGTCTCAGAAATCCCTTGCCCAAGTTGTGCAACCTTTTGTCTCTCCCGGCTAAAACTAGACAATAAAGATGTGGCTGGTTGTGCCACAACTGAAAACAAAGACTGACTGTCAAGCTGTGAGCACCTCTCCACTCTGATTTTAGCTTTCAATTCTCCCTTAATTTATTATTTGCAGTTAATTTAATCCATACTGAGCTGCCTCAAAGAGAAAAAAGCTCTAGATTTGGTGAAAAATAATCTATTTTTAATTATTTCTGATGTAGAACACTAGCCCATAAATAAATTCCACTGCTACCCAGTGGTTTTTTTGCCATCAGAACTGTCTTGCTGGAATCAATAAACAGTTGATTAAAAACCTTGTTATTTAATATATTCAGTAACCCTAATCTATTCATTAGAAACTTAATCACTTTCATGTCACCAGCTGCTGTGATGGAGAAAAGAGCTGTAGCTAATTATTAGCAATTTTACAAAGCTAATATTGAATTTCTAATGGGTCCTCTGTGGCCTCTATTTCAAGCAGTTTGTATATCCCACAAACATGTGTTCTGGCTCTGGGCAGGGCCAAGCATCTCAGCCTTGCGGATAAACCTGAGGTCTAGCGCCCAAGCCTGGGGTTAGTCTGCGAGAGGAACACGCGTGTGGGACGCTGGGACCTGGCCGGGTCCACCCCGATGCTCCTCTGCACGCGGCTGGCCGCGGGACATGGAGCTGCTGCGGGAAGGGCTGTGCTCCCACGCTGCGCCGCGTCCTTCCCCTGGGATGGGATGGGATCGGTCGGTGGAGGGGGAACGCCGGGCTGGGGCGAGGGGCAGCAGCAGAGGGCACGGGCGGGTGTTTGGTGCGACCTGTGTGCTGCCCGTCTGCCAAGAGCGTTGGTTTTCGCCTACTCAGCTGGTTTTGTGCTTTGATATTGGAGCCACTGGTTTGGCTACGTGGCCCTGCGAGGCAGAGAGGAAGCTCTCTGGATGAGACAAAGTTGTCTTTTTCTTTAGGGCTGCGTTAACTTCAAAACCACTCATCTGTCTGGATTTGTTTGCATCTGCTATCGCTGGACTTTCATCCGTGTTATTTGTGTGGTTAGAGCAGTGCTTTTATTGTCTGTATTGTGACAGCACTTGAGGTGTCTTTTGTTGTAGCAGGCAGGGTCCAGGGTGCAGGGAAAAGACAGCTTCTCTCCTCCGGACCTTGTGCGGGACACGGGGCACCAAGGCCGGGGCAGGAGCCCTTTGGTGCCCGCACACCAGGTGCAAAGCTAAAGCATGTGTGGCTGCAGCAAGGGCTTGTGCTACTTGGAGCTGGCTGAATTGTGAAATATTTTCATTAAGTGTTTGTGGAACCAGCTAAAGCTTCCTGTAGGTGAGATGCGAGAAAAAATCCTGGGCTGGAGTTACTCAGGTAACGAGAATCGCTGTACCGGGTGCTGGGGTGGGAGTGCTGGAGGGGGTGGGTGATGTCAGGGCAATGACAGGCTCAGGCATTGGGGGGTTAAGGACGTTTTTTCTTGAAAGGAGGATTGCTTCACACCTCTCTCCCGTGGGGTTTTTGCTGTCTGTGTTGCTGACGGGGGCATTACTGGAGCTGATACGTGGGCTGGACTGTGCCCTGGCCATCGGCCAGCCTGGCTGCTCTGATGTAGCTGTTCTTGGTGCCTCCTGTGGCTTTCCAGGTTCCTGATCTCTGCAGCACTTTCTGCATCAGGGCATAATTAACTGCGCTAAGGCTGTTGTTTGAGAGAGTTAATAAGTTAGTGTCCTTTGCCTTCCTGTTCCTGCCCTGTTTTGCTGTAGGATAACTGACCGTGCAAGCTCTTAGGTTCAGGTCGACATGAAAAGCAACAGCACGAGTCTGAAGGTGTCCTGAGCCTTAAAAGAAATTGAGGCAGAAGAGCACGTCCAGTGATGCCTTTCTGACATCCTCAGCCTCAAGCTCTGCACATGTGATGGCTCTACCCCATCAGGCAGCTTACTGAGGTGCTCAGGTCTGGAAGGGTGCCTGTGTGCGGGTGTGTTTGGGGGTCTGAAGCCTGGGGTGATCCCCTTCCTCAGCAGGGCCCCTTCCAACAGCCTGAAGTGGAGAGGAAGGCTCAAAACGTGCTGTGGCTGGACCCTGGGGTTTCAGCACCCTGCAGAGCTGCCTTCACTGTATGCTGGAGCCAGCCACCCGTGAGGTTTGCAGGCAGCAGAGGGTCCTGTTTTCCCTTGTGTGCTGTCAAAAGCAACAGCATCTTCTTGAATCTTCCATGCTGTTAGAAGCAGTGCGTGCGTACGCTCTAGCTGAGGGCGACTGATGGCAATCCTGTTTCAGGAGGGTGCTGCCGAGGGGTGACTGAGTGCAGAAACTTCCTCCCTTGGGTTTCAGCTCTGTCTTGGGAGGGAATTTGCCAGATGGAATGAAACAAATACACAAACATATATGTGAACTCTTCCCAAATGGCTTCATGTGCTCGTTTTCAAAAATATGTGATTGAGCTTGTTTTATGGGCTTGGTGAACTTCTGGCGGCATCTGGCTGAGCTAAATATTATACTTAATAGCCCAAGACAGCAGTCATTGCAGGGAGCTGTCTGCATTTCATGTGTGTTTACAAATGTGCTGTAGTAATTCCACAGAAATTAGCATAGAGGCTGAACAACAAAACAGCGGATGGAGAACAAAGAGAAACGTCTCTCGGCCCCGCTCCTCTTTATATGTGGATGGGTCCGTGTGTCTGTCTATGCGTCATCTTGCATAGCGCTCTCTCTCTGCTGATCCATCTGTTATTATTGGTAACTTTTGCCCCCCAAACCCTCCAACCTCCCAAACTGCCTTTTTCTTACATATCAGATATTGGCCAGAGTAAGCATTGGCAAGAGCTGGTACCTGGTTTCTTTAAAGGTAGTCTGGAACATGAGGTTTTTACCCTACTGTGTGACATTATGATCTATGGAGTTGCATAATAATAACACTGAAAAAGCGTTTACAGAATGGAATTTTCCAGTTTGCCAAATAGTCTGTTTAGTGAAGCTTTTTTGATTTCAGAGGTTTGAAGGAACCTCTTTATCAGTCCTTGACACAGCATCTCTGATGAGGAGCCTAGGGCTGTTGGGGCCATGGCTCCCACCCCCAGCAACTCTCGCTGGGCCACCTCTCTGTTCTTTCAGGTAGGGTATTTCAAACGCCTTAAATTTTGGCTTGAATCTGAATGAAACAAAGAAAAGGAATATTGAAATTCTCCACAAAATGAAGTTGCTTTCCTCCAGACAGCTCTCATCAGTGTAATGTGAGCCAAGATTTGCCATCAGTGTGAAGTGCTGCCCTTGCATCAGCTGCAGCAGAACGGAGACTCTGGTCTGCCTCGCACGGTGTCGGTAGCAGGCACGTGGGAGCCAAACGTGTTGCTCTGTTTGTAGCGTTGCTGTGGCAGGTAGGCTGTTGACTCAAGGAGCCTCTTTTCTTGTGACACAGCCCACGTTGAGAATGAATGGGTCAGTTTTCCTCCAGACCTCCCGCTGTGTGGTGGCTGAGAGAGAAGACCATGCTAATGCAGCTGTGGCAACGTACTGTCGGAGCAGATCGTGCTTTTCCATCTGTGGCTTTCTGTGAGTAGCATAAGGTTATTCTGAGGATGTCTGGAAATGCTCTGTGGTGTGAAGCAGATTTTTCAGGACATGTCTGTGATGTGACGCAGAGGACCTGGCAGTGCCACCAGCTGATCTGAGCTTACACTGGACATTATCCTCAAGCAACGGGCTGTGCCTGTGGCAGCACTGGGCAATAGGGATGGTGGCAGCCTGGCCAGTGCTCCCTACCCAGGGAAGCGGGCTGTCTAGGCTGCTGCAGACCGATGACACACGTAGAGGAGCATGGAGGCTGTTCCGTTGTGTGCTGGAAGCTGTCCCAGATTTCAGCTAGCCCAAAGCTGAGGAGGAGTCATCAGAGGAGTTATTTAGGTGCGCACCCACACCCCATGTGCAATTAAATGCACCTGGCGTAGATCATCAGTTCATGTAAATAGGCAAAGCTCCATACCGATCTTCTGAGTCTTTGCATCTGCAGATGATGTATTATTGAATTATGCTTGATTAGCTGTTTTTCTGTTGCTTAACAGAAAGCAAATCTCAGCATAAATGAGATTAGTATGTGCCCTCCATGTACACCAGCTCTTGCTCCCAAGAATTTAACATTCTTAATAGAATGATTTTTTTTTTAAAGGAAGAGAGGGGGAAAAAGAGTCTTTGAGGCTCCTGTTTCATTTGCCAGATTATCCGAACATTAAATTAAGCAAGTATGGAAATTCAAAATATAGCTGTTCTACAACATGTGCTGACACTGGCATAACAATATCGGTAATCCCCCTTGACAGCCATTACAGCTTAATGCTCTAAGAAAATGATCTACTTATTTTCTTTACCCCACATACACAGTGTTCAAAGTCTTTCCAGCCAAGATGACTCTTTGAACTAATCTCCTCCAGGTACCAGCTGTGTTTGTCTCATCCCGCTGAGCAGCACCGATGGCTTTGAGGCTATGTCACCTTGACAGCTCAGAAAACCCCCAACTGCTCTTGAGGACTTCATTGTGCTGGGTTTTAGTCATGTCACAGAGGGCCTCAGACCTCCTGAACATTGGCGCATGCCAGGGGCACCCATCGCATCTCATGGGGTCTTTCCCTATTGCCTTTTTGTTGTGCCTTGTCTCAATGCAGCTGAAGGAGATGTGGAATCTGTGGCCATAAAGCTTGTAGGCGTTATCAAGTGTGGATGGTTCCCCTTCTGCCTGTTTTAAAGTTGTGCTCTCAAGAAGCACCAGGATTTGGTATTGGAATAGTAATCTGCAGTGGTGACAGTGGAAGCACGGTGTTGAGCTAAGCTTTGAAAGTGTTGTTGAGTAAGGGGTAAGGAAAAGCCAAGTTGTGTTTGTTGTAGGTGTCAGCTGGGCCTGTTGCTTGTGCTGAAATCCTCGTCCTTCTCTTTAATAGGAAAGGCTGTTCTTCAAGCATCAACTTCTTGGTGCCTTTGGGAAGGATCCAGAGGACTTGCTTGGGAGACCTCTTTTGGGATTATAAGGACTGTTTAACTATTTCTTTGCCAGGTCTCTGTATCCCAGCAGGTCTTCGGCCCTCCAGGATGGAGAGGTCTGCAAAAGTCTGGGAACTTCTGTTAGGAAATGAAAAGGCCACAGAGAGGTCACCTGAGAGTTTTCAGGGCTGCTAGGAATAAGTGGTTGTGGATGCAGGGACTTTCAAATGTGCTTTTGTGAAAGGAGGTGATTAAATTCCACTAAAGTCAAATTCTTTGGTACCAAATGAGCTTTTCCCACATACACCACTGAGTTCAGATTTACCAAGATATTTAGGTACTTAATGGTGCAGCCGGGCACCAGGTGGGATTCCTAAAAGCCTCTCAGGGAGCTGGACTCCAAAGGTGGCCAAGGGCTTTTCGGGCAGCCTGTGGGCACTTGGACAGGTTATATGCACACCCAATTTTGTTGAGCCATTTTGGGCCATAAAAGGACTTCAGTAATTGTCTTTTCTATCAAAGTTTTACGGAACAGTATCACTTCTTAACGAAAGGCTATCTATAGGGGTTGAAGGAGGCACACCAGCTTTAATGGGCCTGATCTCAGCTAGTATAAACTAATTTTGCTCCTTTGAATATACTAGAGCCTGGTGATGTGCGTGAGGACTTACCTCTTTATCATCAGGTGCGTTTTACAGCTAATTCATAATGAGAAGAGAATTTCCACTGTCAGATCATTGTACCACTGAGCAAAATTGGAGCAGCTGCCTTGTAAAATGTGAAATGGTGTCAATATACTATGCTGCGTTTCAGAGCATGTGACTGAGAAGGTGATTGCGCTCGTTAATAATGAGCCACTAAATTGGATGCAATTGCAATAGCTCATCATTGGTATAGAAATATTATGCTTTATAGGTACATTACTGGGCTGTATTTTATAAGGTTGTTAAGCTTATGCACTTTCCCTTGCAGTAAATGTCAGTAAGGTTACAGTAAAATTTAATACAATATTATTAAAGCTGAAGTGCATCAGTATGGAATGATCATGTACACACACTAAAAATTCTTTATTATTGCTTCCTTAACCTTCTTAAGGAACTGCTTGTTTTAAAATACAGCAATGAAAAGGATCAAAGCTTGGAGGTCTCTCCGTCCATCCAAAGGTTCATTAGAATTTTCAGTGTAGATGGGAATTTTGTGACCCATTAGTTCAAGTAAATTAAACATTAAAATTTCAGCTCTGCCAGGAAAATTTCAATACAGCTGCAGATTATAATACAGGTGGCGAGGTCTCCTCACGTTCACCTTAGCTTTCACGGGGTGGAACTGATTGGCAGATTGTTGGCCTCCGAAGAAACCAGGGATGCCCTCCCCAGCGGCGAGGGGTGGTACATCTAACCAGCTTCGGGGGTCTGCCATTACCATGACAATGCCAATGCCCCTTCCCTCATAAAGAAATCAATAGGCTGTGGGGCTCCGAAAACAATTTCCTTGACCTCCTAAGGTTGCCAAAAGCAAGGTCAGGCAGCAAAGATCAAAGGCCCAGTGGGAAGAGGTGTCCCATCCCTGACCTGTGGCTTGGGAGAAGGATCAGTCTTACCTTGAATTATTTTCTTAATTTAAGAAACTGTGATTATTTGCACACACTCTAGCCAGAGGAAATCCCATTGAAATCTGAGATATTGTCTCCCATGTGAATAGATTTTGAGTAACGTTTTAGGGTGGTTTTCATGGGCAAAACACTCTGCAGAACTGAGCAGCAGCCCAGAGAGCCAGGTTTGTTTGGGGTTTGGTGCAGAAGAGGAGTGTGAAGGCTCAGCTGTGTACCCTTGAGAAATCCTTGGTGATTAGAGCTAGTCTTGGTGCTGCTAATCCTTAGAAAGAGCAAAATAGACCTTGACTACATGACTTTTACAGTCAACTTCTTCAGACTTGTCTGGTATGAGTAGCTGATGTAAAAAAATGTATTTCAGATACAGTTTCTTATCAAGTAATCTTCAGCTTCCCACGGGCAGCTCACAGGAGCTCCAGGAATCACCCTCTGCTTGAGATACGGCAGCTCTGGGACCGGCTCAGTCTGCGGAGTGTTCGTCTTCTCATTAGAGACTCTTAGTCTTGCAGATGGCTTCTTATTTTCCTTTGTCACAAAATGGATTTGGATCCATGTCAATCTTTTGGTGCTTGAGAGCTCCCGAAGAGGGTGGATTTTAGGCAAACGGGTGCTTGGTGCTTCCCAAAAGCCTGGTCCTAGCAGGGGTCGTGAAGCGGCGGAGATCTGGAAATGCTGTTGGGGCTCATGGGCTCCTTTTCCTTTCCAAGCAGCAACTCCTGAAAGTGGCAGTTGGCTTGAATGAATTAGGTTCCTATCTCTGCCACTTCTGCTTTTGCCCATGCTTTTAAATCACAATTTTAAGAGCTTGTGTCAGAGATTTAATCTCTGGAAATTTATGAGGTGCTGCTGCCTTTCATGCAAGTGTGATTTTTGCGACAGCCCCACTGCAGAGCACCGTCCCCAGGGCAGCCCTGCGCTGCGGCAGGGTCTGCTGCATCCCCCCGGCCACAGCCCACGCGGGAGGAGAGCAGCGGCCGCCGAGCTGGGAAAAAGCAGGGACGGGTTCAAATGAAGGTGAAGAGACCTGCGGTAGTGCTGTGAGGCCAACGGGCAGGGGGGAAGAAAAGCAGATGGCATTTTTTCGCAGTGGTGGGTCCTTTGGGTGCCATGTGTCACTCCATTTGTGCACAAGTGCGCACACGCACTGTTTGTACATCTCCAGCGGGTCTGCAGGCACAGACGGACAAGCGTATGCATATAGACACACATGTGCATGTAAAATTTGCTCCCTCCAGCAATCCTGTTTCAGATGAAGACTTCTCCTAGCTTTTTCTTTTCAGCTTCTGGAGTGCAAAGCTCCTGGAGGATGACTGGATGTGGTGTTGCTGCACTGCCTGTGGCTTGGGGAAAGACTCCTGAAGCCTCCCTTTGAAGGCCAGCCTGGGTTTGGGCATGCTACACAGTCCAGTGAGGCCCTCCCGTGCAGGGAGCTTGTGCTAGTGGTTGCCTTGGGTATGTGGCATCAGCGCGTGGTGGTGGTGGTAGGATAGGAGGGCTGTGGGGAAGGGCCACTTTTACCAAGTAAAATCTTTTGATTTTCCCTCCTTCCCTCTTGCAAAGTTATAGAAAGGAAGGGGTTATGACAGACCTCTGAAAAGGGTCAAAGGACAAATTTGCATGAGATCAAGCCCAAAAATCTTGCTCAAAGTGAATATGGAGCATACCACAACCTTTCCTCTTTTCTCCTTGCTCGCTTGCTTGCTCTCTCTACTCTCCCTTCCTCCCCGCCCAGCCCCTACTGTCTTTTTTCCTGGTTGTCTCATCGCTCTATGGTAGTACCTGATCAAAGCACGATCCTGATCATTTTTTCTATCTGTGGGTGACATTGGCAGATGCGTATAGCCACTGCTGTGAGCTCCCACCAGCTCTGAGTGGTCAGCAGCCCACCTTGCAGCAGCTGTCCCTCACCTCCTCTCCATCTCCTCGTTCCTCGTTTGCTTCTGCAATGATCCTCCGCTTTCCCTTTCGTAATTACTTTCTTGAGGTTTATTTTCATCTCGGTGCCTGATGTGACCAAAGTACATAAGTCTGTAGCTATTGATTTCTGACAGCAAAGTCTGCTTGTTCTCCACTAATATTTCTAGCATCAGCATTTGTCTTCCTTTCAGTCTAAGAGATAGGTCAGTACCACATCACTAAGGCTTCAGTTTTTTGTCCCTGTCAGCAGCATTCTTTCCCCATGATTCATATCCATAAATTGCTATGGGAAAAATTAAGGTTTTCATCAAACCCTCAAATATTTTGAGATTCCACAGTTCTTCCATGCTTTCAGGAGGGAGGCCACAGCCAGAGAAGCTATTCCTAGTGAACTCTGGGTTTTTTTGGGGATGGCCTCTTTGATCTGGTGTCTGTGGTCCCATATAATCAAAGTCATACTCATCAATAGCCTCCTTTTTTTTTTTTTTTTTTTGACAGTAACTCT
>Ga0065711_1039380_pt1 | contig 17898 bp, 8 predicted proteins | sample Hoacrofraction12_FD_59098 | JGI IMG/M metagenome (GOLD analysis project Ga0065711, IMG submission 59098) | Hoatzin crop microbial communities from Cojedes, Venezuela - Epithelial fraction 12 v2 (version 2) | ecosystem: Host-associated > Birds > Digestive system > Esophagus > Crop | place...
AAAAAAAAAAAAAAAAAAAAAAAAAAAAAAAAAAAAAAAAAAAAAATCTGTCATCACACAGGTGAATATCTGCTAGAGACGACAAAAATTTTGCTATTCAGTTGTTCCTCTTACGCTGTCCCATATTTTACTAAACTTAAGCCTCTGTTATTTTTCTGCTGGGTGAATTGATTTTTCCCAGTTGTTCTTAATAGGGAATTCAGTCATGTAGGGATTTTTAAACTGCACATTTAGAAGCAAAATAATTAAAACATCTCAGAAGCAGCTCTGAGAAACTAGGAGCTTCAACCATTCATCACCCTCTCAACAAAAGACTACTTTCTGTGCAAGCAACTGTATCCTTTAAAATACATCTGCACAGGAAAACTCCTTCATAAGTGAAGAATGTTCACAAACAGGTAGAGAGAAAAACTATACCATGAACATGCGTGTGTTAAAAACAGATTCAAAGGTGAAAAGTATATTTTGTATTTCATATAATAACTTGCACATCTGACCAACATCTTTCCAGCGTGCTGTTGAAAATGTCACATACCCAACGTGCCAGAACAACAGCGAGCCATCAGATCCCCCACTGGCAAACAGCCCCTCATGAACAGGATGCCAGGCCACAGCTGAAATACGAAATAAGCCAGAGTCAGAAAGTATAAAACTAGTATTTCTAATTAACGTAAATGAAGATCTCAAACTTTCATTTTTAATTCAAATTTACTAATAAAAATCTACAAAAATGTAACAAATTCTGACCTGTGGCCTCCTTCTTATGACCCCTGAAGACCTGAAGTTCTTCTTTCAGATTACGAATGTCAAAGAGCTTACAGAGATGGTCACGCGAAGCTGTTAGCAGCCAGTTGCCGTTCAGGTTGAGTTTCACCTCCATCACGGTGTTTTTATGAGCATGTCTGCAAGCAGAGAAAGACGACGACTGTTTCTCCAGCTACCGATTTCTCAGCCACAAGTAAAACGTGATCATTTACCAGTCCCAAATACTCAGGTCAACAACAAAGTAGTTCAGGCCGCTAAACCAGAATACTGTGGCTTTCTGTGCAAAGGCCCTGTGCCTTAATCCTGTTCTTTTGTACTTCAGAGCAACTGGCAGTGCTCATTGAGACAGCATTCAGGTACTGTGCACATTGCTACTGCAGCATAAGAAATTTTTCATCAGCCAGAGGAAACATCTCATTTGAGTTTCCATATCTCAGGTCTGTTTTCCAAATGAGAACTGTGTGACTAGGAGGTTCTACGGAGAACGACAAAGTAAATTTAAATCAGGAATATTAAAGCCACAATTTTCCAAGTATAGACTTGACTTCATCTAACCTCTACATTTTCTGGCACAGCTAAAGAGCTAGCTTTATATTTGAAGCAATTGTGCATGGCTGAAAAGATGTAGGGCAAAAAGCTAAGAAGATAAATAAAAAAAAGGAAAAAAATATTTTATGAAGTTAGCTTATACTTGAGCAAATGAAAGACTGTGGGCAAGAACTTACAGTGTGGCAAGGCTCTGGCCAGTCTTTGGATCCCAGAACTTGATGGGCTGTTGGCTATCTTTACTTCCTGATACAACTAATCCCTTTGTTGGATGCCAGTCAACACATTTCACATCTGCTCCATGTCCTGGCAAGAAGATAAAAATTGTTTATTTTGAGATTTCACAGCCACTGAAAAGACACTGAAAAATTAAAGGGTGCATGCCTTTTAACTGTGATGTAAAACTGGATGAAAAACATCACAGAGCGCAGGTCACAAAACATAAAATCAAACTAAATGCAAACTCCGAGTTATTTAGGTTGCATTCCTCCTCACTAATCACTTGAAGCACCTTCTCCTTGGATTACGCCCTCAAACCAAGCTCGCTCCACCAACATAAAAATTCTCTAAGATGTTTCTGCTCCAACTGTACTTTTCTTTAGGCTTTGGCCCTGTACTATTGCACAATATTTTAAATGTAACACTGATGAAGAGTTTGTATGGAGGTGGTAAGGGAAAATAACAGTGACACTTCACTTTCTGTGAAATACTGTAGAAATGAAAGCCAAATACATATTTGTTCCTATCCTACCAGTACTACCCTTTTGCTGCCCTGTCAGAAAACATGCAAAGAAATTAAATTATGGATCTGAAAACCAAATTAGCATATGATGAAAAGAAATCTTATGCAATGTAATCTCTTATCAGGTCGGAGGGACTCTGTTTTTTCTAACGCTCAAGTGTCAGGAGAGAAAAACCCTTGTGATGCCATTTCATTTCAGACTGACTGACCTTGACAGAGAATCAGTGCTGCCCAGAGGATCTAAAAATCTGTCAAGAAGAAATGCCTGTTCCTTCTACACAACAAAATGAGGTTTCTGAGCTGAACTACAGGGATTTAGAGAAGAAATGACAAACGATAATTTCTTTCTCCAATCTCTGTCCATGCCAGTCCACTTCAAGGGGAAGCCGACGGTAACAGTCAATGCCAGAAAATGAGGCAGCATGCAGTAACTAAAGAAAAAAGCAAGATGAGAAAGGAAGGGCTGCCTGCAACATAAAGGCACTGAAGTTATAAAATGGCATGGAAGAATGGTAGCATGTTCTGTCAAAGACAAAGAGTTGCCAAAGTCAGACAGCTCCCACAAGTACCGCTTCGCTACATGGTGGAACACATAGCTTCAGCAGCACCAGCTGTCTTAATAAGGCCTCAATTCGACAAGACCTGAAAAATGAGTATCAGCTGAAATCTTCCTGAGGCCACAGAAAAATCAAATTCGAATAAGCAATATAATTATATCTTAAAATAAAAGCAAAACGTTAACATATAGAGAGCACTCTCTCCATCAACTGAGTGCAACTTTCCTCCTCTCCGGAGGAAAGGACAGACAGGGAAGGGATTCTTGACCCAAGCAGAAATGAATACAGCTTTGGTAAGTATATGGGGAACAACTGTAAGGCTTGACTGACGATACAGATGAAGGAACCCAAGTCTCCTCCCCCAGCCACAGCAGGCAGAATTGCCCTTGGAATCTGCGGGCTCTCAGGGAAGAGCAGGATCCTCAGACTGCAAAGACTACGAAAGTGCTCACAAGCGACCGCTCCAGGGGTCGGTCTGCCCTGCCAACAGCCCTGGGCACTTTGAGGCGAGTTGTTTCCCTTCTCTCTGGCTCTTCTGATGCAGAAAGAAATGAAAGGCACCATCTGTCTGCATTTGGTCTGACTACATATCTCTCTCTCTCTCAACTGAAACGTGAAGCTGAGCACTGAGCAAGTCCTGCTTCCGAGTGCTTATTTGGGAGAAACGATTCTGCAGGTATTAAGAGAGAAAATGCTCCCCCTCCACAGTGAAAAGCAATTCATGCTTGCAGATTTTCAGTTGATGATATTCTGTAGGTACTTGCTATCCTGCAGCCTCCCCAGGGAAAGACAGGGGATTTGAATTCAAGGGCAACAATAGGCCCTTACAGAGAAACGTTCCATTACAGTTAATAACTGCTTGAACTGTATGAAAATGTGTTCAGATTTGAATACTTGAGTACTATCATAAATATGAAAAAACCAAAGCCCAGCAAAACCATAAAAAAAATTACCCACACAGACAGGAATTACTTTGGCCTTGCTGCTTCTGGAATAAAGACGATTAGTAACAGAAGAGCGCTGAGAGACAAAGGGCTCCTCTGTTTGGTCGGTAACGCTGCATCCGGAAAGCGAGTTACGCTGGTGAGAGGCCATCTCTGGACGACAGCTCATCCCCTGCCAGGCCCAATTTTGGTTTTTCTTTGGAGATCTAACCCGAGTTAAACCAGCCCAAATATGTACCGTAGGGGAAAAAGGCTTAGAGCAAGCAATCCAGCTCACGTTCAGAGCCACGCTCCGAAACAGAGCAACCGAAGCACCCATCCTCTAAAAGACTGGAAAAGGGAGCGACAGTGACAGGGCAGCGGCGGGCTGATGGGCTCCTCAGAAGCCAGGTTTGACCACCGCTAGCCACTAGCCCCACACCACAAAGCCGAGAGGCAGTGAAAGATGCCAGGACATCAGAACTTGTAGCCAGAGCAGCTAAATCACTAGATACTGATCAGCAGGCTTTCGACCACCATCAGCACATTCAAATTGACCATAGGTATCAGAAGAAATTCATCAAATTTAAAAACATAACCATTATAAAGATACATAATGGGCATTTTCTGTCGAGAGCAATCTTTCAACCAGTGTGCACAATACAACAATAGTGGGGGAAAACCAGAACCCTCCTTTGTAATCTAATCAAAATGATCTAGCCTGCCCTCTCTTAGACAAAGGCATCTCCTTGACGAAGTCCTGCACTAAATGGGATCATCACTTATACTTAGCCACAGGTTCCCAATGCAATGAAGCTTTCTCGAGAGAAAATAAATTGTTTCCTACAACAAATATGCTGTAAATATACTATTCCCAAGGGACTAACTAACTTGGAAGACTTCTGTAAGATAACCAAGATAACTGAACAGCATCACCTAATCAAACCTTTTTTAATTTCCTTTTTTCTCTCATTTTTCTAATTGGAGCAATTGCATATTGCTTTTCCTTCTTTCTGCTGATAGAGGTATGTACTACTATCTGTAATGAGACAGATGATGCAGAAAATACATTTAAAATAAAACTCCAGAGAAAAAGGAGCCTGGCAGATTTTACTTCATAGCTGTTTTCAGTTCTTAGTTCTAGGTTAAGACCTGAGGATTGGACCCTCCTCTGGTACAGAACCCCTGTCACCAAGCACCACACTCGGAAAACCTTAATTCACGCAAATCTCTGTAGTTTACACTCCTTATCTGCTGACTCTGAACAGCTTTTACTCCGTAACTTCAACAGTCACAGAGACATCTCTGTGAGCTCGGAAAGCCCGGACGGGAATTCCTCCCTGAAGAAGGCTTGCACCTTTTCTGCCCCGAGTCCCTGTCTGTGAAAGGCACAGATGTTGCATCATTTCCCTGCCTTGTAGGGACACGCTGCGGATCAATGAATTGAAACGTGCAAATTGTTTAGAAATCCTGGCACTGGAAGGCCTGTGAACACACTGAAAGACTGAAGGTAAAGATTTTTGATAAACCGAACTTGTTTAAAATCACAAGCTAATGTCTAAGCATAAACCAATACACTAGCGCTTGTCAGTTTACTTACTACAAATTTCTATAAACTTTTAAAAACCTGCAGGAAAGAAATTAAAAACATGTGTGTGTAGATTCTTTAAAAAGTTCAGACACAGAAGTATTTGTCTAATAATACTTTTCATATGCATAACAAATTTTTGACCTGACTGTAGTCACAATCCTGTTAATTAAAATACTTATTGTTAATACTTATAGCGAACTGATGTGAGGGGTTGCTCTTTAGAAGCCACTGAGCAGCAATACTGACGGGTGAAAGGAATAACAAGCTATAGTAAGATTATGTGTAATAGCGTTTGATCAATTCCAGCACGTCACAAGTCTGGAAAAGTATACATAAATTAAGAAGTGGATTTTTCCCCCTCAGTAATTTCTGCATATATGACCTAGTGAACATAATATATGGTGCAAGAACAGTTGGTTTGGTTCATTGTCTTTTTATTACGGTCTATAACATATCTATGTATTTTCTAATACAACTGTGTATAAACTATCAATTATAAATATATCAGGTTTATTGCTGTAGCTAATTTTTTTCTATTATATCCTTCCTGCTAGGAATGAGCCCCATTCTGAAGGCACATAAATTGGAAAGATAATTTTATAGATTGTATTCTAGGATTTCTAGATCCTTCTCAGCATTTTTTGGATGTATATACACACACTGAGGTGACACTCTATTAGCACATCTTCTTGTACTTTTTAACATCCACGTTCCAAAGAAAACAGGTATTTGTAGCAGTATATGTTTTAAAGAATGAACATTATCATTTAACTGCAACAATACTGTTTCTTTCTCCTTTAGAGAGAAATCTGTTTTCTTGGATTTTTTTTTTTTTTAAAGACTCATAATTCTCTTATGCTGTTTTAAATAGGGAGTGAATAGCACTGTGTATCCTCCACTTCGTCAGACTCAAAGCCTTTTCATCACCACACAGTAATGTTCACCCTCCTGTAACACCTCCCCAGAACACCTCAGAAGAGCAGGCCCTTTGTAGAGGGATCCAAGGGATGTGCAAAGAGACATCAGGTCTTACTACCGTCCAAGCTAAGGTTCTCCACTCATGAAAGAAAAAAGTACCTACATGTCAAAGACAATGGAAAACAACCGTGTTAACAGAAATATTTTCTACTAATTCCCTTAGACTTTGTTAGTTCCTTCCAGCCTACTAGGCAAATTGGATTATTCTGCTTGTTCCATTTTTAGGGAAGGCTTTTAACACGTTTTCCGTCATGTATCCATTCCCCCAGCAATCCCCTGCTTCTATGTAAAGCCCACTTAGGAACTGAGTATCTCAAATCTGCAAGAACCTAGGTACTGTTTTGATAACACCGACTGGGTTAGCAATAAGGGTAAAAGCATATTTTAACTCCAGTAACTTAGTGTTCTTTGCCCTAGCGCATTGTGTGAACTGTACAACTCCTGAAAGCTGTCCTATGACCTCTTTCATTTCCTATTCTCCACTCCAAGAATGAACAGCTCAGAAACCCCTCGTCTACAGATACACGGTATGTGTTTTCTTTTAGCATAATGTAGGTGGCTGGTGAATAAGAAATTAAGGGAAAAACTCCTTTCGGTCTTCAGCAGCTTAAGAACAGTGCCTCCCACCATACTTTCAGATCTCTGTCCCATAAACTCAAGGTTCATTTTCCTTTATTTGCTCACCATCTCCTTCTATCTCTTTGCTAGTTTATTAAACATGGTATCTAGAGAGACTGCTAGAATTTTAATCTACCTACAGGAAAGTTTCCTAGATCATCAGTATTCCTCTAAACCAGCAGCAGAATGGGACATAATTAAGCCTTGTTTACAAATCTGTAGGTTTTGGGGGTTGGTTTGTTTTTTTTTAACAGGTCTATAATCATACTAAGTTTTCTTCCTAGACAAAAGCTCTTATAACAGGACAGTTTTATTTTTATCATCTGTGAAATCAGAAGGTCAAAAAAATAATGATCAGTAAACAGTAATGGAACAGGTCTGGGTAAACAAGTGATTTTTCCCAAGATTATCCAGAACAGGTAGTCAGCCCCCAAACTGCATTTCCATAAATGAGTTTAGAATTTGTGTGCGCTAGTCCCAAAGAACCTACACCACTCAGTGAATAGTCTGAATTCTTTAAAATCCTAAAACACTAGCAAAAAAAAAAGTTCGAATTAATGCTAGTTGCATGCTTGCACAGCTTGCGTAACAGCAAATGCACTGCCAAGAATCATGAAAAAATCTTATATTACACATAATTACCAGTAATTGCATGCAGCGGTCTGAATTCTTTACATCTGTTGAAATTCAATGACAATCTCTTCTGTAAGGATTTATAGCAAGGGGAAGAAATCCAGCTGGGTCCCAGTGTATGTGGGAACCGAGCCATGCAGGGTTCAGTCTTTAAATAATGGGACTACTCACTTATTAAACTTAAAGTGAATGTTTAAATTCTCCAGTGAACTGAAGGCAGAATGCTGAGCAACTTTCAAACCCGAAATGCATTGCTTTGAACAGAAACAAAAATTACACAACTGAAAGTGTCTACTGTTTTAGATTCACGGTGTCAAGCTGTTTGGTTTTTTTATTATTATGTTCCCGCTAAAGTCTACAAAGACTACAGAGACACCTTTGCTTTTAGACATATTTGCTTTTTCCTAACTCCTGAATTTTTGAGCATTATCACTATCTACACCCAGTCAGGTTATTTTCCATAGATGTTGTAAAACAGAGGCAAAGCAACCTTGACAGCAGGTTGTGCAACAGCACAGTAATGAAAACAGCACCTGTAACATGCAAAGAGCTGTTTAACAGTCTCTTAGAAGAGAGAACTATATGAAAATCCATTAAGTACGCATGCTTCACAATTTCTAATCATAAGACATAGTTAAGTTATATCTAGGTTAATCACAATTATCAACAGAAAGTTATTTTTATGTAAAAATACTATAAATTTTTCACTAATTTTCCTTAATCAGTGTTCAGATTTTCTAACTTACCACTTTTAAGCGCTTAATTAAAAACCCCTTATGTATAACATGAAGTGCATCTCTGTCACAGAGTTCACCTATGTGATAATGCTTTAAAAGAGAGCATAATGCTCAGTGCAACACAGTAGTCATTATTTCTAATTAGGAAGTCATTATTAATCTTAATCAGAAAGCCATCATGAAGCTCAAAGCTAGCTCCAGAGAAATGACAGGAAAAACAGGGCAGAAAGTGTAAAAGCGGAAGATACACCAAATTAAAACTGTTCAACACCTTTTTTTTCCAATATATATGCTAGCGCTTAGTAATGGCAGCAGAATTTGAGGACAAAGGCAGGTTTTCATCACAGTTAGAGTGAACTTCTTTATGAAAAGCAGACTGGATTCTACTTTGCACTTAAGGACAGTTATCTATTAAAATTCTCATGGCATATTCCTTATAATTGATTAATATCTGCAAAGGCATTAAGAGGGCTGTTTCAAAATGCAAAAGCTAGAACAACATCCTTTTTTTTGCTGGTTGCGTTATCTATAAAGTAGCTGGGACTAGATGTTCTTCTCTATTAAAAAATTAGCCAGCCTACTTTGAAAGCAGCAACACACTTGCTTTTCATTGATAGAAAAGATTTATTTACAATGGCATTTACATTTAATGATATTAAAAATAAATGTTGTACAAGAAATATTAGAAATGAACAGCAATTGTAAGAAAAATTGTCATGCTTCATACGATAAAACAGCTGACGGGAGGCAAAACCCCACTCCCTCAGAGAGAAACTGTCCCACAGTTTTCTGTTGCTTGCTTTCTGGCGCCTTCCTTTCAAGTAGCTGGTACCAGCCACTGGACTGGAGAGGGCCTGCACTGCAGCTAAGGTGTGTTTACCGTCTTAAGCCATCAGACAAGACTGATCTCTAGTCTAATGTGACGTGGCAATTACTACACAATGCCGTACAGAAAAGGGGAGAGTACAGCTGCGTCCAGGAATAGAACAGCCGGTGGTCCTTCAAGGGAAGAAAACGCGGGAACTTGAAAGACGAGAAATTCAATTATTTTGTCAATCATTAGTCTGCAGTTCCCATAGATCTGTGGCTTTATATTTGGGTACAGAGTCAGTTTGCTGGGCGGTGTGGTTTTTTGTAAAAACAAAACAGAAAATATCCCTGGAAAGCGTGAACTTTCACGTTAAAGTGTTCCTAGTCAAGTCCTCCAAACATCAACCAAACGAGTGTTTTGGAGTCTGCTCATAGTCTGTACCATCAACTTAAAAACAAAAAATTAGGCAACACCATGAATCTGATCTGTTAAATAATCTGAAGCCTCACAATGACAGTTTATCTCAAAAGTAACTATTTAACTATGTTAAATGACTGCTCAGTCAGAACAAAGTGGGCCATGTGTTAAAAACGGGAGCCTGAAGCTAAGCTTCTAGCAAGTGATGTAATGCTCAGATGCACTGATCCTAGACTAGCTTCAGTGAGGTTTTTCAAATGCATACTTAAGAAACTAGTTTTATTCACTAGTTATTGAAAACATTGACTGGTGTGTTCACTTGCTGCCCTCAAGGTGTCAAAATCCCCAGCCTTTCCACCTGCAGACCTTTGCCAAGCCTTTGCCTGTAACACCTGTGTGAAGCACACCACAAAGCCAACCCAGACAAAGTTTCATTATTTTGACTGATTACTACAATAGCTAACGGAAAGAAGGCACATCAGAACCACAGTACTGATTTAGACCTATTTGTAAATTAATTTGAAGCTAATAAAGAAACTTCAGTGCGTCCTAAAATTCAGCATGGCAATTTAGTGAAAGGATGGAAGAGGAAGGAAAGCAGGGGACACTGCCAAACTGTGTACCAGCCTGCCTCAAGCCCTGCGCTCTGACTAATTTCAGTCAAGGCGTTAACTGGTAGAGTCGGAATACTTAAGTTCCCAACTCACGGAAGAGAAAGAAGTACTCCTGCAAAAGCCAAGAGTAACCATGGTTAATAATTTTCAGTACTTATTTCCTTTAACATCCTCTTGGATGCTCATTAAGGTTCTGCTGGTGATTATGGCTGTTGCAAGAGAAAAGCATAGTCCAAACATCTACTTTAGAGGTTAATCCAAGCTTCAAGCTGTTGTCTGGCCACATGAGCAGACACCACTCTCAACACGCTGCTAAAACCTAAGAAAAAGTTTTGTAGATCCTGGCAAAAGAAGTTATAAGAAGTCTTTTATGTAACTTGATATACTTTTACTCCCAAGTGAACCTGGAATCTTTTTACTAAAACACTTAACACAGGATTACCAAGATCTTTCAGACAACTTGATCTTCCTTCACTGAAATAATAAGTCTCAATGTGTTTTTATGCTTAAGATTACAGGGCAGGATGCTGCTTTTTTCCATCCCATTGAGAGGGGAGGTACTATCAGCGCTCTTCTCCACCAGACGAGTTAACTGCATTTAAAGACAGCCATGTCCATCTGGCCAGCCACAGAAGAACACTTCTCCAGCCAGCTTCTCATTTTATGGGACAGCAAGGTTACAGGAAAACTGTTTTCCTTCTTGCCAACTAAAAAAGCCGTATAAGCTACTTTTGATAGCCAGTTTACCAATACAGAACATCTCATAAGTATGAATCCATTATCATTTTAAGCAGAGAAATAATGAGTTTAGGCACACAGAAGTTAGGAAAACTATCTTTTTTTGTTCTAGGGCAAACACTACCAGAGCACCTGCTCTCAGTAGTAAGTGAACAGCGATTGGCCCAGGGGTGAGGTGGGGGGACAACAGAGAAATTAGCAAACTTTGTATAGGCTCTAGGAAAATATTTATTTGCGTCAGTCGATAATCCAGACAATTACCAAGGATGACAGGTCCAAAAAGGGATTTTACACCACCACCAAGACTGAGCAAACTAGGAAGCAGCAGGTCTATTGCAGTAAACCGGTGGCAGAAAGCAGAGTACATAACAGTGGCCTAAGCTACACAGCACTACTCTTTCTGTGTAGGTGAAGCTGAACAGACAGGAGAATTTTCATTGAGCACAAGGGACCAATTTTCAAGCAACTGAAATATGAAAGGGCTGTGAATTACAAGGACAGACAAACACATAGAATGAGCAGAGTGCCATGAACTACAACAGAAAGAACGCCAGCATGTAATATCATACAGTAACTTATGAACATGTCTAATCTAGTGGTGATCTTGGGGCTAATAAGAAGAAACACGGCAAAATTAAAAAAAAATCAGTGCAAAAATGTAATTAAAATGCAGCAGCAAAACAATGATTTGAATAGTGTTACAGAAACATAATACAGATAATACCTTCCACTCAAATTTCAATCAAGCAGCAAAGAAAAGCTGAGCTCAGGCACGAGACAGAAACAAGGAATGTTTTATCACAGTCTTACTTCAAATTTCTGCACCATCAGTGCTCTTTTTTCCTCTTATTTTCCTGTGCTTTCCTGTATTGCCATCACCACATCTGTGGACTCAGTCCTCTTCCCTGCCACCTATTAATTTTGACATTTAAGAAAATCTTGCCCTCTTTCAGATCTGAAGATAATACCAAAGTCCCTATTTAAGTAGAGGAACCCAAATACTTTTAATTTCTGTTTCAAATCTACAAATAGGTCCCCTATTAAGCAACTGTTTTGTAGATTGTGGCTGTATAAATACCTATGGAGCTCTCTACAATACCATGCATCCCCATGGATCATTTTGAGTTCCACAAGCACATGAATGGTCAAATAGTAAAGCTCTTCACATGTGATCGAACAGAGAGACAGGGAGAAAGATGGTGTTGAAAACTTACCAAGGATTTTGTGCGATAAAACCTAACAAAGAAAGGGAGAGATGTCAACAAGAAGAAATGGGATAAAACAATCAAAAGAGTACTTAAGTAACTCTGATGTATCAAAACCAGGGGAAAAAATATGGAGAACATGTAAACGACAACATTCATGGTTATGAGAAGAAGAAAGGCAAAGGGGCCCATCACCAGCTTAAGTGGGGTTCCAACCAAAGAGTGCTGGTCACAGGCTGTGGAAAATGCTGTTCTCGGATTAATTTACTAACGTCACAAGTAGATGTAAACAAAACAAGTGGTATGATTTAAAGTGCAGGGGGAAAAAATACTATTTTTTCTTCATGTAAAAACAAAAAAGGTGTGAAACAGGTTTCGTATGACAAAAATATGAGGGACTGTTCTTTCAAATATCAGAATAGAGGATACAAGAACTAAACAGACCCTACCACACCGCATTACAGATAAATACTTCTTTGAACCCTGTGCTTCTTGAAATGACTACCACTTAATTTTATTTTTTTCACTGCTGACTTCAAAGGAATACAACCATCAGACAAGAGATGAGCATTGTACTGGCACTTAAGTGGGGTGTTTCCCTCTGTGATGCAGTCTATGACTGAATTTGTATTTGAATCTGCAGGTACACGCATTCAGCAGCGTGTTACAAATTTACACAACAAGCACAAAGGAACGATGCGGAGCTTTGCAGAAAAGCATCCTAAAAGCATATTGCAATTATAACCGCAGTGTATGTTCTCATGGATTAAGTGGAACTTTCATGGAAAAAAAGAAGTGGATTAGAACAGGAAAATTTTCTCCCTAGAAGCAGAAAAATATTCAGTCAAATGCCACATCTACACCTGGAGCAAATAACTCCTGGATGTTATTGCATACCCCTCCATGTCGGCATCAGAAACATTGGCTAATATTTCAAAATGAAAATTTTCCAGTTTTCCAATTAAAGGATAGACAGAAACTTTGTTAGTCAAAAACCTTACATGCCCAGGATAAAAAGACTTAGTATGAAATAGTTTTTGAACTCTACAATAAAGTTTTAAAAAAGCTTTTAAAAAAAGTTTTTACAAAAGTCTAGAAAATACGTAAAGCCAAAGTTCTAGAAAATACATAAAAAGCCAAACAACATGGTCAAAAGAATCCAGGACAGAGAACGTCCATCTGTTTGTAAGTGCCTGCATAGCAGAAAAAGAACAATTCAGACCATCTCCTCAGCAATACCGAGGAAAAAAAAGTTCTAAATTTTTCTGAAACAATGATCTTGCCTGAAGTATTTTAATTCAGTCTTCTTGTTACAAGACTAGCACAAAAGCAGTAATATGAATACCAAAGATTTTAATCATTATTATTCTGGAAATAAAAATTGAAGATATAAACAAGTTAGATATGGGACTTTTTTTCCTGGCTTTTGTAGCATTTGTTCTATGAAAACAGCACCGCTAAAGGTACCTGCTAAACTTCAGTCATGCAAATGATTGGCAGCCATGCAAAAAATGTGGGCTCAAACCACCAGAAGAAAATGCTAATTAGATCATCCATTGAAAACAAAAGGCAAAGGAGAACAAGTGTTTACTGGGCAGACGTGATTCAGAAAAAAGCTCTTCCCTAAGGAATCTTTAGACTTCTCTCAGTGCTTTCTGTAGCACCTTTTAAAGTTTTTAATGGTACCAAAAGAAATAGAAAATATCTTCCCAGTCTCAGAAATGCACAAACCAGCCCACCTAACAACAATGAGCTGGGTCCATGTATGAACCTACAGAGATAGGAGAGAGCAGCCAAAAAGCAGTGCTTTCGGGAAAATGGCATACGCTCGCAAAATAACAGGAGAAGCAATGTAAGTAGGTTAGGCACATAAATAGTGAGGGAAAAGCCATCGCTGTCTGTACTGTGTAGAAATAGCTGAGGAGTGGAAAATGGCAGTATTTCGCTTCTAGGAAGTTGGACTTTAGAAATATTCTGTAAAATAAAATTACTGATAAATTTGATCAGTGACTGTGGGGGAGGTAGTAGTTTCCTCTTCACTTGCACAGATAAATCTCCATACATAGTCTCACTCAAATACTAACAGAAGCAGAGACCAAAAAAAGATCACTTTCATGAAAGAAGAGGGCGTCATTTCTGTTTCAGAAAAGGCTATGTAAGAGCGTGTCATTGCTACTGAAGTAACCCACTGAGGAAAATGCGTAAACAAAAATCCATTTGTTGGCAAAATGACGCAGGATAACAGTTCTGCCAAATTTACATTTTGTTGTCTAATATTTTTGTTAATACGGCAACCCTGTATCGGGGACCAAAGTGCATTTTTAACCTTAAAAAGTTAACAAAAAAAAAAAGGAAGCTTTAACAGGTATAATCCCATGTTAACAGTTTATTTTCAGTGCAAGTTAAAATACAGTTATTGCTTAAGTACACAGAATACACCTTCATCAGACTAGTCTCTATTTTTGGAATACATATTCCCTTGTGAATTAGGTGCTCCTAGAAGATGCAGTTTTACAAGCGTCAGTGTGTCATGAATGTGATCGACTGCGACACAAGCACTACATTGGAGAAAAGGGTACAGCAGGCTGAGAAACACCTGGCTTCAAGAGTAACAGATTCTTCACCTAGTGGAGATTGGGCATTAACCATTTGTACTCCATCAGCAGTATCCTAATCTCCCCAAGAGGGCACATCAATGAGGCTGGTTGTGCCTTTTTATCAATGCATCTTTCACACGAAACAGAACAGTGGGGCTTTTAAGGTCTTTTACATGACGTCTACAGTGAGATGCAGTATGCATGACAGATACATCCTATGGCAAAATAAGCAGCAAAACCCTTTATTCCTGCCATCACATACAAACTTTTACAAAAGTTATAGCAGTTTTTAAATAAAAGCTTGATTTATCTATCTGTCACACAGTTTTATGAATAGTCTTTTTTGCTACTGAGTGAATTAAATTTTTTTTTTTTTGGTGAGGGGTAGATTTTCTAGAAGATTGGTGCAATTTACCCCCTTTCACTACAAGGTAACTTATTCAGACTGATTGGAACTAGAAATATCACACATCTGGTCAATAGATGTTACCTACATCAGCAGGGTTACCGGTTGCTACCGTGCAGATGTCCAATTCACAGTAACTGGCATCAAAGAGCCACGGACTGTAATAAACTGAAAAATGAATTCACTTTTCATGCCTAAGCTCGAGTCCTCCTTTCTGTGCAAGGATGCCAAAGAGCAGACACATCAGGAAAAATATTCTCATATTCTTCATGTCTAGTAAATGCAACATTGATTTCTACGATTTTTAATATGGGACTTCAAATTAAAAGTCAGATTAAATTCTAATTAAAATCCCCCAAATGGTTAATTTTCAAATACCACTACTAAACTATGATTGTTAGATACTTGTGATAATTGCTGTTCTAACAAATCCTTTCAGTATTTTTCAGGAAAACCTGTCTCACGCCTACTCCTTACCTGCATTTTCACATCTTGCAAAAAAAGTTAAAAACCTTTTAAAAACCAAATAGCAACATTCTAGTGAAACAGGAGTTATTAATTTGGTCAATAAAATAATTTGCAATAGGTTGAAAGTAACTTCTGGTATTTCCAGTAAATAATTTCTGTGGAATAAACCACCACTATTTAGAACCCTCTTTGAATTTCAGCGAAGTGCTATGGCTTGCTACATGTTGCAGTGACGATACCCAGTATAGGACAGAGTTCTGCAGAAACTAATGCTACTTCAGCCACTGTGCACAACACAGACTTAATCGCCAGCATTTCCATCCCGACTTACTGGGAACAATCCTGATGGTGAAACTGTAGGCTGAGACATACACAGTAAGTGCTCTTAGGGAGAAAGACTGTATATTCCTTGAAGAATTCCATGACGCAGGGAAAAGAAAATAGCAAAGTGGCAGAGAAGCAGGCAGCATGTGAAGAAGCCTTGGAGCAAGCAGGATGCTTTTTTCAGACAGGAAGCAGCAGTTACATCTCTACAAAAATGGCCAGCAGGATTGCACCTGCTATGTGAAGCCTCCCCCATTCCAGCTTTATAACACGAACACAGAAATTCTAAAGTTTAATACTAGCATTAAAACTTCTGATTGCATTTTTATGAAAGCCCTGTTTGAAATTGTCAGCAAATGCAAACACAGAAATGACCAATCTAACATGCTTACGTAGGTGACTGGAATGATCACTTTTTCCCTCCATTCCTTTGGAAGCAAAGGAAAGGATATTCCTGATAAGCTGGGAACAGTGTGAAAGAGTGAACCTACCTGTGCCCAAAGATCTCCAGAATACAACTGCAGAGTACAAATCAATTTAATGTAACAGAAGAACTCTCTGAGTGAATTTAGCTTTTTACGTTCCTAATCTTAATACCATACGCTTACTTGTAAGTCTCTGGAGAACAGGGACTTCCAGAACGAGAATGGTGATCCACAGAAATCCGTATTTGTCAACATCATCAATATTCCTGATCACTACATTTTGCAAACTAGCCAAGAGAATAACAATTTTGAGAATGCGGGTATTGCCAGAGAGAACACACCTTATACACTGATTTTAAGTAGGTGGAGTTACTGCTAGGGAAGCAGCAAAGACTCACTGCTGTCTGAGGATTTAAGAGCATACAGCAAGATCTGTAGGGAAGAGACACCTTATTATCCAACTGTATCAGCTGACCTAAAATAAGCAAGTTTCTGTGTCCTTAAGACAGGCTGGTGTGGCTTTAAAAAAAAAAAACAACCCCACCCCAACAAAACCCAAACCTTTTTCCTAATTCCTAGTTTAATTAAAAACATTATTTCCCTCCATGAATTATGCATGGATAATAAAGAGCAGAAGGCAGATGTAAAGAGAAGGCAGGATTCTTGACCAGGCACAAAACAGCACACAGTAACACACTGCACTGTATCAAGCTGCAGACCTAGGCAACTTCTAGAAAATAGAGACATCTTGCTAAAAATGTTTAGATCTTGTAAGTATGCTATATATAAATATGCTTCATAGCTGTCCAGGTAGTGTTTTCTGTGTGCAACTGTTCCTTGCTACTGATGAATTACAATTCAGAACAGGAAATTTTGTCCACAGATTCTAATGTGTGTTGTTATTCCATCTGTAGCAGAAACACTAGAACAAATCTGGCTTGGACTTTTCAAGTGCTTGAAAGTAGCATGTTTCAAGACAAAGCAACTTCTTTTCGTTTTTTTGTTTTTGGTTTTTTTTTTTTTTTTTCCCCCAAAATAATTGCAGTCTCAATTATATTTAATATTGTGTGGTCTTCTGTTAATATGGTTAAACTTGAAATTTAATTAAATAATTTGTTTTTAAACACAAAGGTTAGTCAAGACTTGGGACAGGTTTGGGCTTGAACAATCAAATACACCATGTAGGCCAGCTTTTGCTTAGTAGAAAAAAGAAATAAATTCTCTTAACGCCCATTTCATCTAGACATAAAGGCTGATGTTTGCAAACACACCAGGTCTACTTACGGCTCCTTTAGAGAACTTAGAAACTGCTTTAGTTTAAGGAGTAAAGCAGTTACCTAAATTACTTTTCTTTTTTCTTTTAAAGCAAACATTTTCAATCTAATTTAACTGTGCATGTGCTTTAGAGCTTTACATCACTGCCTGCACAATCTATTTCAGGACTGCATAATTTTGAAACAAGAAAGCAGCAAACTAAGGCCATAAAATGTGCCACTGGGTACCATTATAAAAAGCTGTATACTTACAGAGACTGACTGAAAATACATATGCATATATAATATTTGCATATATATATCTGTAAATCTACAGATATCTTTTTATCTCACTGTTATCACATAGTATCAGAAAAAGCTTCAAAGACGCTGACAGCATGCCATCCTATCTTCCACCCCCTTTACAACAAATTTTCATTGCTTATAGGAGGACTCTAAGCAATACTTAAACTTCAGTAATGAATAAGTTAAACTGTTAATCGCTGAGGAATGACCAAGCATTTATCTCAGGAAAAAGTTCCACTAAACA
>Ga0065711_1009046_pt1 | contig 17897 bp, 18 predicted proteins | sample Hoacrofraction12_FD_59098 | JGI IMG/M metagenome (GOLD analysis project Ga0065711, IMG submission 59098) | Hoatzin crop microbial communities from Cojedes, Venezuela - Epithelial fraction 12 v2 (version 2) | ecosystem: Host-associated > Birds > Digestive system > Esophagus > Crop | place...
GCGATGAGATCCACAACTGCCTTATGTGTCTGCGCAGACCTTTGCTACTCTTCAACCTGTTGCTTGCTAATCGTGTCTGGGACCCCAGCTTTTGTCCTTTGTGAGTTGAAGAGTCACAGCTCCCTGTCTGGAGCGCTCTCAGGTTTTTGTTTCTCTTCCAAGCTGACATTTCCTCTCTGCAGTCTCTTCTTGTGTGGCAGCTCTGCCATACGCACCGTCTGCTCCAGCCCCCGGCCCTTTTTCTTGCTTATCCGTGTCTTTTCGGAGGGGACCAGAGCCACTGGCAGCGGTCGAGACATGGGTGCACAGGGGATTTCTGCAAACACAGGAGGGGTTTTTCCAGCATCATCTCTGCACCGCTTGCAGCAGCTCCCTGGGATGCCTTTCTGTTGTCATGAGCCCTGAGCTGACATTTGCACAGTTATGTCCACAGTGAGCATCTCTTAGCAGCGTTAGCTCATTAACAGCCTGTTGTTGCTTTCTGAAGAAGCAAAGAGTACGTGATCATGCTGTCTGTCACCCCACCCCTCTTTCTAATAACTGTAGAAAGCACTGACCAGCAACCAACAAACTGGAAGGAGGGACAAATGTCCCCAGCATGGATGTTTTTCCTGTTTGAGCGAGAGGGAGATGCAGGCCCTCACGTATGTGCACGGCCAGGCAGGCAGAGCTCTGCTGTGCAGCACCCATGCCGGCAGCGAGGCCATCCCTGCCCAACGGCTCTCCTGCCTGCACCCCAGCCAGGTCACCCTGCTTGTGCCCGCCGAGGGACATGAGGGGCAAAGGGCAGAAATCAGTAGGAAAGCTCCTCTGGTTCCTTTGGGCACAGCAGAAGTCATCCTGTTGATGAATTGGGCAGCACCGAATTTCGGCTGCTGTCCTGGTGCCTCGTCCCACGCACCAGCACGATGCTCCGGTCCAGGGACAAGTCAAGTCGCGTATCGCTGGGGTGGGATGCTTTCAGACAGCTCACCGCTCTCCTCGGGTCTGCGGTGCAGTGGGCCACACTCTCAGAGGGATGTCTGAAAGTTATTTTTGAAAAAAAAACAAAACCCAAAACTCTTTTCAATGCTAGCTTATGTCGAACATCTGCTTGGCAGAGACAGCCGCATGTCCAATCCCAGCATGGGTGTCAGATCATTTCCACCCCTTTTCCACATCAACTTTTTTCGCCCATTATTCCCACTGCTCTGCCTACTTAGTCCTATTTATACAGCGCCTTTCGTTGGAGTCTCTAGGCTTTTAACCTTTATTCTTGGAAAATTATTCACTTCTTGGACTTGCTGTGGAGCAATTACTCACCAACACTCCTCCCCGGCCTGACTTTAAAAGAAATTCCCACGAGGCAACCCAGAGCTTCGAATCTCCCTGCGCCCAAAGCCCGGCTCTGCCTGGTGCCACAACCTGTCTCGTCTTGTCCCGCAGTTCTCAGCCTGGCTCTGTTGTTCATTCACCTGCAGAAATGGTTTGCTGCTTTTGATGCTTCTCTGATGAGATCATTCACCTCTGAGTACAGGAGCAAAACACTCCAAATTTCTCAGGTTGCCCGAAGAAGTTGTGGATGCCCCATCCCTGGATGAGGCTTGGAACAACCTGGTCTAGTGGAAGGTGTCCCTGCTCATGGCAGGGGGTTGGAACAAGGTGATCTATAAGGTCCCTTCCAACCAAAACCATTCTATGATTCTATGAAATGGGATTCTGGCACGGAGTGATTGGTTTCTCCAGGCTTCTTCCTCATTCTCTTGCTCATCACCGGCTGGGCCACCACTTCTTCTGCTTCTGGTCCTTGTTACTGTAGGATAGACGAGCTTGGTGGTGACCATAGAGCAATTTAGGGGTGGTTGATCCCCCAGCTGGAGAGAGCTTCTGTGGGCACGAAAGGGGGAGTTGCCTCTCCTCCCCCCACCCCCAGAATTTCTGTAGCCCCCTCCTTGCATGATGTCGGGTTGGAAATAATCAGTGGGTTGTTGGAGGTGCATGTCGCTACCTGGCTTTCAGGGGGTGCGTGGGGCCCATCCAACACTGCAAGAGGCTGGTGAGGATGGAGAGGACTCTTCTACCCCCATCTCGGGGGGGGCAGAGGTGGTTGAAGGGGAGGTGTCTTGTGCTCTTCTAGCTTTTGCTGTTAAAATCCCTGGATGTCTAGAATATGAAATCAGCTGCATCACTGCAGAGACCTGAGGCTGGCTCGGAGATGGTGTTCTGCTGTGCTGATGAGACCTGGCTTCTTCTGGAGATGTAGAGGCCTGAGCATGGCAAACGTGGTCTTTGGAGATGGGGGCTGCTGGTGCCTGGGATTCCTGCAGCATTTCCTACAGAAAGAAAACCCTCACGGTTTTGAATGGCTAATCTGGGGCCTAACTAGGGGCTTGAGGAGGAAATTCTTTCAGGCTGTTGTTTGCATTTCACTAGAACAAAAAAAAAAAGCAGCCAAAAGACTCAGCTGGCTTTGCTTTCCCACCTCCCAGCATGAAACAGGGCTGAGCACATGTGGGGNGAGGAGGAGGGAGGGGAACTGATGAAACTACGGATAGTTGTGTTTAAACATTTGTCTTGGAGCTGTGTCGCAAGCATGCGTCCCTTTCATGGGCTTCACTCGTGGCCCTGAGACACCACTCGAGGGCAGCCATGCTTCGAGCTCAGATGCCTGCCCCAGAGCTGGGAAAGGACAAGGCGATTCCTGCCCAGTCCCCTGCCAAAACCCCCCTTCCAGCTGCTGGGCCGGGGTTTTCTTCCCAGGATGGAGCATTCACCTGGATCCAAGTCCCTGCTCCTTTAGTTGGGATGTCCGACCAAGGTCACAAAGTCTTCAGTGGTCACTTGAGGAGTCCCTAGGCAAGAGATGCGAGGGTACAGCCAGGGGACAGAGCCTGGCTGCCGGGGATGCTGAGCACCTTGCTGCTGGGAGAAGGCTGTGGAACAGCTCATCTCCCGCTCTTCTGCCCACTCATGCACCAGTGTTGCCATTTTTTAGTAATTCCATCATCACTTTAAATAGCTTTTACTACCAGAGCCCGTAGGCTCCTGCCTCAAGTCCTCACTGGCTGTGCACGCAAGCAAACACCGGCACGCTGCCATCTCCCGTGCGTGTCTCTGCATCTACCTGCCCCATCCCGGGGCGCATTTCATTACTTTGTGCCTTTTTGCCAAGAAATACCAGACTGGTGGTGTAGACGATCATGAGAACTAATTCAGTCTGTGCCGAACTCCGCTGCTGGGATCCAACGCGTGATCACGAGGGCTGCATCCTGTGCCAAAATATGGCACAGGCTGCCGAAACTGGAGTGGAAATGGTGTCCCTTGGTTTCTTCAGGAGGGAAAGCGAAGGGTCAGCAGTCAGAATAAACCTCGGTACTCACATCGTCATGTGGTGTGAGTGAGAAAACAGCTTAAAAACCAGAGCAGTGCTCCAGACTGAATGATTGCTTAACTTGGGAGCCACACAGGTGGAGGTACTTGTCCAAGTCACTTTAAAGACTGGTGCTTGTCTAGGTCCCTCTGAAGACTGTCCCCCAGCCAGGTGGGCAGGAGCTTGCTTTCATTCTTCAGTCTTCAGGTCTGTCATTCATTAAAAAAATCTGCCTAAGCTTGTATTAACTATGGCAAATTGGCAGTTGCAGCCTGGCTTTTCCAGGACATTTAGTTTCTTCTGGTGATGGCAGGGAGCTGTGAACAAGCATCAGTCCTAAAGCCGGGCCTTTTTGATGCCAAAGAGCCACAGCTCCATAATTTCCTTGTAAATCTGGCATGATGCCATGGATTCAGGGAAGCTGCCGTGGGTTTAGACCAGCAACACTCCTCCTGGCCTGCAACCCGACGTCTCGAGCGAAGCGTTTGCAATTCAGCAGAGCCCTTGCAGGCTGTGGGTATTAATGGTGACCCGTGAGCATAAAACACAGCGGCATCTCTCCTCTTAGTGCTGCACGGATGGGCCCTGCGCAAGCTCCCAGACGCGGGTGCCAGAAGCGGAGCAGCGCTCCTGGCAGGCTTTTTGTGTTTGTGCTGTGGAGTGGAGGGGAAATTTAATTGCTTGGCTGCTGACCGTCGGCTCCAGCCAAAAGCACGCTGGCTCTGGTGTTGCAGAGCAGGGTGCTGGCTTCCGGGGCTCTGGGTGCTTGGTGGTGTGGGGTCAGCAGAATCTGGGTTTGTGGCAAGGGGCTCCGTTCTCTGTCCGTCTCTCCATCCACCCATCCTTTACTTCAGCCAGCCACGGCCACGGGTTTCTTGTCGTTTGGTCACAGCTGTGGGGAGTCCCAAGCCTTATTTTAAATATAAATCTTGTGGTGTGCTGTTTGAGCAGGACATAGTTTAGGAACAAATGACCAGCAGGGACATTTTAGGAAAGGACTAGAAAACATTAAAGATCATAGAATCACAGAATGATTTGGGTTGGGAGGGAGCTTAAAGACCATCTGGTTCCAACCCCCCTGCCATGAGCAGGGACATCTCCCACCAGACCAGGTTGCTCAGAGCTCCATCCAACCTGGCATGCATGTCTTCTAATTCAGCCCAGGAGGATGTGAGCTGAGAGCCCTATAGTTCCTACAGCCCTTCAGGCAGGGTGATGCAAACAATTATTTATTTGCCTCGTTACAGTGGAATTGCCTGCACTGCACAAGAGATGGTCTGCAGGATGACACTAAGGATGGTGGGCAAAAAGCAGAGAAAACTGAATAATTAAGAACGTGGCTTTGGGAAAGGGAGTTTGCTGCTATTTTAAGGCCTAAATGGTTTAGTTCTTGCTTGTTACTATTACATAATACATTTCATTTGGCATCACTTTATGCAAGTAGGGAGAAGGAAAGCTGGAGCAGAAGGGAACTTCACTCAAAAACCTTGTTCCCAGGTCCCAGCCTTTTTTGCACTGCTTAACATTAACAGAGGAGTTTGGAGACCAGATAAAATTCTGGAGAAGGAAAATCGTCATCAGAGTTTCCAGACCTCGGAGAGATGACAAAACATATCCGTGGGGACCCCAGCAAGTGCGTTACAGGGGCAAGCAGCATCAGAGCAGACAGTCCTGGTTTGTCAGAGGGGGGATTTTTATTAAGAAAGCAGAATCCAGACCTCTCCAGCCTTCCTTTACTGTCACAAAAAAAAAAAACAAAACAAGAAATACGTGGTGTGAGGGAGGGAGGAGAGAACAGACAAGTGTGGCGTGCGTGAAACTTTTGCCCTTGGTTTCTGATGTCTGCTGAATTTAAACTTGGGAATTTCTTGTCTGGTAACAGAGAGAGAAATGGGGAACCGGGGTGGAGGAGGCACTGGGAAACTGGGAAACCCCAGCTGGGGTTCTGGACGGGGGTAGGAAGTTCCTGCTGTTTTTCGCTGTCGCTGCAGCTCTTTCTGCTGTACTTTACTATGGACTTTGCACTTTTATGACCCTCCTAACCCTAAAGACCTAAAGGCAGCCTGCCTGGGGCTGAGGCTCCTCGCTGCCGTCCCGCCACGCAGCAGCTCCCGGCGCAGCTGCTGAGGGCTGCGAGCATCTCCAGACACGGGCTGATTGCTCTGGAAATGGCCGCAGTGTTATTAATGGCATCAGGGCAACCTGGAGCCCTGGGAAAGGTGTTAAAACTGGCAGGACTGCGGGATGCCATCGTCCCAAAGAGGCCGGCTGCTGCGAGGAGCGGTGGAACGCCCCGAGCCCCTCGGGCAGCAGAGCCCTCTCACTCCCGATGCCCTGCGTGGTTTGCAGGGTGCCTGCTCGGAGCAGGGGGAAGCGGCTCTTTTGGTGGGTGGGATTCGGAGAGGGAGGAATGGGGCAGCATCTGCAACCCCCACCGTGCCAGCACAGGGGGACTGAACCTCACCATGTAAAGGAACTAACGAGCCGGCCGCTGTCCTCCCCCAGGCAAGTCAAAATGGGGAAGATTTGTGTTCGTTGGGGTATTATTCCCAGGCTGTTCCAGCACTCCTTACCCAAAGCTTCGCTTTCCCCTTGATCTCCTTTTGCCTCAGTTTCCCCTGACATGGCTGTTTCAGACTGAGAGAGCAGCAGCCCCCAGCCGTGGGGGACAAATATCGCAGCCGCTTTCCCCGGTCCCACGTGGCACTTCCAAGGACAGTTCGTTTGAAATGTCACGTTCAAACACAGTCGCGTACTTGTATTCTCCTCGGAGGTACAAACAGCTGTAAATCTTCAAAGAGAATAATGATTAGCCCTAAGCGGCGCTGGGCTGTGAGAAAATGGATCATGGAACAATTACTGAAAGCAGCCGAGACTAAAAGTAGCATTTAATGGGATCGGGCATCTTCTGTTCCCGCTGACCTGAATGCTGCTCCTTCTGCCAGGCAAAGGGAGCGAAAACCTCCTAGATTTGTGAGTCGGAGTATTTAGGTCACACGTGGATTAGAGTGTGATCAGATTGGCTTTAATGCAGAGCTGCTCTGAATACCTATAGATCATACAGCACGCAGAGGGATCAATGCTTCCAGCGGCTTTTAGCAAGGTGACGGGGCGAGCCCGGTGAAAGGCTCTCCCTCCGGCAGTGCCGCGGAGTTTCGTGCCAGCTGCTGGCGATGCAGTGGGTTACGGGTGGTACTCACCCATGTGTGATCCCAGCCGCCGCGCCGGGAGCGGTGAGGCCAGGAGCCTTCCCCACGGGCGGGATTGCTGCCCACAGCGCATCCCTGCGCCGTGCTCATCCCTGCTCAGACACGGATGTCACGGTGCTCAGTGGCCCATGCACCAACCAGTCCTCCAGGGACCAGGACCTGGGAGCAGGACCACAGCTGCTCCTTGTCCCACTCAGCTTTGCCAAGCTGCCAGCACGATTCCTCCATCACCACTGGGACAGTATGAGACAACCCAGGCCCTAAACGCGATCGGGACGCTGCTGCTGGGTAGGTCTGTGTGTCCGGCCCGGCCGCTGCTCTGTCCCTGGATGGACGGCTGGCCAGCTCCAGCTCAGGGCTGGAAAGCCCAAGGTGACGTGGGAGCATTTCTCTGACAGATGTGAGCACCTTTGCAGTCCTTGGCTGGATGAATGTGCCCACAGGTGGTAAAGCTGGTGCTTGGTCTGCAGCATCATGCCGTGCTCCTGCAGACCCCGTGGTGGTGTGTCCTCCCAGCCTGGTCCATAGGTAGCATGTCCCCTTGCCTTTACACAAAGACACACAGTGTTTCTGGCTTGCCGTCCCACCAGGCTCACCTACAGCTAAAAGCTCAGAGTAAGAGGCAGAAGAAGGTCTTCCAAGATGCTGCAAGCTGTGATTCCTTAAACCAGGAGCTGGCCTGAGACAGTACCTGTCCTGCAGAGCTCCCATCTTCTCCCTCTCCAGTTCTACACCATGTCAAACCCTCGCCCCAGGAGAAGAGGCAGAAGATACCGTCCGCTGTGTTTCCCTGGCTAACCAAATCAATGAAGCTACGGGGAAGGGGCCAGGTCTGAGTTCTTGCAGAAGTTCTCTGCTGTCAGATGCTTTCCGTTAGCTGAACAGAGCAGGGCTGTGACCTGCAAGCAGCCGGCCAGGGCATGGCACCAGGACAGCAGAGCCCGGCCAGCTATCGGCTGTGGGTATCGGCTCGGGCAGAGGATGCTCCGTCTCTCTCAGTGGCTCCCTCCAACATGGGCAGCGCTACCCAACCCCACCGCGATGCCTGGTGGCTTGAAGCCGCAGGAACACCCAGCTTCCAAAATGCTCCAGGCTTTCAATTAGCTGCATGTCTGCAAGGAGATTGCTCAGCTCAGCGTATCTAAAATCTCCCGTGATGAGAGATCGTGATTTGACAGGAGAAGCGCAGCTGGCAGAGAAAAGACATCTCTTCACTTCCTGTAACTTCCCGAGTGTTTCTTAATGACCCAGTGCTCGTAAAGGCCCGCGGTTCTTGCAGTCACGCAGCGAAATCATCTCCCCGGCTGACGCTGATGTGTTGCTACCTCAGGGTAAGGAGGCAGCAGCTGTGTTTCAGCACACAGACATTGCACAACCGTTGAGGATGGGAAGAGCTGATGTATGCTGGATCCAACTGAAAGAGGAATTGTGGGTCAGCAGAATATTGTTGTCAGCGCTGGGATACGGCCAGGTTGCTATGGGGACACTTGTGCCTTTAGGATTTTGATCGTGCGAGGAATCGGGATGCTCTTTCACCTGATTTCCCCAAGGAATCATGCTTCTGTGATCCTCTCTTCCAGCCGCCAGCCCCGCTCCCCCCTGCAATCACAACTCAGCCCAGTGGCAACCTCCAGCCACATCTAAGAGAAGGATGGAGGGCTCTGGGGCACGAAGCACCCACAACAAGCCTGTGCAACGCCTGGCCTGAGCGCCACGTGCATCTCCGGTGGGTGTCTGTTTGGTGCCGGCAGCTGCCGGGCAGCGCATCGCGGCTCAGCCGGCATCGGAGCAGGGAGAGCACTCGCCTGTGTAGCCCCCGATCATCCGGCACCCACTGCCACCCACAGCTGCGCAAAGGGACGATGCCAGCGCGGAGGTGATGGAGCTCTCGCCAGAGCAGGGACTGACCTACACCACTGTGCTGTGCCCAGGGGACCTGGGCTTAGCAGACAGCATCCAAATTCCCGTCTTTAAAAGCAGGTCAAGAGCCCAACCCTACCTACGTGAGGAGTTGAAGGATAAATGCTTCAAGGGCTGGAAGGATGTTTTTCATTCCCAGGCCTGGGGAACCTGGCCGGGCGGGTCTGGTGGAGCCAGGGATGAAATCCAGGGGAAAGTCCTGCAGCCAGCCCGGTGAGCTGGCGGGTTTGGGCTGAGAGCCGGGGCAGCAGGAAGGGCACCCGTGCCGCTGGCTCAAGCATCCACCTTCCCTTTTACCTGTGGCAGGAGGAGCCGGCATCAGGCTGGGGCTGCCGCAGCAGCCGGGGCTCTGAGGAGAGGGGGAATTGCACGGAGAAAAGGAAAATTCATCCCCAGAACTAACCGGTGCTGAAAATAATCAGTGACTAATTTTATCTCTTTATGATTGCCTTTTAACTGCAAGTTATTAAAGATGGAGAGAAAGAAGATGATGTCCTGGTGGGAGGATAAATGAGTGTTGCCATAGAAGCGAGGGGATGCTGCAGCACAACTCGGTCCATCTGGACCACAAACCACGAAGCCGTGGCAGAGCCTCAGGGGTGGCCGGTGCACTGCGGACGGAGACATGCCCCTGTGAATCCAAGGCAAGCTGACAGCCTGGGAAGTCAGTGAAGGTAGATTTGTGTTATCAAGCCAAAGCCAGAGAGTCAATATTTAGCCTGGATATGGAGCCCAGCCCTTGTGCAGCCGGGCCCCTGTCCATGCTGCTTGATTGCCCTCCTGAACTCACCCAGCAGTGGACTGCTCTCCGCCTGGTCTCACAGCCGGATCGTGTTTCCCCCCCTCTCCGAGCTAACCCCATCCCAGAGGCACTTTTGTCAGTCTGAGGGCAAGGGAGAAGCCAGGATTTGGGGGTTTCAAGGGATTAGCAAAGAATTTGCCTCTGGGAATCTTTCTTCCATCTGCCTGGGATAAATTGTCCGATGGAGACGGAGGCTTTGCAGCTCAGCGGGAAACTGCTCGGAGCTAAACATGTGGAGGCGAAACCACTGCTGGTCCCTCCCTGCTGCAGGAACGGGGTGTTGAAGGGTCCTGGAAAGGGTGGGGAGAGCTCTGTCCCCTGGCCCCGCGCCGGGACGAAGTAGGAGGACGTTTTGCTTGGGCTCTGTGCGTGCAGGCGTTGCCCGTTCAGCCCCCGGGTTCTTGCCTGGGAGGACCAACTCGCCGACGGGAGGCAGGAGCAAGCTTACGACCCTGCAAGCACCACGGGAAATGGGATTAACTGGGAACAGAAGGGGTTTTTATTTGGCCTGTTTGTGATTTTCTGCTTTCATTATGTCCCTGTAACGCAAACATGCCTTGCCAGTTAACAGCCTTGACCTTACTGGAGCGGGAATAAAACTGAGAAAACTGCCCTTGGCGCATGCGCCCGCAGCCCTGGCACGGCGTGAGGGGCTGTGTTTACAGCTCCATCCCTTCCTCCATCTGTGTTCAGCTTCTGCAGCACGTTATTTATACCGCAGCAGGGTTCACGGCGTGCTCAGTCCTGCCTCTGCCGAAGAGGGGAAATCCCTGCCCTGGAAAGCAGGCGGCTGGTCCTGAGTTCATTTGCTGCGTGGTCCTAAAGCAGGACCGTGACCCAGTCTCGCCGGGTGTGCGGAGCCCTGGGAAAAGGCTGAGTCCCCTCCGGGATGCCAGCGCCCAGTTTATTCCTCCTTTAGACCTTGCAATCAAAGACCTTTCACACCTCTGCTAAAGAAATTTGTCGATACTGAGGATGTGAAACGTCACAGTTTCAGAGTTTTGGTTTTTGTTTTTCTAAACTGAAGCCTTTCAGAAGTGGCTCATCGTAAGAGAGATGTCCCCAAAGCAGGATGCCTCCAAGATGTGCCGGGTTGGTACCAGCCGTGGCTGTGCCTGCCTGTGCTGAGCTGGAGGCTCTGGGCGACTTTGCACAGGCAGAGCCAGAGCCTGATGGTTCTTTTCTGCTCCCCAAATGAGAGAAGCTTCATCTCCCTACCTGCTGTGAGCGGGAAGCTGCCGTGAGGAGCACATCCCTCCCCATGAGGTGCTTGTGGCTGCCCAGGGCTCCTGGGGACCTGGCTGCAGGAGCAGGTACTGCGAGGAAATCAGAGGGGTCGGAGGGCAAAGGACCTGCTCTAAACACTGGCAAAAATTGGTTCTTACTGGGGTTGTGTAAGCACTGCTGGTGCCAGGGGCTTGCTCCTCCTCTCTCCTCCACCACCTTCTTAACCATGCCTGGCAGACCTCTGATCTGCCCCTCTGCATCCCCAGTGCCCGTATCCATCCCACAGCTGGCTCAGAGATCTCGGTTTGGGGAGCAAACGGCCCCTTCTCCCCTCTTCATGCTCTCTGGGGGGGGCTCGTGGAGGGACGAGCCGCGTCCCCCTGTGCCCACCTCGCTAGCAGCAGCCCCTGCTTTCGATGCCTGGGGCTGAACTGCCTTTTCTGGGGCTGAAGCGCGGGTGCTCCGGCTCCCGGTGATTGGGTGCTATTTTGCTCCGGCGCGGTTCGGCAGCTGTTGCTGTATATTACCCCCGAGAGCCGGAGCCAGCCGGGGGGCTGGAGGCGAGGCGGCGGCGGTCGAGCCCCAGGTACGACTTTCTGTGGCTTTTAACCCTTTTGGTTGGACGCGGGGCAGCCGTGGGCACAGCCTGCGAGGTAGCACTTGGCCAGCAGCACACCAGGGGCCACGTCCCGGTGCTGCCACGCGAACAGGTACGAGGAGAGCAGGCCAGGCAAGGGAACTATTTTTGGAAGTTTCTTTGATGTGAGTCAGTGGTAGAGGCAACCTCGTGCAGGAGAAGTCCCAGCGACAGCAGAGCAGAGCAGGTTATTCGCTGAGCGTCTAGTTTTGTGCATTTAAGAGTAGATCCGGCGTGCAGAGCGTGCGTCCGAGGGAGTGGGAGCACGAGCAGCGGCGGGGAGGGGATGGACGGGCCGAGCAGTCGTACGGGAGGGCTCCTGTGCAGGAGTCAGCGTGAGCCGAGGGCTGGAGCTGGGCTCGGGGGCTGTGGGTGACCAGCCCTGCCATGGGCAAGCCGTCCCAGGCATCGGTGGCCATCCCTGGCATCAGCGGCCGTCCCTGGCATCTGTGGCCATCCCTGCCATCGGTGGCCATCCCTGGCATCAGCGGCCGTCCCTGGCATCAGCAGCTGTCCCTGGCATTGGTGGCCATCCCTGCCGTGCTCGGTCTGGGCAGTGGCCGGGTGCTTGATACGTCGGAGCTGGGGCTGGTCTGGTAGGAACTGGCCCTAGGAGAGCTGGTCCTGCGGTGACACAGCCTGTGCGGGGTGGGGATGAGGATCCCACGGGCTGTAGAGCCCCAAAATGCTTCCCTGTGGGGCATGGGCGCCCGTCTCCTATCCGGTGGGGAACAGACCCGGACATGGAGCTGGTGAGCTCGTGGGACAGAGTTAACGCCTGTCGGCACTGGGGGGAGGACAGCTGCTGGCCTGGCCACAGCCCGGCTGTCACCGAGCCCTGTGGCCACCGCAGCAAAGCCTGGAAATGCGCCTGGGGGCAGTCTGGACTCCTCCATCCAAGCCAAACCCAAGGGAAGGAGGTGTGGGAGCAGCCTGGCACCCCGCGACGGGGAGCTGAGCTCAGCCGGCGACCAGGGACCGCAGCGAGGAGGTGGCAGGAGGGCCGTGAGCCGCAGGGCGCTGCTGCCCGCCGGCTGCCCAGCCTCTGCTTTACCCCTCCCCGCTCAGCCAGAGCCCCTCGCAGTGGCATGGCAGCAGGTCCCCATCAGGGCTTGGAGAGAGACTTGGGATGCCCTGAGGCCACCGACAAGCTGCCTGGGCGGGCAAAAACATGAGAAGCACTTGGGGAAAAATCTCTTTAAGGAAAAATTCTCCATCTTTGTGCTTTCCTTGGGGCTGGGAACATCCCCCCCCCAGCTGACAGGAGAGTCTTGGGGCAGCTCCTTTGCTTCCCAGCAGAGAAAGAACCAGACTCACCATCACTAAAAGAAAATCAAAGGCTTTTTTTTGCTTTCCTATTGAAAGCCAAGACCTTTCAGTGTGCTGGTCCCCACCTGAAAGGTTTCGTCTTATTTATTTATTTTGCTTCCAATACCATGTCTTAGATTTCATCCTGGAAATTGATTTTTTTTCTCAGCATTTATTTTTCCACTGGGGGAAACTAAACTAAATCCAGCTCAAAGGGTGCAATAATTCCTCCTTCTGGCTAGGGCTTGCAAGTATGTGGCATCCAGATCCCAGCGGAGTGAGGGCTGCGCTCAGAGGGGCCGAGCCCGCGTGGTGTGGGGACCGTGTCGGTGCATCCTCATGCCCAGACCCAGGGGCAGAGAAACCCCCGAGGAGCCCAGCACGCTCCCCAGCCCTGCGTTGTGTCAAACCCCCGCAGAGCCCTGGGGAGCCTCCGGTTTTCTCTCCCTCTTCACATCTCGGAAAAGCCCCAAGAGTCATCCCTAAACTTCGCAGTCCTCTTGGGTAGTCTGAGGTCTTCTCTGAGGTCTGATTGCTCCGTGGTACCTGGGGCTTGCCCTGCTGTCGAGACTACTGCCTGAGCTGCCTCCAGCCGTGTATTCTGGGCTGTTCGTCCCCGTGTGCCTTGGCAGGGAGGTCACCGTCCCCCACGGCTGCAGCTCCCTAGGGATGTTCAGGATTGGTGATGTTTCGGGGCTTGGCAGCCCCGGAGCTGCGCGGTGCTGCTCTTACACCCCGGCCTTGCCAGCTGCTGCCACCATGGCCGGGGGGATTTTTGCCCATCTTCTGGAATCTCTCTCCGCGGGTGACCTGGCTGCGCTAACAGGGGAGACGTGGCCACGATGTCCCCACTCTGCGGGCCGGCGGGTGGCAGGGGACCACGTGCCCCCGGCCCCTGGCGATTCCCACCTCCCCGAATTCATCGTGCAATGAACCACGCCGCGCTTGTCTTTCACAGATGCCGACGGGTCGGTGAGCAGCGTCGGGGAGAGCGGTAGAGCCCATGTAAGTGTGCGGCATCCCGGGGCCGGGGGGCTGCCGGGGGGGTGTCCCGCAGCGGCATCCAGCCCGGGAGGGCTCTGCGGGGCGTTGCAGGGCGTCCGTCCCGGGGGAGCCGAAGGCCTCGTCCCTCAGCTGTCGCTGTCACTGATCCGTGCCGGCGGGCAGCTCTCCCTCGCGGCACCGATCTGGTGCCGCTGACCCAGGCCAGCAGCCAGCCCGGCCACCAAAATCCCCCATCCCCGGCAGCACCGAGCCCAGACCCCAACACATTGTGTGCTCCCTCTGCTCCTGGAGCGCTGACCCCGTCGACAAGCGCTCCCCGGGTCCGACCCGCTGCCCTCAGTGCAACCGTGCTCGTCCGGGCTGGGGGCAAATCCAGCCCCGGGGGCTGCTCTGGGCTGGGCTTGCTGGGCCCCAGGGTCAGCAGCCACCAGCCCACCCGTGTGCGCTGCGGCCGTACCCCAGCGCCTGCTCCGCAGCACGGAGCCCGCTAGTAGCTAAATCCATCTCAGCAGACAATAAAAAACCCCCCAACGAGTTTTTAAGGCTGCCGATGCGGATACACGCACCGGGGTGAGGTGCTCGAGGAGCTGGTGACCAGCCCCGTTAGTGCCGTTCCAGGCCGGCGGCAGCACCAGCTCAGCCCCAGGGGACCTGGCGACCATAACATTGGGCTGCGGGGGGACGCTGCGCTGAGCACCCCGTGTTCTGGGAGGGGGCACGGACAGGCAGCGTGCCCCCCACCCCGCCCAGCCCTGCTGCGTGCTTCCCCCGCGGGGCCGTGTGATGCTCTTACACCCCCAGCCACGCTCGCACCCCTCCCCGCAGGGGCTAGAGGAGGTGAGGACCCAGCTTGGCATCTCTGAGCAGGATCCGGACGAGCCTGAGCTGAGCATGCCAGAGCCGGCACCGCTCGGCGTGGACAAGAAAGCGGTGGAGAAGAAGCGGGTGGAGAAGGTGGGAGCCAAAGGCAGCACTACCGTACCTCCAGGTAGGCGTGCAGGAAAGCCCTTCTCTGCCCCAAACTGGCCAGCCTGGCCCCAGGAGGCCACAGACCCTCTCTGGCGTCCCCAGCCAGCCCGGGAGGCACCGTCTGCCCACGGAGAGGTGACAGGACGAGCTCTGCTCTCTGTAGTCCCATGGGAGCTCAGCCATCAGGCGTTGGGACAGGCTGCCCAGGGCAGTGGTGGAGTCCCCATCCCTGGAGGGGTTCAAGAAATGTGTAGATGTGGCACTTCGGGACATGGTTTAGCAGGCATGGGGGTGATGGGTTGATGGTTGGACTTGATGATCTTAGAGGTCTTTTCCAACCTTAGTGATTCTATGCCATGGAGATGGGGCTTCCCATCCACCTGCCAATCCCCACTCCTCCTCCTCCTCTCAGCCCTGCCCAGGTCTGCTGCTGGGGGGGAGCAGCAGAGCTGGGAGAACAGGCAGAGGTTTTCCCCGCGTGAGCCCCAGGATGCTGCAACGCCATCGTGGCCCGAGCGCCTCGGACTCAGCCCCCATGGCACTCTTTGCCCTCCTCTGTGGTGCAAAAACCTTTCTCTGCCAGCGTTGGCAGGGCAGGCAGCTCCTGCCCCTGCCTATGCCCCTGCCCATGCCCTTCCCACCCCCCTCAACACCCCCTGTGCCACTTCCCAGCACCCCCAGTAACGCTGTTCTCCTCGGGGGTCCTCAGTCCCCAAGAGCCTCCCCGTGCAGAGGAAGGTGGAGCCCTCCAGCCCGGACCCCACAGAGGAGCCGCTCCTCTGGGAAGGGCTCACCCTCAACAAGTGCATCCTGGTGGCCTCCGTCGTTGCCCTGCTCAGCGTCACCTTCCAGGTGCTCCAAGGTGAGCCGGGAGGGGCACGGCGGGCGCCGGGGTGGGCAGACCCTGCTCCCACCTCCTGCCTCTTCTCTCCTCTCTTCCAGCGCCGTGCTCCAGGGAGGGAGTCAGCCGTGACAGGCAGGACCCTCCACCACCTCCCCTGCACGGTGGGTTCAGATGCTCCGGGCTGCCCCGATCCCCCAGACCCAGCCTGAGATGGGGTCACGTCTCAGGCTGGGGTGGCCCTGGGACCCATGTCTGGGACATCACACCCGAAGGGCCTCGTCCCCTGCTGATGGGGGTCCCTCTCCCCTCCCAGAGGTGGTCAGCGCCAAGGAGGAGGAGGTCCGAGAAGTGGTGACTGCCCAGCCTCCCCAGCCCGCGCGCACAATGCTCGAGGACAGTGATGGTGACGATGGTGGTGACGATGACGGTGATGATGACAGCGGTGCTGACAGCAACCTGGTATGGGTCTGGGGCAGGGGACAAACAGCACCCTCGGGGCACATCCCACGGTGGGGGGCATCTCGTCCCTGGGGGGAGGGACAGAGAGGGGTCCCGGTCCCTTCGGCTGCGTCACCGGCGCCTGATCCCCTCCACGTGTCCTCCCCCAGGCAGAGCCCTGGATCTTCAAGAAGTGGTTTGGCCGCTCGGCACCGGAGGACGAGGACGAAGAGCCCGCGGATGTCCCCGAGGTGTCACCAGCTGCAGCGGAGGTGAAGAAGAGCCGGGAGAAGAAGCCGGAGAAGAAGGAAGAGAAGGCTCGGGAGGGCCGTGGCGGTCAGGCAGAGCGGAGCAGCCGGAGGGAGGCACGAGCCAAGGACAGGGCTGCGGGGGACAAACCCAGCAGGGCCCCCCGGGCCCCCCGGGAGCCGGAGCAGCAGCCCCAGAAGAAGCGGAGCCGGGAGGGGAAGGAGAGCCGGCGGGAGCGGGACGAGCCCAGGAAGGAGGGGTGGAGAAGCCGTCCCGGCAGGGCCGATGGCGGCAGGGAGAGCCCGAAGCGGGACTGGCGGCAGCAGAAGGGCAAGAAGCCCTGGGAGCCGGCGGCCGCCCCGGGGAGGGACGGCACTGCCCGGCCCAGGGAGGGGAAGAGGCGCGACTGAGCTGGGGCGACCGAGGGGCTCGAGGATGCCGAATCCAGGGGGGTCCAACCCCACCGCTGCCCCCAGCAAGGACCCTGTGCCGCTCCCTGCCCGCTCTCGGCAACATCGAACCATCGAATCATGAAGGTTGGAAAAGACCTCTAAGATCATCCATCCAACTGACGTCCACACGGGCAGCGTTCCGGGAGCTCCGAGCAGCGGCCGAGCAGCCCGGGAGCCCGGCACCAGCCCCCCCCCAAGGGAGTCTGGGCCCCCCTGGATTAGATGCACAAAGGCAACCCGAAAGGACCGGGAGAAGGAGCTTCTCTTCGTCTGGGCTTCGCGCTGTTTCTCCATCCCCACCCGAAACCTCTCCTGCAGTTCGTTCCCACGCGTGGTCCCCGAGGCGTCGGGGCGGCGCAGTGGGCGCAGGGGTCCCAGCGAACAGAGTTTGTCTCCAGACTGTGTAGCTCTTCAATTCAGTTAACGGTTTTATTCGAAGCAAATCAAGAGAGAAGCGTGTTCTGGGTTAACGAAGTCAGGCTGCAGCCGTCCTCAGAGGGACGTCGGGGGAACGACCGCCCCGACCTCGCCGGGCCCCGGCGCCGTCGCTGCGGGGCGGCGCGAAGCTTGCGGGGAACGGAGCGGGGCTGGAGAGCCCCTCACCCAGGATCCCTTCGGGCCTTGCCTGCGGAGTCGCTTTTAGAACGAAACACAAGTGCAAGATCACGCAGCGCTGTAGCAGCTACAGGAGACGTTCACAGCCCCAACCCACGGCAGGTTTGAGTATTTGCTAAATTAATAGAGGTTAAAGTGAACTATTTTCATTTTTAATAAGGTACTAAACTGAATGTTTTGGGGGGGAAAAAAAAAAAGGAAAAAAAGATCTTGTCCCTGGTTATGTTTGTGTGTTTTCTGTGCCCCCCTGGTCCCTGATGCAGCAGGGCTCAGGGGTAACCCGCGTCCCCGCGCCGGCCGTGGGATGGGGCTGGTGTGTGCCAGCCTCCGGCCGTGCCCCCCCCAGCCCTGTCGGGAAGCTGCAAAGCCCAAGGGCTGGACCCAGCCCCAGCGAGGCTGCAGCCAGCACAAGCCCAGGAGCTGCTTTCCAGGGGTTTGGACCCCGTGGCAGCCTCGGTCGGTCTCGCCAGGGCCGGGCTTAGCTGGGAAGATGATCTGGGGCAGCCGGGCTCTCCATGCTGACGCCAGCAGGGACGCGGAGCAGGTGCGTTGGCAGCCGCTCGCACCCGCTCCTATTAATGGTGCGAGCAGCCCGGGAGGTGTAACGGGATCGCTCCCCTCGCTCAGCCCCTCACCCCCCGGCTCCGGCAGCGTCCTGGGAGCGGGGTCAGTAGACGGGACCCGGCGGGGAGCCCCAAGCCACCGCCAGCGGCTCTCCAGGGCTCGCACAGGGACAGGTCCCCAGATAAAGGCTGGTCCCTGCAAGGGGATTTTCCTTCTAATTCCGTTTTCGCAGGTGGAGCCGCATGGCTGTCGGGGGCTCAGTGACCGGCCGCGGGCTGGGAAATGGCCAGAGGATGCTGCGAGTTGGGG
>Ga0065711_1039381_pt1 | contig 17897 bp, 20 predicted proteins | sample Hoacrofraction12_FD_59098 | JGI IMG/M metagenome (GOLD analysis project Ga0065711, IMG submission 59098) | Hoatzin crop microbial communities from Cojedes, Venezuela - Epithelial fraction 12 v2 (version 2) | ecosystem: Host-associated > Birds > Digestive system > Esophagus > Crop | place...
CAGGGACCGGGTGATGATCTCTGTCTCTGTCTCCCGCGATGACCCTGGCTCATTGTCATCCCTCCCGGAGCGATCTGCTCTCTTTGCGTCTTTCTTTAGTTTTACAGGGGTGACTGCTACAGGCATAGGTTGGTATTTGGGCTCAGTCACTGTGGGGGTGGCTGGAGTTGGGGCTGGAGCCGCTGCCGTGCCTGCCGGGGGAGCCAGGAGAACGCCAATGTGTTTCTCTGGAATTCCCAGGGTGGCAGCACACTTTTTGCAGATATTTTACTAGATTGTCTGGATTCTGTATTTGTTCAGGGGTGAGTTTAAAACACACCAGGGGTGCCCACTGCTCTAGACACCTGCCCGTGTTGTCCCACACACCCAGCCACTCACAGCTATCCAGCCCCGGGCAGGTCTCTGCATGATGTTCTTAACGACTTGTTTAACCCTAAACAAGACCCAAAACCCATTCAGGAGGCAGGACAATAGGAACCCGCTGGCCTGAGAATCCCATGCGTACTGGAGACTCTCAAAAGCTGTTAGGACTAGCCTGAGGGAGAGAGGGGGAATGACAGAGTGGGGGAAAGTATCCCCTCCAGTTTTCCCCACAGATTTGGTTTCATTATTAACAAATTCTAAGACATAGGATCCGAGGTATGGAAATGACCGCAGTGCCACATGCAAATACAAGCCTAATATCATGCACAGTGATGTTATCATGTCATAAGTCAATATCGTACAGTAGAGCAAAATCATCATCCTGGTCCTTTTCCCAGTGATGATGAACAGCATGGCAATGAACACATAGTGCAAGTACGGATTTACATAGCAGAGCCGCTTGATCGAAGTCAGAAAAATTTTTTACCAGTAACTATTTAACACCGAAAAATGCGTATGACAAAATTTAACAAAATCTAAGAAAGCAGTTTTAACACCCGCTGCTCAGCGTTGCCGTTATCCCCGCCCCACACTTGGGCGCCAAATTAAGTGTTCTGGGTTTGGCTGCAGCCAGCAAGAAAAGCGCCACGCGGCCCTCCCCCCCCCCGCTGGGCTGTGGAGGAGAATGGAAATAAACAGGCAGAAAACCGGTGGGTCGGGATAAGGGCAGTTTAACAAAATATCAAACAAAGAGATCAGGAACAACAATGATACAGAAAAAAGGGGAATATACAAAACAAACCCGCAGAACAGAACCGCTCTCTCGGACCGAACCACAGCTGTGCCCTCCAGAGCCGCGAGAGTGTTCCCGTCCCCCAGCTCCCCCCCACCGGAACCCAGCATGACGGCACATGGTATGGAATACCCTGCTCTGTTTGGCCAGGTGGAGTTCGGTGAAAATTAACCCTGTCCTGGCCAAACCCAGGACACTACCAGAATTCAGCTGACAGCAGTTAGAAATTTTGCTGAAAAAAGTGACTATTTTTGGCCAATGAGTGCTTGGCTCTGCCAGACAAAAATGACTAGAAAGGAAAAGGCAGCAAAAAGGAGGAGGGGGAAGCTTTCTGTAGGAAACCTTGACATGGGTTAAATTAACAATGACTGGAATGTGTATTTGAAGAAAAACTTGTTTAAGCATTTTGCTTCACTGATATTCTTAACCAAATCTCTCATTTGTGTTTTCTCCTTTTTACTATTTTTTATGAAGGTATGTAAGCATGCTTTATGTTGGCTGAACAACACAGTGATATTAAGGTTTTATGTATTCCAATCAAATGTTAAAGCACGTCATGGTTCATAAACACGAGAGTATATTATAAATGCTAGAGACTAGTAACTGCAGTGGCATCTACTAGGTTTTATAATTAATTGCTTGATCAATCATCAGAAGTCAGAGCTACTTTACTATTTCTAGCTCTGGGTATCAGGGTGAGACAAGACTTGCAACTATGCTGCTTTCCCAAGTTCCTGCAAACTGGTTCTTGCAAGCAAAGCTTGTTTGAAAGTAATCGTTGGGCTGACTGGAAAGCCAGGATCCTGGAGTGCATTGTATTGTGCTGGTAAGTTTTAAAGCAGACATTGAGACTTAGAACTCTACTGAAAGTCTTTGTATTTTAATCTTTTAACAACTTAGGCATTTTAAAAATTATATTTATATGGCTTTGCAATACTTGGAATGTACTAAATTAATTAAAGTAATATATGCACATAATAGTAGGTTCTGTATTTGTGTAAATGCACTGGTTCTGTTCATAATTAGAGTTTACCCTGAACTGTGTAACACCTCTCTCTGCTTGATCCTTTAATGATTCACACAAGGTGTTGTAAAAGTGAAAATCTGTTATGAAATATTGAACTAATCTGTAGCCCTGGGAATATGATTTATTTGTTTCATTGTTTTACAGGGAAGAAATAACATAATTCCAAAATCTTGCTGTTAATAAAAAAATGAAATGGCATTTTGACTTAATACATTATTATGTATATTCTATTTTTACTTTTAGTATTTCAATAGATTACATTATTTGCTTATTTTTGATTTAGTACCCTAGAAGTCTTCTAACTTATTCGGTTTCTCTACTTAATATTTGTGTGTGATGCAGCATTTAATGCTCTTCAATGACCAAATGCTCGACATTTTTTCCAGGGTTCCCTGAGGTGCACCTAGGTGAAACTGATGAGTGTTAGCACTCCTTTCTATGATACAAAAAAAGAGGCAACACAAGAAGTTCAGTAATTGACAATCTTTCCTAGCAGTGGAATGTCACATACAATCATCACATTCTGAAATTATTTCTGTGCGTAGAAAATGTAACATGTTTTCTGGAATACAAAGGAAAAAAAAAAGACAAAGCATTGGTTTCCTTATGCAATGTACTATGCTTTATTTCTGTGTCGACGATTCAGTGAAACATTGCCAACAAATTGCATCAAGTAAAGTGGTCAAGAACATTACTGCTCATTTTACAGACAAGCTCAAACTCACAGAATCACAGAATCACAGAATCACAGAATAGCAGGGGTTGGAAGGGACCTCTGTGGATCATCTAGTTGAATCTCCTTCCCCTTCCCATTCCTCTTCCTGAAGGACCCTGTCCCATCCAGATAATGGGATATTGCATGAAGGGTTGTCTAGCAAACCCACACGGCAGAGAGCCGGAGAGATCCAGCAGACGATAAGGAGGCTGGCCTTAAGGAGACAGGCGAGCACACAGGGCAGGTCTCTGCGGTAGATTCAGGACGAGGACATGATCAACTTCTGCAGAGCACTGTACCGTATTGGTGTGTGTGTGTGTACGAACAGATTGGTTCTCTGGTGTGTGCGTGCGTACGAACAGATTGGTTCTCTGGCTGAAAGCAAGAATGTACAGTCCTGTCTGGTGCCCACGGATCATTGGTTAATATTGTGCAGCACATTAACATGAGTATTGTGACTAGGTGTGACCTGGAAAGTTAGGCTTTTGCTGATGATTTAAAGTCATTTTTGCTGAATTGGGCTGAACACTTCTTACATGAATTCATCAATTTTTCCCCTTGTCCTTTTAACTTAGAAGCGTATGACCAACATGACAATTATGACTGTCCTCATATGGCATATTCTCGAGGGCCAGATAACAGTTTGTCTATGACTGGTCTTGATCAGGCCCCCTGGGATGAAGAAACTCCAGTGCTTTCCTATTCCATTTCAGAAGAGTTTCGTGCAAGTATAGCTTCTCCTCTGGAAACGTCAGAAAGTTCTGATGAGGACTCTGCTACAAAGAGTCAAACAACCAAACTGCAAACTCAGTTACAAGCTAAAGCTGACTCAAACTACAGTGACTCTTCATCGGACAATTGTGTTATTGTTGGGTATGTTAAGCCGTTAGCTGAGAAGACACCAGAAATGGTTGAGCTGTCCTCAGACACTGAGGAGTCCATCAGGAAAGAGAAAAGGGAAGATGTGAAGAAACAGCAGCTAATCCAGTGTTGCAGTTGGAGTGACAGTGAATCAAGCAGGAGTTTCTCGCCATGTTCCCCCACATAGAAGGAGGATATAGGTAGTGGTAGAAGCTGCTTGTCCCCTGTTGAGAAGGCAGAGTCAAAAGATGATAAGAACAAGGGTAAGGCAAAAGATCTGTCTCCACAGGCCCTGAGCTGGAGCCCCTCTCCAGAGGGTGACACTGTGTCCTTCCCTTGGTGTCACATATTGTCTAGAAAGGGGAGGTCCAGGACCCCACAGTCCTGTTCATGGAACAGTCGAGGCAGTCATAGCCATCAGTCTAGGAGGGAGCATCATAGCAAAAGCTATCTTAAAAGGAGACAATCGAGAAGCAGAGATAGTAGCAAACATAGGAGCAAGAAAAGCAGCAGGAGGTCGAGGGCTCATGACACCAGAGTATCTCTAAAAAGCCAGAGAGGCTCTCTAAGTCATGAGAGTACGGCAGAGAAGTAAGCAAATCACCATCACATAGCAGAGGCCACGGCAAAAGGCGGTGGAGAAGCAGAGACGGTGATCATTATTACCTAAGAGGCAATTATGAAAGTAGATATCAGTGGGGTTACGCTTTCTGTAGTCAAAAGGCATTTGGAGATGGCTATGAATCCTCCAGCAGGAGGAGATATCAGCCTAATGCTCTTACTGTTCAAATTACAACTGTTCAGCATCTTTCTCATTCCAGTGAGAGTCAACTCTAAAGCAGATTTTTTCCTGGTACTACATTACCGAAATGTTTGTGACATAAAACTTCTACTAGCCAATCTGTATGAATCTTGTCACACAAATGAGTGGCATAAGCTGTTTCTTACCGTTAAATGAAATTCTAAGTCTGGTATTGATAAATGTGGCTTTCCAAAGATATTTTTCTTTTAAGCTGTTCTGAAATAATACAGAACTAACCAAAAACGTAACTTTTCCTGGCAATCTGTTAGTGATGCTATATTATATGAAGTTTATCTTAATTGCCCAACTCCAAATTTACAGAACATTTTCTTAATCTTAAACCTTAGTTGAATACTTTGTACTCAGTAATATTTCATTTACAGTAGCTTCTAATACCACAAAAGCAAGTAGTTAAATCATATTTTTACCTACTATGTGACTTATTTGTGGCTTGTGAAACTCATAGTGAAGTTTCTTCTTCATAGTTGTATGAACAAGTAATGATTAGCATAGAGTTTGCTAATCAATTTATCTGAGAACAAAGAGGATATCAGAAGTTGTCCATGAGGGCATGTGTATGGGCAAATAAGGAGATTGCCATGAATCAGAACTAGGAAATGCAATATGTCATTTATGGAATATCTTGAGTGTTCCTGATGGGGTATGCTGATCTGAACTGATTAGATTGCTCAGGAAGCTAGAGCCATCCTTACAAAGCACAAAGTGGTACATGAAGAAAACTCATTAGAATAGCTCCAGTATAATCAACTTGTGTGGAACTCTTAATAATTATTTTGTCACCAATTTTTAAGAATAATATTGTTCTACGAAAAGAAGAAGTAACAATAGACTAACAAAAACAGGGAAGAAAAAAGGAACCATCTGACCATACTGTATCATGTTATGGTATGACAATATTTGAAAGAAAACTTGAAAAAAAGGACCGTAAAACTATCAAACTTCATCAGAGTTATCTTTACAATTATTGAGGATTTCCATTCATACATTATGTTTGGTGCCTCCTGGAAAGTGAAGAGTTCCTCCAGCATCTGAATTTTAAAAAACTCTTAACATCTTTTTGATTGAGTTTCATAAAAAAATTAATTTCCAGTATTAAATGCTGGAAAGAATTTGGAAACTGTAGCCAACCCAGTAATTAGCTGAGACATATTTTCAAATTTTACTTAAAAATATTGCAAAAAATGAGCAATACTACATGAACACACTTGCATATGTATGTCCTTTGCAATTGTACTACTTAGCTGGGTCTGTTCAGGTGAAGGTTTTTCCCCCATATGTCATATTACAGTGTTTTAGTACTAGTTTCTTCTTCCATAACCACTTTTATTAGTTCTAAATAAATGTCCTTCATGGGAAATATGTATCTGAGCCATAATCCTGCAGGTTCTATTCTTAATTTTGCCAATTCATTTTTAAATTATTAATTAATACTTATCAGTTATAATTTAAGTAATTCATTAATTTATTTAGTATTATTGCATAAACAAGGCTACAATTCTGGTTTTTAATCACAAACCTTACTTTAAATTCATTTTAATTATGTCTTTATAATAACATTCAAATATTTAAGCATCAATCGATGTTTCCGAGATTTTATGTGACCCCAAAATGCCTCCTCTGTGAGACAATACAAACACATTTTCAATGTCACATATACTTCAACTTGTCATAGAATTCGTCTTCGTCCTGTATATTTCTGGGAAAACGAGAAGCATAAAGTTATTAATTAAAAAGTTATTATTTCAGATGGTAAGCATTTCAATATTTTCCAAAAATTTTTGGATAAAGGTCCAATACTACTTTTGCTGTGGTCAATGAAAAAGTAACCATTCAGTTCAATAAAAGCATGAATAAAGTAATATTTTTATTACCAGAAGAGAAAACGTTTCTGTATCAGCGGTCAGGACATTATATCATCCAATATTTCTAAACAGTCAGGAATATTTTTGCAAAATAATTTAGAATTGTCCTGTGTTATTTCACAATCTTATATGTTACATTATGTGAGACTGTCATTATTTTCAAATACTGTTCAAAAATGAGAAAAAGAGAAATTAACATGTCAGGTTTCATTAGAAAAATTCAAAGCAAATATCTATCAAAAACTGAAACTCAAGCATTCATAGATCACTGTGTAAAACATACTCAATGTTTCATAAATAATATTGGAAGTGTGAATACAAGCAAACATAGTCTGATTTTTTTCACTACTACACACATTTACTAACTTTACATGTAATCAATCACTTTGTTGAATGCTTTGCCATATGTGTCATGTGTAACACATTCCTTCATGTGTTAATAGTTTCAAGAGATATGAAGACATTATAGGACCAAGCAACTAACATATTACGTGAATGATTTATTTTCGCCTTTAAAAAAGATACTTTGATTGCAAATAAAAGATAATTAAAATGATATGATTGAAAAAATTTTAGTAGTTCTCACATTGTTTTTTTTATTTCCTGAAGGAATATGCTTATATATACTTTGAAAACAGATTTAAACAAATAAAACATGTAATTAAGTTTTTAAATGTGATGGAAGGTAACGTCACGATTAACCTGTAATGCTTGGCATGAACTCTTTCAGAAAACCATGGGGATCATTACAGATACAATAACTCCAGGATGTGCATTGTTAAATGGGAAGCTTAACTGGCTCTGAGCAAGGAAGGACCTAGAGCGATATGAAGTTGAAAACATATGAGTGATTCTTCTTGAAAGTAGTCTCTTACATCTCTCAGCCAGAGACAGAAGGAAGCAATTGCTTCTTCACACCCTTGTCTCAGTGAAATACTTGGCTCTAAGGTCCCTGTTTCTTATGGCTGCTTTACATCGTCTTTTTTGATGACATTGTAAACGTGGGTGGGTTTTTTAAGGTTATTTATAACAGAGAGATCAGATTTTTGAATCATAGAATCATAGAATGCTTTGGGTTGGAAGGCACCTTTAGAGGTCATCTAGCCCAACCACCTTGCAGTGAGCAGGGACATCTTCAAATAGACCAGGTTGCTCAGAGCCCTGTCCAACTTGACTTTGAATGCTTCCAGCGATGGGGCCTTCACTATCTTTCTGCGCAACCTGTGCCAGTGTTTCAGCACTCTCATGGTAAAAAATTTCTTCCCTATATCTAGTCTAAATCTACCCTCCCTTAGTTTAAAACCATTATTCCTTGTCCTATCACAACAAACCCTACTGTAAATATTTTCCCCATCTTTCCTATAGGCCCCCTTCAGGTAGTGAAATGCTGCTACAAGGTCTCCCTGGAGCCTTCTCTTCTCCAGGTCGAACAACCTCAACTCTCTCAGCCTTTCCTCATAGGAGAGGCACTCCAGCCCTTGGATCATCTTTGTGGCCCTCCTCTGGACCTGCTCCGACACGTCCATGTCCTTCTTGTGCTGGGGGCTCCAGAGCTGGATGTAGGACTCCAGGTGGGGTCTCACCAGAGCAGAGTAGAAGGACAGAATCACCTCCCGCGACCTGCTGGCTGTGCTTCTTTTGATGCAGCCCAGGATATGGTTGGCCTTCTGGGCTGTAAGCGCACTTTTTCGGCTCATGACCAGCTTTTGATCCACTAGTACCCCAAAGTCCTTCTCTGCAGGGCTGCTCTCAACCCCTTCATTCCCCAGTCCATACTGATACTGGGATTTGCCCTGACCCAAGTGCAGGACTTTGCACTGGGCCATGTTGAACCTCTTGAGGTTCATGCAGGCCCACTCCTGGAACTTGTCCAGGTCCCTCTGGATGGCATCCCATCCTTCTGGTGTGTTGACTGCACCATTCAGCTTGGTGTCATCTGCAAACTTGCTGAGGGTGCACTCGATCTCACTAAGTCATTGATGAAAATGTTAAACAACACCGGTCCCAGTACGGACACCTGAGGGACACCACTTGTCACCGGTGTCCATTTGGACTTTGAGCTGCTGACCACTACCCTCTGGCTACAACCTTCCAACCAATTCCTTAGCCACTGAACTGTCCACCCATCAAATTCATATCTCTCCAATTTAGAGAGAAGGATGTTGTGAGGGACTGTGTCAAAAGCTTTACAGAAGTGCAGATAGATCACATCTGTAGCCCTTCCCTCATCCGCTGATGTAGTCACTGCATCATAGAAAGTGACTAAGCTGGTTAGGCAGGACTTGCCCTTGGTGAAACCATGCTGGCTGTCTTGAATCACCTCCCTGTCCTCCATGTGCCTTACCATAGCTTCTAGGAGGATCTATTCCAAGATCTTCCCAAGCACAGAGGTGAGCCTGGCAGGTCGGTAGTTCCCAGGGTCCTCCTTCCTACTCTTTTTAAAAATGAGCACAATGTTTCCCTTCCTCCAGTCACCAGGTACTTCCCCTGACTGCCATGACCTTTCAAATATGATGGAGAGTGGCTTGGCAATGACATCATTCAATTCCCTAAGGAGTCTGGGATGCATCTCATCAGGTCCCATAGACTTCTGTATGTTCAGGTTTCTCAGGTGGTCCCAAACCTGGTCTTCCATTACAGGTTTTGCCCACCTGGTCCCCGTGTTGCAGTCCATGAACTGGGGAGGGAGAGGAGAGAGTTTGCCAGTGAAGACTGAGGCAAAAATGTTGCTGAGTGCCTGTCTTGGTTTGGCCCTGTCCAGCAACGAAGAACGTCGTGGTTGCTGTATTGCCCCTCTCCCCACTGGGGTGGGGAGGAGAAAAAGACAAAACTCATGGGTCGGAATAAGGGCAGTTTAACAGAACAGCAAATGAAGCAAATAGTAACATGATTAACTTCCCCCTGGCCTGCTCCCCCCCTCAGAACTGAGTATGGTGGCACATGGTATTGAATACCCCAATTGTTTGGCCAGTTTGGGTCAGCCGGTGTGGCTGTGCCCCCTCCCAGCTTCTGGTGAAAATTAACCTTTTCCTGGCTGAACCAAGGACAGCACCTCAACCTTCTCCTCATCTGTTGATACAAGGTTGCTATTCTTTTTTATTGGGGGCATTCTTTAACCTTCCTTTTCTGGTTGACATACCTGTAGAAGCCCTTGTTGTTATTCTTTACATCCCTTGCCAAGTAAGCTCCAGCTGCACCTTGGCATTCCTGACCTCATCCCCACACAACTGGGCAGCATCCCTATATTCTTCCCAAGATACCTGTCCTTGCTTCCACTGCCTGCGCAGTTTGCTCTTGCCCTTTAGTTTGACCAGCAGGTCTCGATTCAGCCATGCTGGTCTCTTCCCTTCTTTTCCTGACTTCTTACACCTGGGAACTGAGAGCTCCTGCGCTCTATGGAAAGTGTCCTTAAAGATCTATCAGCTCTGTTCTGCCCCCCTGTCCCTTAGGACCATCTCCTAGGGGGTCCTACTGACTAACTCCTTGAAGAGCTGGAAGTTTGCTTTCCTAAAATTTAGGGTCCGGACTACACCCCTCACCTTTCCCATATTCCTCAGGACTGTGAACTCCAACAATGTGTGATTACTGCAGCCCAGGCTGCCTCCAGTCTTGACGTCACCAATGAGCTCACTTGCATTGGTGAGCATCAGGTCTAGTATTGCATTCCCTCAGATAGGGGTGTCAGTTACCTGGCTTAGAAAGTTATCCTCAATGCATTCTAGGAATCTCTTAGATTGCCTACACCTCACCATGCTACTTTTCCAGCAGAACTTGGGGTGGTTGAAGTCCCCCAGCAGGACGAAAGACAGCAAGCACGAAGCCTTCTGGAGCTGAAGGAAGAAGGCTTCATCAGTAGGCTCCCCTTGATTAGGCAGCCTGTAGGAGACACCCACGACCAGCCTCCCTTTGTTGCCTCTGTCTCTGATTCTTACCCATAGGCTTTTGACCTGTTCATGACTATTTTTGAGGGACAGCTCTTCACATTGGATTGATTTCTTGATGTAGAGGGAGAGGCCTCCACCACTCTTTCCCCATCTGTCCCTTCTAAGCAGCCTGTAGCCTTCAATAGCCATGATCCAGTCATGGGATTCATTCCACCAGGTTTCAGTAAGGGCAATCAGATTGTAGTTTTCTAGAACACGGACAATTTCCAGCTGTTCCTCTTTGTTTCCCATGCTGCGTGTGTTCATATAGAGGCACTTTATCTGGGCTTTTGGCCATGCCACCTTCACAGAGGAACACCCCTTGTTTCCCTTGGGGTGTTTCATGGAAGCTTCCTTGTTGGCTCCTACTACCTCAGGAGCTCACAGCTCACCTCTACAAGACTTTGTGCTGCAGTGTTCCCAGCATGCCTCTGGGCAACAGGCTGAGGGCCCGTACTAGCATCCCATCCCTCCAACAGTTGTTCATCACCCCATAGTTTGTCACTGGCAAGCCTGATATGTTCTCCCTCCCCCTTCACATCTTAGAGTCTCTCTACTTGAAAGGGACCCATTAGGATTATGAAGTCCAACTGCCTGCTCCTTGCAGGACTACCTGAAGCTAAACCATATGACTAAGAGCATCATCCAGAAGATCCTTGAACTCTGACAGGCTTGGTGCCATGACCACTTCCCTGGTGAGCCAGATCCAGCAATTTTAGGTGATGACAAGACTGTATACGTGCCCTAATAGAACATCATTTTAAGTCCAGACACCTTATTTTCTACTCTCTTAAATATAAGTTCTCCTTCCAGGAACTGCATTTTTCTTGTCATGCCTTTGTCTCCCAAACCTAAAAATTAAACAAACCAAGCTCTTAGCCACATCTACAATTACAATGAAGTCATATCTTAGCATTCCTGTAAGTTACCTCCATTAATAAAGCTCTTTAGGTGCCTCATTTTAAGATGATTTTCGAGGATTTTAATTGTTCTTGGATTTCCTCTCTGAATTTTTCTCATTTTTTTCAGTGTTCTCTATTAAGCGCAGAAGCACTTCTCTTTCTGCAGCTATGACTTACATTTTGACTATCATACATTTCAAGTGTTATTGTATATTTAGCTCTGTGTATGCAGAAAGTCAGCCCAAGTGAACGAATGAGTTTGAAAAAAGTTTTTATCATTTCCTAACAACTTCCAGTAGCCTTAATTCAGAACAAAAGGAGGCTCCAGTTGTTGAACATTTTAAAAAATCTAGCTCTCTTGCTCTTAAATATTATATGCTTATAGGATATCAATAGTCTTACAGCTACCCCAAATGCAAAAGCTACTGTAAGAAATGTTTCTTCATGTACTCGTACAAATCTTTCTGGAATTAAGGATTTCCCTGACTTACACTGCTTTAAGTCTCTGGACTAAATATCAAATAAAATAGAAAGATACAGTTTAAGAAAGATTGAGGAGGGTTATAAAGTTTGATTTACTGTAAATAATCAATGATACCCCTTTACAACACAGTGAAATCCTTTTTCTCAGATTCAGTTTTTGGTTATAAATACACATGCAATGAATACAGAACAGAATTATTTTACAGAGACAGCAAGTTTGCTAACTGATTGTACCTGTGTACCACTGATATGTGTATATTAAGACATGTAGCAAACATTCCATTTGAATGTGGTAAAATGAAGTAACAACAAAATTGGGAAAAAACTGAAAATAAGGTCGTATAAAGTCACAATACTAGTCTGTGAAAGACTGTAATTATGAATCAATTTCAGTTTCTTAGTTCTGCGAACTCTCAACTATTTTTACATGACATGTTTTTACAAGATTTTTACTTTGTAAATTTGCTTTTTGACTAAGAAACTGTAATCTTCATGTGTTTTGAAAAAAAATTACTTCATAAATAATTGAGAAAAGGTTTAAATTTTGTAGCTGATCTTCTAGATAGTGTTCAACTACTGAAAAGTCACAAAATTATTGTAAAATTTCAGAAATAATGTTCTGGTTGTGGAAGTTATCTGCTATGATTTTATGCCTTGTGCCACTTTTTACAAGTTAACACTTATGGACTCTTGTAACTTAGAAGTCTAGAGTTCGTAAGAATAATGCAACCAAGCAGACAAAATAAATGTACTAGTTCGAATTTCACTGATGCAACTTTGTAGCATAATCTTTACACAAATAATGACAGAGATTGGCTCATGCTTCTGGAAAGGTGAAGTATAAAGGAGAACCAGGAGTAGAATCAAGTAAGTACTAAATGTCACCTCAGGCAGGTCTAAATAATTGCAGTTAAGATTACAGGAAACTGCTGTGACAAGTAGCACTATTCACGTACAGAAAAGTTAAATGTAAAGAGGAAGAGAATGGGCTCTTGTTCACATATAGGGAGAGACTGAGCACAGGATCATAAAAGGCCATCCAGACTTTGAGCATCTGACCATGGTCTTTGTTGCTGGAAGAAGAGGGCTGGAATACATTTTCCATGAAACTGAATGACCAAGCTGAAGTGTGAGAAATGCAGAACTTGTCTGAGACAAGGAATCTGTCCTGTTACTTGTGACTCACTTGTTCTATTTCCAAATGAAAAACAAACACAAGAAGTTATCTTTGTCCTCTTCATTTATCCACTAAGACTAGATAAAATTGGGAATGAAAAATGCAAAATATATGAACAGCAACCTAAAAAAATCCCAACAATTTGAAGACATATTAGAATACCAGAAAGTGGAAATTCTGGATGAACTGCTAAAAAAAGATGGCTGCTAGCTTCACTGTCTTCTGTGGCCCTAATATCAGATGCTATTTGTAGCTTACAGGAAATTTATGAATGGACAGAGATCATGTATAGGAAAATATGCACAGCAAAAAATGGAGTAGAGGACATTAGTAAATGTGTGATAAAAATAGAGTAGTGGGAAAAGAAAAGCACTAGAAATGTGAAAAAGGGCTTCAAATCCCTTAGGGGGGTATATAAAAAATGTAGATATAAAAAATGTACTGCAGCATCAAAATATATAAAGTATGTATCAATATATGTATATATAAGTACAATATGTATAGCAACAATATAAACTGTAGTATCAAAAAAAGAAAACTTGTACTAAAATTCTGTTGCCAGTGCTTGAATTAAACTGTGTGCGAATCCCATTTTCCGCTTTCCTTGATATTCTGGAAGCTGAGGAAAGTGAAGTGTGATTTTCATTCTTAGAATATAGGTCCTCTTGGCAATTTTTTTAGTAATAGAAAATATTGCCATGCTCCAAGCAGAATTTTTCAGCATAGTATTTAAAATGCTTATTTAAACAATATCCATACATACTTGAGCTGCCAGCTGAACCAACACTGGAAGAAGTATCCAAAACAATATTAGCACTAATGGAGAGTATTACCCTGTATACACTGTAGACCCTTAATGACATATATGGTTGCCAGAAATTTAGATTTGTCAGACAAATCAGAGCTTCAAATATAAAAATCTATCAGGGCTGTAATTGAGATTTTTAGTTCTTACAGAAGGATGTGAGACTGGAAAATATCGAATAATCTCATTGAGATTCAAAAGTCTGTATATTTGTTCCGTTTATAACAGGCATATTTTGCCTTGATATTGCTTGTGTTGTTTGAAAGCAAGCAGTGTATATCTCAATGAATCACTCTTTAAATCTGCAAGGGAAAAATCTCTCTAAGAAGGACTGAATTATAAAGCGGAGACAATTTACAATTAAATTCACACCATCTTTCAAAACTCTGTTCTTGAGATAATAAAAGACACTGCTTTACTTGACTTTTATAAATGAATATAACAGAAGAGAAACTGTTTACCTGGATTTCCAGAAGTATGGTGACGTGACTAGAAGTTATTGTATATGTCCTTCAGTTAGTCTGTATCTTGTGATACTGCATCTTCTTATTAAGTAATTCTAAATCTGTCAAAGAGCATAAGTTTAACTTGACATGCACTGAACTAATATGCAAGACTGTCAGATGGGGGAATGAAGAAAGTTGAAGGAAATTAACCTGTTTGCTTCACAGAGGTTCATAAGATAATGTTTGAGTGAACCTAGAAAGGAATATCCTAGAGGATCAAAAAGGATCAGAAAATGTGTTTAGGACCTGGGGAAAGCCCTGATTTCTATGGTTGGTAGATGCATTTTTTTTTTAAGAAAATGAGAATAGAAGCACAAAACCTATGGGAATGTCTTTCAAATAGCATAGAAACAGAAGATAACACCACAATCTTCTAGATACACATCTAGATACATTAGGAATTTAATGAATCAGTAAAGTTTTTAAACTTTTAAATTAGCTGTTTCAGTTCACTATTTTCTCGTGTGTAGACGTGGTGACTTAAGTAAAGCAATGTCAAATTTATGAGCACAGTATTAGATTCACTTGTCATTTCTAGTGTTAAAGTAAGGGGGGTAACTCATCTGGCAAGAAGAGGAAATGGAGAAAAGTGTTAAGATTATAGATAAATCCTCAGATAGATGAATAGGTCACACGTCAGATTTATCTATAGAATCTACTTAAGTCCAGCTGATGTCTACAAAATCCTCTTCCCTTTTGGTCCTTCACTCCTTCTCACCCAAACTGATCAAGCTAACTAAAAATTCTTACTACAGTTGCTAAATCTCTAAGGTAATAGAAGAGTAAAACACATGGTCAAAGCTAAGGTAATAAAAGAGTAAAATACGTGTTCAAATTTAAATACAAATATGACAATCTGCAGGTAAAAGATGACATGTAGCTCAAGTGTTTGCTGCCTTACAAGCATTAAAAATTATGTCCAAAGCATGAAAAATAATAAAAAATATAATTTATATGTAGTGATTGCTAATTTAGGCAGATGTTCTGAATCATCCTCTAGAAGATCATATCATTTTCTGCTATCTGAGTTGGGCGCCTGATATTAAATTATGATTTTTTTTTCAAAAGTCTCAGCCATGTGCCAACAGTAGAAGAGCAGTTGATATGAATGAAAAATTAGGACACTGATCTGCTAAACTATTTTCAGTGGTTCCTTCACCTTACACTTGCCTAGATTCAGCTGTGCTGGAGGCAGTCTGTCTCAGTGGTATACAATACAGTATAAGTATTGTGATAAAATCTAATATACACCCACAGCACCAAAGCCTTTGTAATAGACTAGAAAATGATTAGTGTTGAGTGCACATATTGTGCAACTGTGGAAACTAGCATAATGTGAAATAACAAAACCACATAAGGCATGGGACGATAGACAGGATATCTGTGGGTTTGAGACTGGGCTAATGTATATTGCTTATGCAAGACAGAAGTCCAGTGCGGTTTGAGACCGGGATAACGTATATCGCTTATGCAAGATAGAGTCAAGTGCAGTTTGAGACTGGGATAACGTATATTGCTTATGCAAGACAAAAACCAAGTGCGCATGCGCTTATAGGAAAAGGACATTTAGAGGACACCGAGGAAGAAGAGACTCTTCATCCCTAAGACCACCAGAGGAACTATAAAGACCACCAACATGGTAAGACACATGCGTCAATAAATGATGCCACATAAGCACAGAGAATCAAAAGAAGGAGGAGACTTCACAGAAACAAACAGCGCGGAGAGGACGTAAAGACCGCCGGTGCTATTAGAAGGTGTGCATGTTTGTGGAGCAGTGACTCCCTGCGCACCTAGCGCTGTTTGCTTGCTTTTCATTGCCTTAAATATGAATAAAGAAAAAGATAATGCAAATGGCTTATTGCCATTTATAACACCTTCATAAGATGGAGGGATGGTGCTACCACCACTTGCCATTTGCACTAGAAACAGGGAAACTTGTCTATCTTAGAGTACGTTCAGTCTTTCCCTGAGGGAATACCATAGTATCTACTTCACAAAAATACAAACACACATGCCTAGGTACATATACTGGGGTGTACGTTTTCTGTTTCCTGGACATCACAGTAACCCTCCCTCTCTACAAGCTCTGCTGTAAACACCCTGCCCCTGAAGCTCAGTGGCATGAGCACTGAGGGTCCAAGGACCAGTCTGGGTGTAGTTCAGCAGTGTAACATATGTTCCAATTTCTGAGAAAATTTCTAAGCTCTAAGAGAAACATGTGTGAAAAAATGCAGAAGGAAAAGAAAGTGAAAATTATGGGTAGGAGTAGGAGTGTTGAGACAGGGACTGTCGTTAGTTCAAGGATTCAAGACACAGAAGGATCCATGTGGATAAATGTGTCATCCTAAAGGAAAGACAAAATAAAACAGGGATGCTAGCTGGGGCTAGCTGAGTGTTTGCTCTTGATGGAGATGGGGGAGGATGGCAACTCAAATGTGGTGAGGAATCATTTCAGGAAGCTGTGGGGTCTTCCCTCCCTTCTGACGCCTGGCTTGTCAAGAAATGGTTTTTGTGTACCTGATCAGGGGAGGCAAGTACAAGAATGCTTAACCTAATAGTCTATTAAATCTTAGACATCTTTGGTGCATGGTAGACAGTTAATAATTGTTTTATATTCTGTATATTCTTCTAACAGTCTCTTTGCACCTGGCTAATTATGCTCTGACAAATTAAATCACAAAAGGGGATGTAACATTTCTGTGTAGCGGAAATGTAAGATTTATGTGACTGAAGGAAATTATGAAAGGGACCATAGTTTCTTGTGGCATGGGATTTTTTTTCCCTTTGTTTTAAACATCCTCCTTTAATGTCAGGAGAAAGAAAAAAGAAAACATTAAACAAATGAACAGAGAAGACATTGGAGTAGGGACTAGTACCAAGTATTCATTCCAGGGCAATAGTCTAGGTAAGCACCTTCTTTTTCCTTCTTCCTATTTTTTTAGAGTTCTTCTTTCCTGTCTAGAAATGTTTGTAGCTTCTAAACCACCTAAAGCTGAAAGTCTAGCACAGAAGCCCTGTATAATGCACGAGAAATTTTCTGCTGCAAGAACAGAATAATCTGAACTTTATATACATGATCATAATTTCATGATCTTAAATTGCTGTACATTGAAGTGACATACAAAGAATACCTATTTCTACACCTCATATAGAATTCAGGTTTATGTAAGTATTCTTTTTCCTTTCTTGTATAAGAATGAAGGCTGTGTGAAGGTGAAATGACTTTGTCCCCACTATTTTTTACTTGTTTTCAAATATGATGCATTTCTGGTGCAAAAATATTCTATATAGCACGGTGAAAAAGTAACATGAAATTATGCAATTTCATCTTCAACTAGACAGCGGAGTGCAGAGTATTTTTAAAAACTGTCATACAAAATGCATTTAAAATACAATGAACTTTCTGTAGGAAAAATATGTTTTTATTTTCAAATTCAATCCTTGTCCTTGGAATTTATTAAGTTTTTCTTGTTTTGAGGTGTAAAGCTTCAGATATTATGTATAACTACATAATATCTGAATATTGGTCGGTGAAGTGGATAGAGAACTGGCTGAATGGCAGAACTCAGAGGGTTGTCATCAGCGGCACTGAGTCTAGTTGGAGGCTGGTGACAAGTGGTGTCCCTCAGGGGTCAGTACTGGGCCCAGTCTTGT
>Ga0065711_1008812_pt1 | contig 17895 bp, 6 predicted proteins | sample Hoacrofraction12_FD_59098 | JGI IMG/M metagenome (GOLD analysis project Ga0065711, IMG submission 59098) | Hoatzin crop microbial communities from Cojedes, Venezuela - Epithelial fraction 12 v2 (version 2) | ecosystem: Host-associated > Birds > Digestive system > Esophagus > Crop | place...
TTTTTTTTTTTTTTTCTTTTTTTTTTTTTTTTTTCTCGGACCGGAATGCAATGCCTTTGTAGTGTCACTTTCCTGATCTAATTAGGATGTGTGAGGCAAAGAGTAAACCTTTCCGGTTTATAAAGTGCATTTTCGTTGCCTTTGAATTTCGAGTTTTCCTGGTGGCTCCCTTCTCTCTTTAAAGCGGGTTGTGGAGGGCAGCGTGGGGCTGAGGGAACGCTCGGCGGGGAGAGCCCCGAGGGCTCGGGGGCCGGGCACCTCCGCCGCGGGTGGCTGCCCGTTCCCTTGGCACGGCCACTTCACCTGCTCGTCGCCTACAAAGAGCGTGTTCTGCAGCCTCCTCGTTTGGTTTCTAGAAAATGATGATGCCTCAGCTCGCCTCACGTTGAAGTTAATGCGAAAGTGCTGCTGATGTTGGTTCCACGTGGGATCAGGGACATAGCAGGGCATTTTAAAGAGACAGCTTCTCTTTTCCTGGGGTTATCATCACCTCTGCGGCACCTCTGCCTCTGGCAGAGGGGTGGTTCGTTGTTTGGGTTTTTTTTTAATGGGGAGGCATCAAATCGGCCCTGGTCTGATAAATTAAGGCAGAATAATAGGGGAAAACGTGCAGAGCCGTTTGGATGCAAGCAGTTCTTTTGTGTGTAGCGGGTCTTCAGGGGAGTTTTCTTGGTGCGTGGATTAAAGCGCTGTGTTTTGGAGAGCGTTTTTTGGAATGGGCATTGCAGAAATGAAATAGTCTCAGGTTGTTTAATACTAAAAGCTGGTGCTGTTCTACTGGCTATGAACTCCCTGGGAGGAGACCTATGTGCATAGGGCAGTTTCACAGACATTTTGTGAAAGTTGTAACGTGTGTTATTTTTACTGTGGATAAATTCGGTTTTGTTGGGGACACCCGAGTTTGTTGAAAAGTGCTGTAGAGCTTGTTCTGTGTGTAAATCTTCTGAACAGCCCCAAAAGGTTTTGAAAGTAGTGAAAATAACTGTAGGTTTTAATTGGCTGAACTAGGGGCTTTTTACAAGTACACCTTAGCTGTGTAATTATAACATCACTTGGAAGAATTGCCTCTGGCTTTGTTTAAAAACAGGAAAAATCGTCCAAACTGCGGTCTAGTTTCATGTGTATGTGTACGTGTGTGTGCATGCATGCTTTTAGCATGAGTTCTGGCTGATACAGTTTTTTTGCTGAATTTTTAGCTTGCACATGTTTACCTGTAGCGGTGTGAAGTGCTCGGCTTGTCCTTATTATTTCCTGTGTATTTTGATTTTCAGTGAAATATCCTATTTGGAAAATTAACATCGCCTCTTGAAATGGCAATTTGATAGCTTTATGAGGAGTTACGATGTTTCCTTCACAGGTGCCTTGTTTTTGTAGTCTTTGTGTTTAATTCTAGATTAAAAATTGCGTACAGGTATGTGGTTCTCGAGAGGGAAGATGGAATACTGAACTTGTAGGGAAGCTATTTCAGCAAATGTTTACTTTGAACTTGTGGAAGTTGAGTGTCAGTTGTGATATCCCTCTGTGCTGAATAGCATGTGTTCACAAATGATCTCTACCTTTCAAGCAAATGTGACCAGAGAAGCTGTTGTACAGTAGGACAGTCTTGTGGTTAGAGATTTTGGAAGAAATCTCAAAGTTTTCCAGTGACTCACAGTTGTGAAAATTAAATCACATTAACTACTCTTAGGCTAGAAAAAAAGGCTCATTAAGGAATAAAGATTAATTGGTTTGTATAGAGGAATGAAATTAATTATTTTTCCAAAACTGTCTTTTATTGTTTAGGGATCTCTTTTATAGTTAGCAAGAATTCATGCTGCAAAGTTCCTTTCCAAATATTGCTTACACAGATCTCTGCTTTTTATTGACTGAAGTAACATTATTCTGGAGTGCATAGAAATTTGATAAATTAATAGCAGTACACTGTGTGTTGGTGTTTTTAATGTACAGGGTAGATAGATAGTAGTAGATGTACAGAACTAACTTTAATAAACTAGTTAATGGTACTGAGAACAGTATGTAAGAGCTCTTCGAATGCTGTGTCTGTGACCATCAGTATGAAGTGTTTAATGTGTTACTACATTTTTACCTGATTAAGAGCTTCCAAATCATTAATGTTGTAATGCTGAAAATAGGTATAGACACTGGTAATAACAACATGAAAGAAGCACATGTTGTGGAGTATCCTCCTTGACTTACAGTTATATGTTACAAAGTAAATTCAATGTATCCAACCATAGGACAAAACTCAGGACATAGGGAGGAGGAAGAGGAAAGGGTGTTCTCACAGAATTTGATACTCTTCTGAACTGGCTTTAATTTTAAGGTATAATCCAGATGGTGATAATAATAGCAGAAGATAAATATTGTTTAGGATTGTTTTTTACAAACTTACTCTCTTTGTGTAGAAAACTGAATTCTTCTTACAGAGATGGTGTGGTGTTTTTATAACAATAGAAGTAACTTTCAAAGCCTTCTTACTTCTAAGAGTTAAGATAATCTTCTTTAGTATATGTTGCTCTGATTCTATACATGATTCAGTATGATTTTTTCAAGATTTTCTAAAATTAAAGCACATGAGGAAACAAATACTGTGGGCTGTTGTTGGTAAAGCTACCCTACTTTTTGTAGGTAAACTGGGGAGCCGTAAATGTATTAAAATTCTTCTTAGATACTTATCGATCCTATTCAATATGTTTAAAAGTTAATAACTACAGTGTTCTGCAGCAGTGCAGCAAATACAGGAATCTAAGTTGACATGCATTCAGCTTTTCTCAAATGCTTAGTTCAAGTGTGTCTTGGTGTGTACTTTTCATTTAGTAATTATCCTGAAAAATGAGTTTCCCAGTGTAGAACTTTTGAGATTGAAAGTAAGAAACTTTTTAAAAATTTGTATGCAGTGCCTTTTGGATTACACAAAGTGCATCCACTTCTGATGGTTGTCCATCTCTGCAGCTAGTCAGTCAAAATGGTGCCCTTAAGCCTCCTCCTTTCAGGGTAGTGCATGTGTTTTAAAATTAATGGGTTAAAGAGGGCACTGCTCACCTTCTAAATAAACCACTGTTTGTAACTGTTCGAGGTTATTTTGTTAAAAGAGATGTTTTACTTCAGTCTAAAACATAAGGGGTTTTTTTTAAATTTTTGCATCTATAACCTCTTCTATTTTCTCACAAAACTGGTTTTAAAGATAGCTTTTGGAAGGGTTCTTGAACAAGTTTATCTCTTTACCAAGGGGAGATATTCTGGAAAATTGGAAATGTGTTAGAACAATTAGACCTTTCTCAAATCAGTATAGAGTTAAAAGGAGCTAGCAGGCACCACCACCGAAGTGGTAGAGCACTTGCTTTCAAAGAGATATTCTCCAAATACCTGCTACCAGCGAGGACTGAGCTTGCATTGCTTTTGAAAGAAATGTGCAGTGTCTGTCCACTGAACTGTTAAGCATCTTTAACCAATTACCAAATGTTTAGGTAGCCTTAAAAAACTATTTAAAAATAATTCAAATATTAGAACAAAGTAACATTTTGTATTGATCAAATGTAAAATGTTTAAATTTCTGAAGTGTAGGAGATTTTTTTTGCATTTATCTGAGTATTTTGATTGTAGAGAGTTGTATGTTTTTCCTGCTAATTAAAAAAATCACATCTAGAATTTATTTAAATTTATATTGATTTTTAAATTGTGAAAACTTGTAACTTGAATGTAAAACATTGATTAACTCTCAATATAATCACTTGTACAGCTGCCTATATTTTATTTTTAATTTTTCAAGGAAGATAGTGACCCTTTATCTGAAACTAAATAGATTGTAGTTACTAATGCATTTTAAATGAACAGTTGTCTTCGAAACATCAAATGCAAAAAATTCTAATTGTACACAAGTTATGAAAATGTAATATTGAACAGAACTGGTCACCATTGCTGCAAGTTCAGTTTTATTTAGGTTGGCTTGTTAAAGTATTTTTTGTCTACTTCAGTGTCAGTGTTCACCTGTTACTGTCTCGTCTTAGCGGGAGGAATTAGCAGGAATGAATAGAATTGAAGGGTTTTTAAAAATTTTTGACAAGATCTAACGTTTTAAAAAAAGTTATGTGATAACAGTTATAAAGGATGGGGCCTTCTCATAGGGTGTATTAAAATTGTTAATATTTAAATGGACCCTGCATGTCTTGTAAACAATTACTGTAGGATTATGGCATTAAAATTAACCACTGTACATAGCAGGGTTTTGAGATGACTACATAAGTACATACTTGACAGTGAAGAGTGGGAAAGCTTATATAGTTATTTTCATGTTGAAGGAATAAAGCAGTTTCTCTTATAGCCTTCTTTGTAGTAACTTCTGTCCCTTTCCTAATTCACTGTCTGTCCAGAGTATAGAGATACCTTGTCAAATACGTTAAAATAGGTGGCCAGAGTGATGGGCTATTTTATGCATGCCCAACCCTGGCAGTTTTGATAGGCTTACAAGGGGGCACAAAGAGAGTAGAATGTGGCCCAGTGTGCATGATTTTATTTTATTTGTTTAAAGGAAAGGAAGGAGGGGAAAAAAAACCCTCAGGAGTGAACTAGTATAAAACCAAAAAGTGCGATAGATAAAACAAATGAATGTAGACAAGTGTGGCTATAATACACAGAACAGTAACTCAAAACTCTGAAGTAAAATAGCTCAAATCAGCTTTGAGAAGTCAGGTGGGAATCAGGAAAGTAAAACCTAGAATTGCCATCAGATGTAATTAAGAAATAACTATGTAAGGGAACTTGGAAAAATGCGAAAAGTGTCTGTTACAGTAAACTGAATTGCTATAATCTTCTTTTGCACTTAATGTGCTAAATTCCTCTCTCAAAGGAGAATATCCCTAGAAATCAGATTAGGAAGTGTTTAAAGGGAATTATTTGTCAAAGTTGGGCTTTTTACTAAAGTTAGGATAACTATTAATAATCTCTTCTCTATTGCTGTAAATAATACTTTATTTGGTATCATTTAGCCATGCAGATTGCACACAGACTTACTTATCGTATTGTACAGGTAATTTACCTGTTAGCCTGACACTGTGTGTCTCTAACTGACACCCTAAAGGCTTTTCTTTATGGTCGTGGTTCACGGTACACTTTGGAGACTGCCAAACCTGAAGCATTTCGCGTGAAATAAGATGTAGATGGTTGATTTTGTCTTACGCACATTTACTGTGAATTGACAAGTAATCAAAAAGCAAACAGAATGTGAGAAAGCTTATTTTCCCTCTTCATTTATGAAGCATGTATTTGTATACTACAGGGTATCAGATTTACTAGTGCATGAGTTCTCTAAAAAGCCCTGCAAATCATCTGATTCTGAATTAATGAGATCTCATTACACTAAACGTTTGAACAGCAGAAAGACCCTGTGTATGCAAATCAGATTTTGCTGTCCCAAGTGTTTGTTACTTCAAATAAAACTGTTTACTGTGTGGTATACGTATTTATCATGAATGTTACATTTATATGTAATAGAGATACACACAGAGACACATTTTAAGGAAACATCTGGCTGTTTAGGGAGAATCTCATGTCCTTTGAATCAGTTGTGATACAGGATTTTTTTTTTTTAAAAAAGAGACTTTTTTGAAGAAAAGGCAGAAGGAGGGATTCTAGCAGCTTACTATTAAATTTCAATCAAGCCTGTATAGTTAGTAATAAAACATTTACAAGTTTGTAAATGTTAAGTTTCTGCAAACTCTACTGTCATGTGTGGAATTTCTATTTATACTAATTGTGCACTTAGTACATGCAAGGCTTAATCGTAACACTGTATTTATCACGTGGAAGTATAGATACAATATAAAAATATAAAATTAGAAGTTGCCTGTGGTGTTCTTATGTTTTTCTAAGATGATACACTACGAAAGTGTAAATTTATGGTGTTAGCTACCTCTTGTCAGCTACTGGTGCTCTTCCCTTCACAAATACTTCAAGAAGAGTGAATATTAAACTAAAATAAAACAAATGTGAAATCCTGTCAGGGTTTTGTGCTCTGTTTAAAAGCTAAACATAGACATTGTCCAAGCTTGTTTTGTTCACTGGAAGTTATTGTGGTCAATACACGCATAATTTGTTTCATCTAGGACACTAGGAAACTGCGAACCACATAGCTTAGAAAAGAGCTTAGACATAGCTGATCACAATAAATGCCACTTAATTTGAATCTGTAGATTTTTTTTTTCTCTGTGACTTGACAGTTTTCTTTAATTCTTTTGAATACTAGGACTGTGTGTAGACTAAACCACTTCTAATTATACCCCAGCACAAACATATAGCTTATGGCTATATTTTAATCAGTTTCAGAAAAAGTAATAAAAATATTATTGCATCTGTCAAAGGATGGTGTTGCTACATGCTATTTTAAATGGTGTTTAAGTACAGTTATAAGCATACCAGCACAATGCAATCAGCTCTTTTCCTAAACAAGTTACATTATTTGTTACTTAAAGTTACCGAGAATCATATGTTAATTATACTAATTATTCAGACTGTTTTTAATATGTGTTGAAATTGCTTTAAAAAGTATATATGAAATATTTATATCAAACTCGTTTAATTTCTCATTACTTGTAAAATGTAATGTTTTCCCAGTTGTAATTTTAAAGGGTTTTTGTTTTAGCTGCACGAGTGTATCCTTTTCTTTTGCATACACTCTTTTCTGAACCCAGCAGTTCTTTCACTTTCTTAAAACTTTATAAAAACTCTTCTGTTCTCTCAAAAGGAATTTGTGTCCCGTTAGGTGTTGGTATTGATCACATTTGTACTACAAAGACTGCACTAAGGAGTACTGTGAAATTAACTTGTGCTGATGATGCTACCAGTATAAAAACTGGGTGTAGAGTAACGCGGGAAACGTATTCATAGTGGTAGTTGGATGATGGGAATAGTCCCAAAGTAGGTGAATGTTAAACCAGCCTGTGAGGAAAAGATGTCAGGTTTTGCAGCCTCGTAGCATTATTCAAATATGTAGTATCACTATTTCTCATAAGAAATACTCAAACACACTCCTAGCATCAATTGCTGTAGAAGGCAGGCAGAAATCTAGATTGCACTTTCAGAAATGATAAACTATGAAAAAAGTTTCTTGGAAAAAACCTGTTTTTAGAGCTCTCCTGTAGTATAGTATTACTTTACCTTTGAAAACTTGACCACTTCAGAATATCTGAGAACAAATTAAGTCCAACTTGAGTAATACGTTTCGGTTTCTAGTACAGTTTTTATCTATGCATCATGTAAAACAAACTTGTTACTCTTCATTATACTTAAATATTTGTACTGAAAGTGCATTTAAGCAGTTTTTAACTGTGTTGATTACTCATTCGAGTGGAGTAGAAATGTGCTTTAGTTCGGGGAGGTTGAATATGTATTATTATTATCTGTTTTTCTGTATAGTTTCCCTAATAAAAATACTGAACATAAAAGAAGACTGGGTCTTTCTTCAAGCCTTGAGTGAAAAGGGAGGTGTGGTCAGAAAGGGGCTCTGATGACTTAAATCACTGCCCCTAAGTGTCTGAAAATATTTAAAGCCTATGAATTTGTGATTTCAGTCACACAGTAATGTTGCAATGTCAAAACTGGTAGTATATTCAGTTATCTTTAGATTAACTGCACAATTCTTTATTAGGCAGATTGAACTCTCTAAAAGTTTTGTCTGATTAAGTACTTGAGCCTGGTGCTGTTTGTTCCAGTTTTCATCAGGAATCAAGTAATAGAAGATCTCTGAACTCTGAGCAAACCCTCAAAGACTTCAGGGATGCCCTGAACCTCACCTATTCCTGTCATAGTTTTAGTTGTTGAACTGTGGTTGAAGGTCAAATAATCCTTTCTGCTAAGCGTCCGACTTATAAAGGAGGTAGTTTGATATTTGGTGGTAGATGTAACATAAAGGTTTTACGCAGGTAGCTTAACAAAAAAGCTTAAAGGTGGGTGGAAATTTGCTGTCAGGTTGCAAGTGCTCTGTAACTGTTAGGTGAGGTAGTGCTTAAATCGCATTTGTTTCATTGAGATAGTAAGACAGTTTGAAGAAGACAGAGCTTAAAAGATTTAATTCTTCCTTCCCAAATATACGTAAAAATTTGCCACCACTTTTGCTGCTAACAGTGCTCTGAAGGTTATCCATCTATATATATATATTTATTTATTTATCTCCAAAATGTTTGTAACTTAGGTCTTTGTAGGAAGGTTAAGAGGTCTGGTGGATGGAGATCATAATGTATTTGTATCCCTCTTACAAATGAACCGTTACGTAGCAATGTAGTAAATTCATGATGTGATTTTTGTGTTTGGGGATGCATCTGAGAAAGTATGTAGTCAAAAATACATATACTCCCCCTCTGTGCGTGCCAGAGCTCGGGCCTGAAGAGCGAGTATTCTGTTGTCTTGCTTTGGGTTTTTTTAGACTGGTTATGTGGAGTTAAAAAATTGTTCTTTTTTTCCCTCCCCCGTCCACTTGTTGCATTCATCAGTTGTTTGGGAAGTCTGATTCCTTGATGGTTTTTTTGAGCATGTTGCAGTGGCTGGCAAAGTTATTAAGTGATCTGAAGTACTGAATTTGTAGACGGAAGAGGGAGACTTTTTTCACTGTCTGATCTGGCAAAGCTTATTAAAATTTGGTTGGATGCTGACAATTCTTTTCACTGTTACCTGCAAGATATTCAGCCTTTAATTCATGCTTTCCAAACATCTTCATTTCCATCTATCAAATTCTAGATAGGTCATTAGTAAATGTACAGTAGTAACTGTATCATCTGTGATGCGAACATTGTAAGCCTGCCTCAGAATGAGAGATCTATGTTGAAGTTGAAATGCTTCTCAGGGAGAGTGGTATTTCCCCATCTGTTTTTGTGGTGTTTTTTTCATTGTAATATGCATTTTGGATTGTTTTAGGTGGCACTCATGAAACGGAGTGATCTTTCAGGTTGTCAAGAATCGAGCTGTTCAGTGTGTTTTTACAGGTTAAAACCAGTCTTCTTTGTAGCATCGTTTGGAAGCTGGTGGTCATTGAGGGTACACCATGGAACAGTAGATTCATGTGCTTCTCAGCAGGGGAGGCTGCCTAATGGTGGAACTGCAGTGTCCTGAATGTGGAAGGAGCAGACCTGCGGTGAAGGACTGGTCTCTTTCTACAGTGTGAACAGGGAACTGCTTTACTCTGGCTTTTACAAATAAATTAATTATTAGGACTAAGATCCTTCCTTCGCTCACTGACATTATAATTTTTTTCCTGCAGTATCAGAAGTGGACACTTCAGCATGATTTTTCCAAGTTTGTCAACTTGAAAGGGCAATTAACATAACCATATATGAAGTTAGCGTTTGAAAAGGACAAAAATCCTTTTACTAAAGATATTGGAAAAATGTTTAACTGTCTTGAAAGCAAAGTAACAACTTTACTAATCTGATTATATTTTTCAGCTAAGTAAATAATACTTAGATGTCGTGAAAGATTGATTTAGCAATAGCTTGGATCTGTCAGTAAGAGAATGTGTGTTACAGTAATATATTTGTGAAAATAATACATAATGTACATTTAGAAGAACGTAGTTCTCAGTAACAAAACCATCAGAACTTGATGAAAGCAAAAAAAAAATTGTGTGGTGTCCATGTACATCCATAATTTTTTTTCGAGGTAAAAAGGTTAGGTACCCAGACCTGCACAGGTATTCAGAACCCTGCCATGATTATTTCTGGGAGCTGTACAAACACAAAGCTCTTATACTACATTCAGATAGTATGTGATAAAGTGCTTTCTAAGGTTAGAGAGTTTGTTGGTTTTGTGGGTTTGAATTCAGAATTAAAAATAATACATAGAAAAGTGATATGGTACTGACTTAGTAGCACGTGGTATTTTAGTCCAGTGTTGGAAGTGTGATGGTATAGAACCTGAATGTAAATGTTACATGGCTTTGGAGTTGACTTTCTAGTAATGTGGATTGTACCTAGGAAAGTAAGTGTTTTGTTGTGTCAGAATTACCGTTTCTCTCTGGTGTGTTTGCCTTTTATTGATTTCTGCTCAGTGATTTTTTTTTTTTCCTTATTTGCACGAAATTGTACTCATGCTTTTTCCTCCAAATACAAATAGCGTACTCCTGCTGTGATTATTATGCAAAACACTTCTGACTCAGCAGATCAAAAGTTATGTTTACTGGAAAACAGAACTAACATTTTATAATTTTTTTTAAGACCACTTAAAAATAGCTGTGTCAAAAGAGATAATGCTTTTAACATGCTAATCCACTAAGCCCTCATGCATCATTCTGCAGGCAATGTTTTTACTCTAGGCAGCTACCTCTTTACTAGAGTCCATCTGAAAGGTTTCTCCTTGTCACAGAAATACACCCATAAACTTGAATTTCTAAGGAGAAAGGCTTCTTTAATAGAATGCATGATACGTGCGTTATCAAATTGCAGCCTTTTCCCCAAGAATTGTGTTGTATGTCAGCATGGTTTGGCCTGCTTTAAGACATTCTGGTTATTCGAGACAAATGGTTGATTAAAAATAGCATATGCAAAAACCTGAGTGTGGGGGGTAGCAATTCCTAATCTTAATGTAGAATGTTATGTCGCGATAGCCAAATACCTGAATGGAATGCTGTACTCATGGGAAAGAGAAGAGTAAATGGGGATGAGAATTTATGCCAGCTGGACTGGAGACTCTCAGATTCATCTGGATTAGTAGTTTCAATTGCTAATCTTGCCCCGTGTTCCTCTGCCACTTTGTTTGCTGAGGTTGTATTTTCCTCATTCAATTTTTGTAATTGTATACTGTCACTGTGTAAAGAGTCGCGCAGACGTGGGAAACAGCAATACTGACTTGGCAGAGAATCCTGTAAAGTGCAAAAAATACCACAGAAAAAGAGAGTTCTGGCTTATCTTCTGACTTCAGAAATCTTAGATGTTACTCAGGAGAAGAGTAGATACCTGTGCGTGAGTCTGAAATTTGACTGTAGGTTGACTGTCACTGTGTACATCAGTGACTAGAATTTTTTAGGTATTTGTTTGTACTTAGTTGAATTACAGTGCGAAGTTTGCTGAAACAGCTTAGTGATAACCATTTTCATTTATTTTTACAAATGCTAACTCAGAATGGTCCAACGTGAGTGAAAAGTTTAGTTGTTACTGCTTGATACTCTATTCTGGCTAGTTATGGAGCTCTATTTAATGTTATCTGACAGATTAGAGTATTTAACTTGAAAATGTGCTGCTGCTCGAGCGGCGAGCTGGGACATTGCCTACTGCGATTTTCTACTGGTAAGGAGTCTGAAAAGACCATTTTAAGGCAAGCTTGGCCATACTTGAAACTAATAGAGTTTTAGGTAAGGTTTGACACGTTGCTCTCTTCTTTAGGCAGACTTAAACACCTTTTGCAATTTAGGTCAGTATGTTTTTGAACTGGAGAAGTGTGTTACGTATAATCTAAAAGACTGCTCGGTTCTGTTTGTATTAGCCTTATCCCTTGAAGTATGATTCTGTGGGGTTTTTGTTGTGCTGCTAGTCTATGAACATGTATGACCAGAGCAGAACACGTTGTGTTGTTGATCACTTCCGTATACAACCGTCTGCAAGAGCAGTGCCATCATGAGATACAGTGAGAATATGCGAAAGAAAGTAGTGTGTGATAGACAGAGTAGAACGAAACATCATAGGGCCTACGCTGAGGATGCAGTGACAGTCTAGAGAAGATTATCCTCACAGTGTTTTGCTGTAACGCTGTGTACTCTTTGTGGTAGCACTTCCTACATAGTGCCTGTAGATTGTGTTAATACATAAAATATTTTCAACAAGGAGTTTTATGTATCCAGAGACCGAAGTGCTGCATGGAAGTAACTATGCCAGTCTTTATGTAAATTGTTTTTAAACAGACTGTTAAATAAGGTGGTGTTCCAAACAATCACGTTTAAAATGCTGATAAGGAAGGAATTGTTGTAAAGTGTTTTGTTCTGAAGCTGCATACTGAATCGTCCTGGCAAATTCTTCCAGGGCTGGATTTTCACTGAACAATTAGATGGAGTTACCTACAGTTGATGATTCCTGAAGTTAGCCTAAATGGAGTGAAAATGATAATGCTGAAAACCGGTACATAAGTCACTTTGTGGACCTGAGTTGTTAACTGCAGTGGTAAAAAGTACGTTCTTTGACTCACCACTTTAAATTTAAAAAAAGAAGGCCCACAAAAAAAAACTACTAGAGAGTTTTGTATGTGATTAGGATAGTGTATTACTCAATTTATATGTATGGCCAGCACAGAAACAGAGAATGTCTCTAAATGCAGCAAGTGGTGTGTGTTGCTCTAAAGGCAGCAAGTGACTCATGTGACTGTCTTAGCAGCTGGGCAGCAAGATTAGAGAGCTACTACGTACACATTCCCTCACTGAGGGGTCCAAGCTATTGCTAAATGAAGTTGTACTACTGCCAACAACTGAATAACGGGCATGCGAAAATATAGTAAATAAGTGTGTCATCAGGTTAGTGCAGTAGTTATTTCAGACAGTCATTAAAGTGAAGAAAAAAACCACTTTTCCAAGATTCAGATTTAAAAGATTTTTGTTCTTTTTTCGAAGGCTCTAACTTCGTATGATATTACATGTTAATTGTCCATTTCAATTTGCAGATTTGCAAAAGTCATCTTGAAATGGCTGTTTCTGACACTGCAGGAAAAAAATGAGAAAGTTAGTGAGTGAAGAATCTTATTCCAGAGAACTAATTTATTTGTAAAAGTACTAAAAATATGCTTGTATCATGAAGTATTTTGATCTGAACTGAAATTGGCAAAGCCTGTACTTCTTGGTCACTTGCTAATTTGAAGACTTATTCATGATGTTATTCCTCATGTATTTCCTAATTGTAAGAATTTGTGAAGTTTGTTCCAAATTGTCTTTAAGTTTTCCTGGCATGCCAGTATGGATTAGTGAAATACGTGGTTTGGGTTTTTTTTAATGTTTCCCTAATCTTTTTTTTTTTCCCCCTCCACTCAGATACTTGCTTTTCTTAAGAACGTTGCTAAATATTTGTGAATGCTTTGTCCTGTATATATATGTATTTACAGTTACACATTGATACTTCAACTATTATTTATGGATTTAAGCTCAAAAGTGTCACCCTGTCAAATATCTCTTTAGGCTCTTTAGGACTAACCCTCATAAGCACTGCTTTTAGTCTTGAGGACCAGAGGACATACGCTTGACTGTTGCAATCAAGTAAATTGATACAGAAATCAAGAAGACATGAATATGAAGCTCCTTAGTGCTATTTTTAGTGTCAACTTTCAGACCATAATTATGTTTTAAAGATGAGAGTGTATTTACCGAACAGGAGCTTTTACATTTAAAAAGCCAAGACAGATGAGAGGTCAAGCCTATGATAAATTCCTTACAGTAAAAGAGGACCAGAAGAGCGTGTGTGTTTCTAGCCATCATCACTGTGTCCCGCTGCCCTCAAAGATTGAACTGTTTGTTATTCTGCTTCAGGTTTTCTGGATTTCTGCTTTTTTTCTTTTCCTGTCTAGGAATGAGTTGTTTTCCATCGTGTTACTCATTCATGTTTATTCCAAGTTTGTGCAGTTTTCCTCAACAACGGTTTTCGTTTATATCTCTAAGAAAAAATGGAGGGCATAAAATAAGGTTGTCCAGAGTTGTCAGTGCATCTGAAAACTACCTTCTCAAGGTGGACCATCATCTTAATGATACTTCAAAGCACCTTGTTGATCTGGCCCTTTTATTTTTAGTATGTGTTTAGATTTCTTCATAATGAGGTCTCTTACTGTTTAGTATTTTGAAATCATTGATTTATAGGAAATGTTCAGTTTGGTTTTTTTGTTTTGATTCATCCTCTCCTGAATGTTTCATTACTACTTTTTTTTTTAATGTACCATTTTCCCGTATGAGATTGCTTTTCTACTCTGCTTTCATCATTGTTCAGTCACATATTACTCATTGGTTGCAAAAGAAAAATGTTTGTGTTTTTATTTCTGTGCCACTTAGTCTGATGGTGCTCTGTGACACCAGAGCACTAGGAAACAGAGGGATACTGGTGTATTGGTAAATAGTTTATAGGTAATGCGCTAGCAGGTTGTGGCCAAGGATATACCTGCAAAATATGTCAATCCTCTGACTACTTTAATGCTTCAGCGGATTCTAGTGTGCTGTTCTTAACACGTTCCTCGAGATGAACTATCAGAAATGTGTTACCTACTAACAGAGCCTCAGGTCCTGGGTCTTGCTGCCCTGTGCCCTCACAGCTGCTGGGGCTCGGACTGCTCACCCCCTCGGCAAAGAACTCTGCCTGAGTGCAGGTGGCGGTGGGCTGCTTCTCTGTTTGTTTAAAGCACCTTTTGCACAGCTGGAACAATTATATAAAATAAACAGCTGTCCCGAGAGGATATTTGCATGAACTTGGACTTTGGCTTGTTTGTTTGTTCCTTTCAGAATTATGCCCAAAATTTCTTAGCCACAAATTTGTGCTGCTCCACTGAACTGAAGAGGGAAGTATCTTCTCATGGATTCGAAGGAGGAAAGCTCTTGAGCTACCTCTAGCCAAAGATACAATATTTTCTTTAATAAATTTTATTTCCACATGGCGAAGGAGAAACAGCCCAGCACGATCAGCCAAAAATATCTCATATTTGTGTGAGATTGCTTCTTGTAAGCGGGCATGGTTTAGTTCTTGCTCGATACAGTCCTTGTTCCCTGTGCTCCCTCATGTCAATTCTGTTCTTAGGATGGGAGTTGTTGTGGTATTTGCTTCTTAGGGCTGCTAGAAAATCACGGCTATTTTGAAGGAAATTGAGGTGCTGTTTCTGATGCTATTTCTGTCCTTCTGGTGAGAGTTTTGCAGTGTGACTGTGGTGGTGTGTGGCACCTGCCCAATGTGCTTTCCTTTGAGTGGAAGACCTACAACTAGGGAGAAAAAATGTCTTGGGGGGAAGTGGGTAGCTGTTTTTATAAAGCTCAGCCTGTGCTCTCTGACAGCATTTCTTAGGGCTAGAGTTGCAGGCTCACCGCTTTTTTTGCACCAGCAGAGGCTTGCCGAGTTGGCTGGCAGTTGTAAGTTGATCAGAAGTGACTTGTTAGCTCTTTGGTTTCAGATGTGATCTTACTATTTGGTTCTTTTAAGGAATGATGAGCTTCCCAGTGATGAGAGAGAATTTCAGTAGCTACCTTTGGAAAGAGAGACATCTTGGTTCTGGGATGCTCTGAGAAAGCAAGCCTTCTGGAGCAAGCTGAAAAGTAAAGCATGGGAAGGATCGGAGCCTAGATAACTGAAGCACTCTTCTCCAGTAACTATAGATACTGTGGTCTTTTCACAGGAGAGCAGTGGACAGGAAGAATGTTTGTTTCTAAGCACTGATGACCGGGTAAGAATAAATAAAAGTAAAGAAGGCTTTTGGAGTTGTGTCACTTTGTTCACGTCTTAAAAAATAAAAAGTAGCATCCATTTTTAGGATTCGGTGTACTAGAGGCTGAAAAGGAAAACAGCAGGCATCTGTCCTTCCCCTGACAAGCTTATAATGTTACTCTAAGGAGGAGAACTGAGACATGTGGAAAGGGGGAAAAAGCAAAGTGCTTGCGGCTTCATGTATGCGCCTTGTTTAATTTTGTATGTTACTTTAACAACAGTGGCTGACACTACTGTCTTTAAAAAAAGTAGTAAATTCAGCTGTCCGTCACTTAAACAAAGCCAAATGATGTTGCTCTCAGTCATCACCATGTGCACTCCTGTGCTATCCTGCTTTTCAGGCCCTGGATCACCAAATGGGAATACCCAGAGGGATGCTAGTTCTCAGAGCTGTATGTATCCTGCAGATGGGAGTTCACAAGCCAGTTTGCTGGCTGGAAACTTATACATGGATCTTGACAATGGAATATATTTATACAGAGTTCTGGTATGCTCTCTAGCACGTTTGATGTTTTGCCTCAGGCTCTGGATCCTTTGAGAAGTTCTACAGCCACAGCCCATACCCTCATGAAATACCTGGCTGCTTGTACATTGTCTCTGACTCTTGTGACAGAGAGATGCTGCGTGCCCAACCTGCATCGTGAGACTTGCGCTGTACGCACCTTGATACCAAAGCGGGAGAGCCTGCAGCGCATGCACGGGATGAAATGCAGACTGAGAATAAAGTAAACAGCTCTTGCGGTTATTCTGAGGGTTGTTTTTTTAAGAATCAAGTTTCTGTGGTGTTTTTTGGGAGAACCTGTTCTAAGATTACTAGGCCAAGTTTTCCAAAACCATTGTCTTCATAATCTGTTTAGAACACAGCTCTTGCTGCCTTCCACTGCAGCTGCAGGCACTAAGTATTTCTGCAAATAACTCCTTGTAGACCTGTGCCAAGGACCTGGAAAATTAATGACCTCTTCTGTAGCGTTCGATTTAAGTGACACAGAATTCTCTAGTAGAATTTCAGTTCTCTAGGACAGCATTCAATATCTGACTCAAAAGATTGGTTTCTGAATGACTAAAGGGCTTGTAGAATAAGTAAGCAAGAAATTGGCCAAATTTGGGTAGAGTTCACAGGAATGACAGCTCTGCTACTATCCCTGTCTAATTTCAAGTCTCCATCCCAAAGGACAGGGGTTCAAAACTCCAAGAAAAGGAAAAGCAGGAAAAGTCTGCCAGAATCTTTTGACACATACAAAACTTTTTTTTACATCACCCTTTTTTTTTTTTAAATGGCTGCACTGTTTTGAATGAATAAAAAGTGAAGAAACAAAACACTGAAGCAGACACTAACTTGTAAAATTTCAGCCCAAACAATGGCAGTTTGGCAAAGTCCTAAGTTGTCTCATGTAGGGGAATTTGTGTTATAATGGCAAGTGTTTGGCAGCATGGTGAAATGTGATCCTACTCATTCTGCCATTAGCAAAATATGCTGGATTGGAGTTAGCGTTTGTACCTACTGACAGCAGTGTCGGTTCTCGTGTAAATTAACAGAGGAATTGTCCTGCTTTCAAATCAAGAGTTGTTAGAGAACTGTTATTACAGGTCTTACCAGCTCACTCAAGGCCTGAGATGACAAATACAATTTTTAATTAACCTGATAAATGCTGATCGGATTCTATGTTTGCATTTTACTTAGTAAGAATAATTACACTTGTGTGCATATCAAAGCCCAGTGTTCTGTTTCTGACAGTGGCAAAACCAGAGGTGTGGTGAGAGGTACAGCAGCAGGGCAAGCATGCAGGGATAGCTTTTCTAGGGTATTCTCCTGATCTTCAGTAATTTGCTTGCCAAAGGCTTCCTGAGCAGACATAGTGGGGTTGTATTTACTAACCTTTACTGGACTTTTTCCATGAACTTTTTCCTGTGACCTCTTGAGCCTTTGTAAACTCTTCAGTGTCTGAACACCCTGTTGCAAGGAGTTCCGCAGCAGAAATGTGTGACGAACAGGTACATTTTCTTCTTGAGCCTGTGTCCTTGTCATTTCATTTCACATCTCTGGCCCTTCTAGTGGAAGGGGCAGTAACTACCAGGCTGTTCAGTTCTGTGTGTCTGTCTCCAGCCACTTCAATGCAGGCATACCTGCATGGTGTTCAGTTGCATCTCCTGGTAGGACCATCGTTGTCTTCTGATGAGTATTCAGGGGCTCAGAACTGGAACAAATCACCGTGGCTCAGCCATATGCGTTGCTGTCACAGAGACTGTGTCTGTCTCTGTGAACCTCTGTAGATCCACTTGCGAACTAGTCACATTTTTTACCCCCATTCACATCCCTGTCTTCTGACACATAAACTTAAAGCCAGTGTTTTGTTATCTAGGAACCCTTTTAATTTCCAGCCTAAACTTTCTTTCTCATAAGCTTGCACTTATTCTTTATGCCAGCCCTGCTAATTGTCATTGGTGTACTTATTAAGACACTTTGTCTTTTTTTTTTTTTTTTTTT
>Ga0065711_1039382_pt1 | contig 17894 bp, 8 predicted proteins | sample Hoacrofraction12_FD_59098 | JGI IMG/M metagenome (GOLD analysis project Ga0065711, IMG submission 59098) | Hoatzin crop microbial communities from Cojedes, Venezuela - Epithelial fraction 12 v2 (version 2) | ecosystem: Host-associated > Birds > Digestive system > Esophagus > Crop | place...
GGGTCACCTACAGCAGGCTGCACAGGACCTTGTCCAGGCAGGTCTTGAATATCTCCAGAGAAGGAGACTCCACAACCTCCCTGGGCAGCCTGTTCCAGTGCTCCGTCACCCTCAGAGAGAAGAAGTTCCTTCTCATGTTCAGACGGAAGATAGGAAGCCCCTATCTTTAGCCTTCACCGAGTCACCGGTGTGTCGGGATAGCTGAACGTCACCAAGCGTGATATTCAAAGGGTGAATCTTAACATTTCCTGGAGCGAAGGCTGTGTGAGCCTGTGTTCGTTTGTGTGACTCTCGAGGAGCCACAGTACTTCCTGTCGCTGGTTTCTGGCCCCGAGGATACGGGACAGTTACTCTACACGCCCGTCGCGTTCTCTCTGAGCTCGCACTCCTCGGCTGCTGCCACCTCTCCAGAACCGGTCACAGAGGCACAGTCTTAAAAACTGTGGGTCTCGATCAGTTCATTGGGCTGCTTTATTCTTCGTAATAGTTTACTTACCTCTGACGACGTACCTGGCAAATGCGTGAATTTCTAGGCAAACAGGTGAATGCCCAGTTAATTAGTTTAGATGATAACAGTAATCCCGTGGTCTTAAAACTTATGAAGCGAACCATTCCAACCTGCAGAGCCCTCTGTTTTTGAAACTCTGCAAAGTCAGGATGCCGTCTCTTACATCGCAATTAAAGTCAGGATGCTCATGATAAAACACGTAAAGGTGCCTGCGTGTCGAACTTCTGCAGCACGGCTGTGGTGGGGAGCAGCCTGGCCAGCTTTGATCAGCGTCTCCACGTAAAAGCTTTTGGGCCCGCTTTTGCTCGTATTCCTTATTTCGCTTGGCAGGAGGGTTAAGGGATGTGGGCAAGAGGAGCCTGCCAAGCAAAGCTGTGGCTTTGCCAGTGGAACTGCACCTGCAGTCGGAGGTCTTGGTGGTGTAAGTGTGTGTGGGAACGTACCGGTAGGATTGTACCGACGGTTCCTGCTGAGCAGCGTGAGAGCACGGCCTCCCGGGGGGTGTCGGGGCGCGGGGTCGCTGAGAACTCCGCTCGTGTGCTGCAGTGATGCTTCTGGTGGAAAAGCCATAGCTTCCTTTTTATTTCAATGTGAAGAAGTAAAAATAAAAATAAAATGAACGTCACAAGCATTTTTAAACCCTTTTTAATCATGATGAAAAAAATTAGATCAGGGAAACTGAAAAGGTGAAACAATGACTTATTAAAATAGAATTGAATAGGCTTGCCTTTTTACAGTAATTCAGTATATAAATGGAATCTGCTTTTAAAGGTGTTGGCCGTCCTGTGAAAAGGTATTACTTTTGAGGAGCTTTTTTTTTAAATTTCTCAAGAACAATGGTTTCTGTGACACTGGCAGCCAAAGCACAACGATGTAGTTCAGTGCATTTGCTGGATGCTTGAATTTTTTAAACAAGGGGGAGCTTAAAAATGAAAATACTCATGTTCACGTTCACAGGCAGGGCTACCTACTTGCGTTCAGCTTGGGCATTTCTCTTCTCTGTCTTCACCCTCTCCCTGAGTTAATGTATTATAATTTATGCCAGACTCCTGGCATGCCGTTTCTTTTTCTTTGCTGCCACTATGAACTGCTCAAGGGATTTGCTGATGTCATTAGAAAGGGAATGTGCAGCTTGTATGAATTACGACATTGAAGTCATTCCAAGGCCATCTGCTAGCTGTAGCCAAATGTAATTAATGTGGTGGAATACAAACTCTTTTGTGCCGTACAATATCTGATATGAAAATTGTAACCTCGCTGTCTTTTAATTACATTCCCTAGATCAGAGATACACAAACAATATAAAGAAGTAGTGCTGAAAAAAGATGAAATACCTCTCGCTTCTGTGCTGGTGTGAGCGGGCGTGCTCGTGGCTTGCCGGCGTTTTGTAGCTGCCGGTTTCCTGTGGCAGTAGTTCGTGGGTATTTTAGGAGCTGTTAAACAGGCCTATGTGTGGGCATATCTAGAGCAGGACAAGTGCATATAGACAAGGATACACTTCCAAATATATATATATACATATATGTATACTTGTGTACAGGTGCACACATGCATGGTGGTTGCAGAGCAACATAAAAGCAAGCGCTTGTCGCAACCTTTCCTAAGGTGGATGGCAGCCCTCTGCCGAGCTCCTGAATATTCTTGCCACAGGATTTAGCATGCCCACACTGTTGCTGAGGTTGGAAAACTCCGTAGCAGAGCTACTGAAGAGCAAGAAAATACAGCCCTGTGATGGGCATGTGGGTATTAGACCAAAAGCAGCGGTAACTTATCCTTATTCGGAATTTCATGACTTTTTTTTTTTCTTTTTTTTCCACAGCTTAAGATTTGTCAGTGGAAGCAGAGATGGAACAGCAAGAATATGGCACTATCAGCAGCAAGACTGGAAGAGTGTGGTCCTGGATATGGCTACTAAAATGACAGGGTAAACCAAACCAAACCAGAACACACTGCATAGCCACATGCGTGCAAAACAAAATCTTCCATCATATTGAAAACTATTTATTTACTGCCATTCTGAGTTAATTTCAGTGCGTGTTCTTTGTCTGCTGAAAATGCCACGGCTCTAGCTGTTAAGTTACACAGTTAATTAGCCCCCAAAAGATAATATTAATACGTTAGTAGTTCCCTACTGTAATGGTTGGGAAATATTTTGTTTTTTACGTGTGAAGTAAGACTGTCAAATAGAGTTCATCTCATGGAAAGATACTATAGCAGAACCTCGTTGACCGTATGCTGACCTACAAGTTTCTTGAAAAATGTCTGAAACAACTGTTGGTTTCTGTCATCTCTCAGCCAAATTCAGAGTAGCAGCTGCCACAATGAGTGTCCTCAGGTCGTTACTGTTTATGTTATATGCTCAGCTATGTAATACGTAATCTCCAGATGGCTTCTTAACATTGTATTTTTGCGTAAGTTTTCCAGTAAGAGATGAAATATGGTGATTTGGTTCTTGGGTTCAGTTAGGGTTTCCAGTTTTTCTTTCTGAGATCCTCAGGTGACTTCTTGAAGTGGTCTTGTAATTGAATATGCACAATACCAAAAAGCAGAAATGGAGAAATCCATTAGGCATTTTGCTTTGCAGAATTCTTTATATTTCATATGGTTACATTTTTAATAAGGTAGCTGTCAAAGTATGATTTGAATTTATTTAGCAGTTCTTGCTCAAGATAGAGTTTACTTGTGTTGATGACTGATAAGAATAATGCCTTGGAGCAAAAAACTTAATAGAACTGAATTGCTTGAAAGAAAGAATTGGGGTAGGCGAGGATCATCGCTTCAGAAGAACAGAAGTGAGACTTTTGCTTTTGAAGGAAATAAAACTCTTTAAATCTTAGTGGTACTGAATATTTCCTGCATCTGTTTTTCACTGCTGCGGAAGCCATCCTTCGTTCTCCTGTATTAGCCAGCAGTCACAGTGGTGGCAGCCATGCTCTCCCTAATTTCATACTTACTTATTGCTGTTTAGTGTTTCTGCATGTAGTTACTGGTTTATTTCTTCTTTAAATTATGAATTTCCTTAGAAACAATGTAGCATCTGGGGAGGACAAGGTGACTAAACTGAAGGTTACTATGGTGGCTTGGGACAGATACGATGCCACTGTCATCACCGCAGTCAACAATTTCCTTCTCAAAGTGTGGAACTCGTCCACGGGGCAGCTTCTGCATAGCTTATCTGTGAGTAAAATTCAAGTGGGTAATCCCAAATTGTTACGGTTCAACTCTGAAATTGATCTGAGGCTAAGCTGCATCATCGTTCCCCCTGACGAGGAGTGGTTTGCCCTGAAGCGTGCCACCCGTCCGACGCTTCTTGGGAGGGGTTGTGTGTCATGGGGAAAGGAGCTGGTGACCCCAGTGCTGCCAGGCCCTGGTGACCGCTGGCTGGCAAGGCAGCCCTTTGGAGGCCACTGTTCCTGCCCAGATCAGAGGGCTACAGCCATCCTCACTGCTGATTTATCCTTCCTCCCCATCCCTCTTCATCTCAGCTGTACTGAGCTACAGCCTGAGGCACTTACGAAGTGGGCAGTGACAATGCCAAGCCTCTGACAGAAATGGTGATGAAGTACAGACCCAGTTCTAGTCCAAGATCCAGTAAATTGAGCTGTCATGGGTGACTGCCTGAACTGAAAAGTCCTCACACGAAATACTGGCATGTTTGAAGGCATTACATGGAGAAACATCTCTTGCTTTTCCACCCTGCTTTCATTGCAGGGTCACGATGATGAAGTTTTTGTTCTGGAGGCCCATCCGTTTGACCAAAGGATTGTGCTTTCGGCGGGTCACGATGGAAATATTTTTGTTTGGGATATAGACAAAGGAACAAAAATTCGCAATTATTTTAACATGGTAAGAATGATCGGGGAAGGGTTTGGGGGGCGTTTTTTGCAGGTTTGTTTAACACTGATCTTGAGGCAAAAGCAGATTTCATGATATACCTATTGTGACCAGTGTTACAAGAGGATTAGGGGAAAACTCCTACATATTAAACAGAAAACTCTGAACCCTTCAGTAAGCAACACCCAAGTGTGTTTTTGCATATTGTAAGGGTAGCAGCAAGTCTTCCCTGGGATCTGCTACATCTGAATATTATTTGTGCAGATGGGTATGGCTATACCATGCAAAAGATCGCTCTACCTTGGGAGTCACTACAATGAAAACCAGTAAGCCTGAGCATTGTAGCACAGTGCTGGGGTCTGGGAAACACCGTGCTTGGCTCTGCGCCGCATTTTGCTTAACGTGCCCGGTGCCAGGTCTGTTGGTTTGGTTCCAGCGCTGAGCGAACGCGGCTGTACTGCGTCAGGACCTGTGCTGGCCTCCTGGCACCTGGGGCTGTGAAACCTGCTTGGACGGAGCCAGGACGCGTCTCAGAGCTTTGGTGCAGGCTTGCCCTGTGTCTGCCGTTAACGTGAAGTGTAGACTTGTAGGTGGTTGTTTCACAACGTACATCAAAAGCTGCACTGAAGTTTCAGGACAAAGAGAAAGTGCAAGGTGTTGACTTCATCATTCAGTGAAAGTTTAATTATTAAAGTGGAAAAAAAAAAAGGTGTAAATCCATCTTGAGTGAGGTGCAGATTTACACAGAATTAGGGTTAAATACTTGATGGAGCGCAGGTGAAATTTTTGTACAAACGCTCTTCTAGAGAAGGCATGATTATGAAGGGACTGCTCTGTGCTTGTGTGCAGATTGAGGGCCAAGGCCACGGAGCTGTTTTTGATTGCAAGTTCTCACCAGATGGACAGCATTTTGCCTGCACAGACTCTCACGGACATCTGCTACTATTTGGTTTTGGATGCAATAAATATTATGAAAAGGTGGGTTGAATGGATTTTAAACTCTTTTGCGTCTTGATCTGATTTTGTCTTAGAAGTATTTGTGTTACAGTTTATTCCCTCGCCCTGCCCCAAACAAAGTAGTAATTAGATCATGAAGCGGTTGCTGTTTACCTAAATCAAAAAGTTTTAGACAAGAGAATCTCTATAGACAGGGGAACAAAGCATTAACTTCTATCTCTTCGCCTCTGTTGGCATATTTTACCATTGAATTTTTGCATCAGGCCTTGATAATAAACCGCATTTGTGGTCGGAATCTGTTCTCTGTCATAACATTTCTTCTGCTGATCTGCAGTGTAGGAGTTGTGGTTTATGGGTATGGGAGCCATTCCAAAGCAGCAAGACAGCTGCAAATGACCATTGATTTATTTACTAAATTGCTTTTCTTGCAGATTCCAGATCAGATGTTCTTTCATACGGATTACCGACCACTGATCCGTGATGCAAATAACTACGTGTTGGATGAACAGACTCAACAGGCTCCACATCTTATGCCTCCTCCGTTCCTGGTGGATGTTGATGGAAATCCTCATCCCACCAGATTCCAGCGGCTGGTACCAGGGAGGGAAAATTGCAAGGATGAACAACTTATTCCTCAGCTGGGATATGTAGCTAACGGTACGCTGTCTAAAACTCGTGCATAATACACGTATTGCACAGTAATGAGCACCAACTCGGTGGGGTGGTACTAGGAGGATTGATTTGTTTCAGTTGCCTTCTGTCATCAGTGATTTAAATTCAGTGTAGAGGTAGGAGAGGAGATGGGTTGGCTTTATGGTGTAAAGAAAGTGTAGGGAATCAGCTTGACTGGAGACAAGACAAGGAGACGGCAGTATTCCAAGATCTGTGGACTTCTACCAGGTGTATGGCAGCACGCTTGAAGAATTGTCCCATAAACCTCAGTGTAACTATGTGTATGAGTAAGGAAGCAGGAAGGTAAAGAAGACGTTGAAAAAATAGCTTTTGTTTCTTACAACACATTTCTTTTCATGTAGATAATAAACTTTTGCAAAACGCTGATCTCCAGAAGAGGTCTTCCATTATTACCTACCAAAGCGTAGTTTCTTTTTCCTGTTTCTAAAGGTTTGGGTTTAGATTTTACGTGCAGTCTGTAATTTTAGGCTTTTGTTGTAACTTCTCTTTTAAACTTTACCTCCATTTATTACATGAGAGCAGAAGGCCAGCTGGTGATCAGATGTTTTGCAGAGCAGACAAATAATTGTGCAGTTTTGTATTTGAGTGTTTCTTTGGTGTTTAGTAAAACAGACATGAATAATTTTATAAGCAGTTGTGGCTTTGTTCTTGTCAAGGTGATGGTGAAGTGGTCGAACAAGTCATCGGACAGCAAACTAATGACCAGGATGAGAGCATCCTTGATGGAATGATCAGAGAACTACAGAGGGAGCAAGATCTGAGACTAATTAATGAAGGAGAAACTCTTCCAAACCCTCCACTCAACAGATCCCACTCTGTTAATGGAAGTACGTGTCCTTTGTTACCTCCGTCGTTTCTTTTCCTGAAGCACGGTGAGGTACTGCTCAGAGTGTGTTAGTGTGGGTTCCAGGACGGAGTCTTTGAGGACGCTTTTCTCTCTTGTTCTCATACACGTTGTTAACCTGTGTGGAGTAGCTGCATGTTCTGCTGATGCTAGCAGAGGAATTAAGTCTAAGGTGCAGCTGAGGGCACACAAGGGTCTAACCAGGCTGTACCTGATTACCTAGAACTATTAGGCTGTAAGTGTATCTGTTACAAACCTTTCCTAAAAAATGAAGTTCCCTGTATTGTCTTGATGTCACTTAGTGACTGCAGAGATGATACTTTGTAACTGCATAATGTCAAGATAACAGCATGTAATTAGCGAATGTCAATGACATGCAATGTTGTGACAGACTAATGGCTTCCTGTTGCAAGATAAATGCGAAGGCTGAGCATCAGTGTTTATAAAATAAACATGTCTGCTCTGTCTTAGTGTTTCCTTGGGAAGCCTGAGATTATTCTCCTGGTAAGTGTTCTGCTACTGTGATTCTTTTTTTTTTCATACACAAAGCGATTAAAAATTTAAACCAAACTCAATCAGACGTGGACAGCTGACTGTGAGGCAGCTGACGGAGTGCGGTTGGTCTAGCAGAGCAGGTGCTGCGGACTTGCGCTGCAAGTCGTCCTGAGCTTTTGAAGGATTTACACCCACTAATAAATTAGTTCTAGGTTAAATGACTGATTACACGTTTGAATTAGATTTCCTGGCAAAGCTCATTAGGATTGCTAGATTTGGAATTGCTTGCCTTCAGATTGAAGAATGAATAGGAAAAATATTAGGGGAAAATGCTGAAAATACACTTTTGCTTTGGTCTGAGTTGATATTGTCAAGAAGGTGGCCTGGAAGCCAGCTTCAACTCACAAGAAGTCTTTTCTGCTGCTTCCGACAGGTTGATGTGTTGTGCAATCCCTGTTCTCAATTTTATTTGTATGTTCCCGTAGTTGTGTGAAAGGCAATTTCCAGATACGAGTAGTATGGAAAGTAAAGTAGTTACCTTACAGAACTTGCACTGAGCAGTGACTTTGCTCCATGAACTGCCCATTTGCGTGAGTTAACTGGAGTATGGTTAAAGTACCTGATATTTAAATAGCCAAATATTTTTGTATAGGTTTGCACAACTGTGAATGCAGTTTATTCATGCGTTAACCAGCTTTAAGCACGTGGAAATTGTGTTGGTGCATTCCCAAGCGATGAGAGAAGTTAAGGCAGTGGTGTAGGTGCTTCTGACATTTTCAGCCTATTTGTGTCACTTTGCTACCTAAAGCGTCTGTTTTCTCCCGGGTACGAAGCCGTGCGTTGTGGTGCCACCTGATGCAACGCCCAGAGCGGGAGCGGTGCCTGCGGCGCAGCAGAGACGCGTTCCAAACACAGAGCAAGTGGAGCTGCCACAGAAACCTTACACCTGGCAGCAGGATTTAGGATGCGTGATCTCAGAGCCTTTGAACAGTTGACAAGATTTTGATTTGGTGGTCACTAAAGTGCCTTGGAAACTGTTCTCATAGATTATTTCCTTTGCTTGCCTCAGATGTCTCCAAGATGTAGGAAGCCACAATGATGTTACAGTAGCATGCGCATCTCCAGTAGTCGAAGGCCAAGACACAAAAATGTTCATCCGAAGCAAAAGGCAAAGCCACTTAACAGAGAATGTGTTGTTTATTGCCAAAAAAGAATCTCCATGCAGTCCTTCAGCTCTAAATTCTAGATTTTATTGATGGTTTATAGAAGTGAAGAAAAATCTTTTTTCTTCCTTAGCTCTTCGAAGTCCGGGTTTGGATGTTGCATCTCCACCAAACGTTGGTCTCCGGAGAAGCGGTCAGATTGAAGGGGTCCGGCAAATGCATCACAACGCTCCCCGAAGTCAGATGGCGACGGAGAGGGATCTCATGGCGTGGAGCAGGAGAGTAGTGGTGAACGAGCTTCCTCCAGGCATCAGCAAGTAAGGCGCGAAGTGAGACGGGAGAAAAAGATGAAATTGTATAATGTTTAACGATCCTTCCATATACCTGTTGCCAGTTTTAAAGAATGATTTTTCAGAAGTGTGTTGGCTTTTTTTTGTTTGTTTGCTTTGAAAGACAGGAATTAGGATTAGAGTGGTAGCCTCTGCTGGAGAGTTGAGAATAGTAATCCCTTCTCTTCGCAATTGAATCTTTCTTCGGTAGTTCACATATCGCTTTCTTCCTGAAGCTTTATTTAAAAAAACCATGAAAGTAATTTTAATACGTTTCAATTTTCTTGAAAATAATTATGCATGCTCAACTAAGAAGTTTGCTTCCTTAACTTGTGATTCCAAGCGTGAAGTGTGTGTGGATGCTGCTAGGAGGACTTGTGCACAGATTTCTTATAGCAAGGGTACCAGAAGTATTTTAGTGTGTATATTAATGAGGCTGTCAAGTTATATGATGATGAATCGAATGAAATGGATGTTTCCTATGTGTAATTAGGGTCCAGGAAGAATGTCGAGCTGCCAAAGGTGAAATCGAAATCAATTTATACACTGTCGAAAAGAAGAGAAAGCCATCCCACACCTTACAACGGGTGAGTTAATTCACTGGAAGAGAGAACCCGGGTGTGAAGCAGGTCTGAGCACCGAGTGAAAAAAGACAAGCAAAAGACCAATTTTATTAAATGATTTAGGAGATCAATAGCACTAACAATTTCTCTGGCTCTCTGTCTTCCTGCTGTAACTGTGATGTAACTGTAATTTGCCTGTCCTTATAGTCTAGTGTGGAGATAGTGTCTATCCGTAAGGCTTCGGTAGGGGGAAGATGCTGGGAGAGGGAGAGAGCAGAGCCACAGTGGCTGTTCAGTTTGACTTGTGGAAACTAGGAGAAATATCAGAGGTGCCACACTTTTTTAAGTGGCTAGCTTTTATCTGATCTGGAGACTGCAGGTATTTCTTAGAAAAACTTCTGTTTCTCTATAACTTCCTTCCTAAAGACTGCTACTTTAAAAAGTGCAATGGATATTGAACCAAAAAACCCCACCTGCGTGTGAAATGAAATGAACAACTGCAAGTGTGGAAAAGATATCTTCCGAATTCTAATTCTAGATTTCCTAGCTGTCATTTATAAACGTGATACAATATGCAGTCACTTTTATGAGGCACCTCTTAACTATTTCATTCCATATTAAATCTCTAATCTTCTTCTTTTTCTCCCTCCTGTCCTGTGATAAAAGAACGATTACCAGCCAGGAAGCGGAAGGTCTTTGAGGAGAAACCAGCGCAAACGCCAGCACGCCTACCAAACGCGCTCCACCATAGAACACAGTCAGCAAGGCGCAAGTCAAAACGCGCGTGCACGGGAAGAATCAGACAGCTCCTCAGAGGTCCGGTGCATCAGGCGGTTCTTTCCATAGGTTCCCTGTTCCAGATAGCGTGGTTTGACAGCAGATGTGCTGAGAGCACTGTTACTGTTAGGGCTCTGAGTTTCTCCACCTAGGAAGAAACACTCCCCACTGAGTCATTTGGACTGGTGGTGTCAGTGTAGTTCGTTGAGCTTGGAGAGAGAAACATCGTTTACCTCCATGCCAGGACAGTATTCAAAACTAGCTTAAAACAGGTTGTGGGTTTGTGGAATACTGAAACATTTTCAAGTAAACTTAACTGGGTTGCGTTAAACCACTTGCTGTTTTGGGATTTCACACTGCACAGGCATCCTGGGTCACAGCGCTTTGATTTCATGTGCGTCTGTAGAGTGCTCTTGAGAGAGATTGAGTATCGGTATTAATCATTGATGTTGGCAAGGGAAGAACTTAAAATATACCAGATTAAATATAACTTGTTCTCATTAAGGAAGCGTGCAAAGTAAGAAGAGACTGAGCATTGTCACTTTGTAAATGCATTGAACGTACAGAATAGCGACAGAGCTGGCTGCTTGACACTAAAATTTATTAATCCGACGCTTAAATAAGAACTCATTCTATGTTTCTGATACCATTAAAATTCACACCGCTTTCTATAGAAATTATATAAGCATAGAGTATAACATTGATTAAGATACAGAAAGAAATTGTGGACTGACTTTAAGCTAAAGCAGTCCTTAAAGCGTTCCTCGGGTCAGACCGGTCGTGCCACTTGCTTGCAGACACAAACGGTGCGCTTCAAACTTGGCCCCAAAGTGAAACCTTTTGTTTGCAACGCAGGAAGATGAGACTGTTGGCACAAGTGACGCATCTATGGATGATCCTGTGGCAGCGTGGCAAAGCGAAAGCAGTTCCAGGTAGCTTTACTGCTCTCTTCGTTGTTAACTCTAGTTAATTAGGTAATTGAAGTAAGACAGTTGGTATTGTGATGCTGTGACTACAGGCCAGTGCAGATTTCTTACACCTTGTGACAGATGGAAACAAAGTGTTTAGGACACCTCGATAGTTTACAGTGGTAACCAATAAAATTTGTGGAATCTGTGAACAGGCAAACATTTTTGTGTATTTCAGTGACTAAGTAATTGCAGAACTTTTTACAACAGTATTTAACAGAAAACCAGAGTGAAAAATTCTTAATTTTGAAGACTGACTTCCCGCCCCCAATTCTTCATGAAGGATTTTATTTTGTATTTTTTGTGGGCTTTTTTTTTCAAAGTGAAGAGCAATTTTGAAAGACCATTTGTAAGAAAGTGTTGTCTGTAATTAAGAACTGCTTGAAAAAATCAGTGCCAGTTAGTCATATGCAATAGAAATATCGATAGAAGTGTATACATATCTTCCGTCCACACTTCGGTCTTTCCTGTTTCTCCTGTGGTCAGTAGGTATTTGTGTACAATTTCTACAGTCTCTTTTCTTTTTTTTAATGTCACGCTTTTATGGCTGGAAGGGCCATGAGCTCATATAAATACTGTATATGTTGTTTGGATATTAAAAGAAGTCTGAACTGTATTTTTAAAAGAATGCTCTGGCTTTCTAAATTTTTCAGGCATTTTGTGCAGTCAGTGCTTATGAAGTCAGTCCATGAATCAGTAGAGATAATTAGTATGAAAATGGTTTATCAGCCATAACTGTAGTTTTACTGTGGGTTTGCAGTTGATAAAATAATTTGCTGAGATACACAAACTAGATAGCATTTAGGTTTTCTTTAAATTCACATGGGAATGAACTTTTGTGGTAATCCTGACATCTGTTCCACATAGCCAGAAGAACAGGTTGAACGTTTGGACCTTTCACTCCGTAGTGTGAAAACTGAAGTGCTGTTTTCTTTCTTACAACTTTTTATTACCTACAGTGATTCATCAAGTGAATACTCTGACTGGACGGCAGATGCTGGGATTAACCTCCAGCCTCCAAAGAGACAAACCAGGCAGGCAGCTCGGAAAATCTGTAGCAGTTCTGAAGATGAAAATATGAAGGGAACAAAAGGACTGGAGCCAAAACGAAGGAAACTTAAACAGCCTAGAAAAAAGGTCAGCAATTTTATTTTTTTGTGGGTCTTTTTGACTTCATGAATATGCATTTTTTTGCAGTGGTTGTTTTCAAAGTAAAATTTTTCACAAACAAATACACAGTAACAGAGAACCTGTAGCTAGCACGAGAATTGTAATACCAGAGTAATTTTGTTTTGTTCTGGTGCTATGATGACATAGATGTGCTCCCATTTTCATGCAGGTAGTTCTCCATTACCGGTGGGATGTTTTCTCCTAGGCTGGTGCTCTTCTTTGCAGTTAGATTTACTCCAAGTGGTTTGGGTGTAAAATTATAGGGCATCTGCATCGTATCTACATTGTCAGATTTCTTTTCCCTGGTCTCTATTTTAAAGACGACATTTAGAATATTTCTAAGGAAAGAAATATATAATCTCTTTATTTATGAATGTTTTAATTTTCCGCTATATTGATAACAAACATGTCTTGCTGCCTGTTATTTAGCTGAGGTTTTTGGAAAGTTGGCATCCCAGTGTTTGCGTTGCCCTTACATCTGGTTATCCCTAGTAAGTGCTATGTGATAGTTCTGCTTGTATGCTCTGCCAGTGTAATTACAGCTTGTACTCTAATTTTAATGTAATATATTTAAGAAACCAAGTGGACTGCTTTCGATGGAAGGTGAACCCAGTGAAGAATGGCTTGCCCCGCAGTGGATCTTGGACACTATACCCCGCCGCTCGCCTTTTGTCCCACAAATGGGAGACGAGGTAACGAGCGTATTGATTCTGAAATTCCCACCTAGGCTGATGAACATGTCTTGGTCAGGGCTATTAAATCTAGCAATATTTGCAGTGAATCGTGCTCAAGATAGGATGAGTTGTGATAACTTTTTTTCCCCCAGAAACCAGTTGCTCACAGATAGCTGTCCTGTCTCTTTTCATGCACATGTAGGTTATATGTCGCAGGAAGGATTGGTCGTGTGCCTTCAGACAACCCTGCACACTTCTTGATGATCCCAAGTGTGAAAACACCTAGCAGGTGCCACTTTGGGGGCTGATAGAAACATTTTTCAGGAGAAGGGTGCTTTATAATGAAATAAAGAAGTGTGCTGTATGTTCCAAAAAGGGTGATGCCGGACGTGTTTGTAGAAACAAACAGGAAGAGAACTATCAGTAAAATAAAATAATCTTTTCTTTTAATTTTCTTTTAAGATCATATACTTTAGGCAAGGCCATGAAGCTTATGTGCGGGCAGTAAGGAAGGCAAAAATTTACAGTATTAACATGCAAAAGCAACCATGGAACAAAATGGAACTCAGGGTAAGTTAAGCAATTACTTCAGAGCGCCGAATGCCTCTGTAACGTTAAGTTGACATTAAAAACCAGTATGAAAAATATGAAGAAAGCATTACTTTAAAATGTTAATATCAAAATTAAAATTGTAAATCTTAACATCAGTGTTTTCATTAACGCAAAGCCTTTACGTCTGTTCAGTTCCTGATAATAGGAAGCCAGGAGGATATTAAAGAAACTTTAGTGTGGGATTCTTGCCCGATAGGTTAAAAAATGTAGAATATTATATTAAAAAAAAGTCAGAGAGAGAGTAGTTAAGCACTGGAACAGGTTGTCCAGAGAGAGCATGGAGCCTCCATCCCTGAAAACTTCTCAAAACTCGGCAGGGCCAGCTCTGAGTGGTTTGATCTACCTTTGGTGTTAGCCCTGCCATAAGCAGGAGTTTGGACCTGGTGATTCTCAGGGATCACTTCCAACCCGAATTATTTGACAGCTCTGGTTTGTTGTTTTTTTTTTTTTTTAACACTAATCCATGCAGAACCCACCACTCAAAAGCTGCACTCCACACACTCTGCAGTGACCTGAACATCTAGGTTCTGCTGGTTGTTTGAAATGCTGTGGTAAGAAGACATCATGGCATAAAGACCTAACTGTATGCACAAGCTCTGTTAAGCAGTGGATCTAGCTAGGGATGTAATTGTATATGTCCTTAAATTCTTGGAAGGATAAGATGCTATCTTGCAACATATTTTTGCAAAGTAAAAGTATTATGGATTGCTTGGGTAGATTCTAGGTTTACATAATTCTGTTGATTTTTCTTACAATTTTTCTGTGAACCACTGAGTCCTGTAATACTTAATCCATAGTGTTGCCATATTTTTTTTTGCTTTACTCGGATTTCATATCAAGAGAAGAGCGCATATATGTGTGAATATTCATATATATGCATGCCAGTCATTCAGTTAATGAAAATAATTGCTTTACTGGAAAAATACCCGGTTACTAGTCCAAAGTATGCAGTGATTCCAGCTGTAATCATCAAAGGCATCATCAGTCTGTAAGGCACAGGAAACAGCGTTTCACTTAGGATGGAGATCTTACCACTGGCTGAAGTCTTGACAGGATGTGAACATAAAGACTATTGTTGAATTTCCACTTTAAGAGGAAGAATTTCCTTTTATTTCCCCTGAATGTTGCTGTGCAAGGGTGAGAGGCCCTGTGTTTGGTCAGGTGTAACCTTCGGTGCCGTCAGCGTGGTTAAAACCAGAGAGGGTATGTTCCTTAGAACCTCATTACAGAAGTTAAATAATTTGTGGGTGTCCTGTTCACAAATCTACCAAGGAAATTAGCATGTTATATCTTTTTCGTTTCTTCTTTTTAAGATGACTGTGATTGATTTTCAGTATTTAGAAAAGAAAACTTTATGGGTGTAGTTACCTGGGCTGTAGAGTGGAAACAATTTGGTTTTTATTAATATATTTGATACTTTAACATAAATGTTTTTGTTTTTAGCAACTTAAAATAATACTGTTCCGTGCTTATTGATAAACAGGAACAAGAATTTGTGAAGACTGTAGGAATTAAATATGAAGTGGGGCCTCCTACGCTCTGCTGCTTGAAGCTTGCATTCCTAGATCCCATCACAGGCAAAATGACAGGAGAATCATTTTCCATAAAGTAAGTAACTGAAATGCTGATGACATTCTTCAAGAGATTTTCTTGCAGTCGAGAAGCTTCACCCCCCCTCCTTTCTTTTTTCTCTTGCAAGGCATGATGATGGCATTAATTAATTAGTTATTACGCCAAACTTGAAAACAAAATGCATGAGATGTTGTGTTTGGAGACTGTCTGCATTGTACGTGTGGAACTATGTTTGTGGGTAATAGAAGCAATTTTTTTTGTCTGTTTTGTGAAGGTACCATGATATGCCAGATGTTATTGACTTCCTTGTGCTGCATCAGTTTTATAATGAAGCCAAAGAAAGGAACTGGCAAATAGGTGACTACTCTTTTTTACACTTTCATACTTGTTGCAACACTTCTCCAGCTGTTTAACAGAATACAGCGTCTGTGTTACATGAGGTAAAGGACTGTACCACACATGATATTGTAGCAATCATGGGGAACTTTATTTGATGTTTGCTACAATTCCTGCAGCAGAAAATAAAGAGAAATGAGAAAAACTGTTACAAGGCCTGTGATAACAGAGGAATGTCCTGTTGTAGTGTAATCTGAGGATTGAAGGCAGCTGTGACTAATTAACCAGAGATGTGAAAGCCTTTTCTTTAGGGGAAAGGCTTGAATTCCTGTAGTGCAAAGTGTAATAATTGAAGTAGTGCATTTTTGAAAGATGAAGCTGATTCTATAAAAAGAATTATTTAACAATTATTTACATTGTTCTTTTGCTGAATGCAATCTTTTTCTGTCTAGGGGATAGATTTCGCAGCATAATAGATGACGCTTGGTGGTTTGGAACTGTGGAGAGTCAGCAGCCTTTCCAGGCAGAATATCCTGATAGTTCCTTCCAGTGCTACTGTGTTCAGTGAGTATTTACATCGCTGTGAGATGTCACACCTGTTCACAGGCTCTGGGTCTCCTAGATGTTTGCACACAAATGTGTACATCAAGAACTAGGAACCTTTTTCCTATTTAAATAGGTAATCGGCCACTTTGTTTTTATTTATTTCGTTGTGAACTTATTCATAAATCAATGCATTTAGTGTAAACAGCAGTGCAGTGAATATATAGGAGACACGAGAAAAACAAGGAGTTGGAATGTAGCTAGTGACATGTCTGGTTTCTAAAAGGCACGACCTTTTGGTAGAGAAAAGGTTTGTCGTTGTATTCAGCTCTAACTTATGCATTTGAATGTATTTTTTTAATAGCTGGGACAACAACGAGAGAGAGAGGATGAGTCCGTGGGACATGGAACCAATTCCAGAAGGAAGTAAGTGTGTGTTCAGTTCATGTCTGTATACAAAGTAAATAGGTTTTTTTGCTACTGCTAGTACTTACTGTTGTTGAATTCTTCATATTTAGCTGCTTATCCAGAGGAGGTTGGTGCTGGAGTGCCTGTGACTCCAGACGAGCTGACAGCTCTTCTGTACAAACCCCAGGAAGGAGAATGGGGGGCCCATTCCAGAGATGAAGAATGTGAACGAGTGATCCGGGGGATTGAGCAACTCCTTTCCCTTGGTATGTTTGGAGACAAAACGTGGAAGGATGAAGAATGTCAGCGTGGTGGCACATGACTAAGAAGCAGATAGGGTGGTGTGTTGGCAGTTGGTGTGGACTGTGTGAAATGTGCTCAACTAAGTAATTGAAAAGAGCCTTTTAAATTTTGTATGGTGTCTTTTCCAGTTTTACTCCCTTTTTTCTGGGGTTTAACCTGCTTACTTTCAAGTTAATGAGGATCCTCAGTGGGTCATACCTAAATATGAATGAGCAAAATACTGAGTTAAACCTCTCAAAAAACAACCAACAAGTCCTCACCAACAAACAAGTTGTAACTAGTTTGTAGCAGTTTAACAGCATGCTATGATTTAAATTCTCTCCTTTATTTATACACAGGACACGTCTGTATTCTTAGTTTATGTTGCTGGTTGTAGTATTCCTGATGTAAATGCATATGCCATGTTGCTTTGCAGCCATACAGTTGGCTGCTGGCATGCAAATCTCAGATGCAATACTTAAATAAAAAGTGCTTTTTCAAGACTAGCTAACAGATGGTACAAGAGAAAGAATCCTACTGTTTGGGTAATGCCGTATCTAGCTGTATTGCTTTTACTGAATTCTTAGAAAGAAAACACATTATAGGGAATCTCGTTACTACTTTCTTTCTGATACCTTCTGGGGCATCTACATTATTTTACTCTTTTGTCTTTCAGACATTTCTAATCCCTTTGCTGTTCCAGTGGACCTTAGTGCCTATCCCATGTATTGCACTGTTGTTGCTTATCCAACTGACCTCACCACTATCAGGAGGAGACTTGAAAACAGGTTTTATAGGTCAGTTGGGTTTTTATTTGTTCGTAATCTACATTTACTATGTCCTTGCTGAGGACAGGATGTTTAGCTGAAAAGTACGTAATGCCACTTCAGCAATATGTTTCTTCGATGAGCCAACAGCATATGACCAGATTCTGCTTGGCCGTCGGCAAAGTGAGTCTTGCTGAATAATAATTTCTTTTGGCTGCATCGTTAAGGCAAAAGCTGGTCTTTCTGGATCTGGAGAGTGTTTTTTGTCTAACATACTGAGCCTTACTTGCTTGTACTGCAGTTGCCAGAAGTGAGTAAAAGAGTGCTCTAAACTGGAAATCTCAGTTTTTCCAGTTAACCTGGGGATAGATAATGTCCTGCCCCCCCCCCCCCCCCCCC
>Ga0065711_1039384_pt1 | contig 17892 bp, 12 predicted proteins | sample Hoacrofraction12_FD_59098 | JGI IMG/M metagenome (GOLD analysis project Ga0065711, IMG submission 59098) | Hoatzin crop microbial communities from Cojedes, Venezuela - Epithelial fraction 12 v2 (version 2) | ecosystem: Host-associated > Birds > Digestive system > Esophagus > Crop | place...
CCCCCCTCCGCATGCCTAGCAAGCTTAGGTTAGAGACAGTGAGAGGAATGGGAATTGTGGCACATCTGTCTGGGAGGAGAGGAGAATGATGTGGTTTTTAATGGGGAGAAGAGATGGAGGAGTTTTAGCCGCTCTTGAAAGTTTTAAGAGTTTTACATTGTGAGTGTTCAAACCTAATTATTGTAAAATACTTAAATCTGTAGTCGCTCCTTTCTCTGCTGCCTCTTCATTTATCTAGTCCCTGCCACACCACACTGTTCCCCCAAACCACACTGCTGCCTTCTTCAAGCATACCTCCTGGCTCTAGCCTGAACTCCTACCTTCCATCTCCCAAGTTTTGGCCTTCATTCCCACATCATAGTCCTTGCCAGGCTTCCAATTACCTTCTCCTAAATCCTTTCCTCCCTGTCCAGCCCCACCTCAGTTCAGTTTAACTTGAACACATGTTGCTATGTGTACAAATAAAGACAATTGGGTATAAGATCATCTCAGTCTTTGGATGTAGAAAAGCAGAGGAAATGTTATTAGCATACTCTGTCCTTCGGTACGACACACTCTGTGTGCAGTGCAAAGACAAACTGAGATACGGGAACTCAATGCTGGGCTTTATTCTGTCTGTTCCAAACAATGCCTCTAGCTTGAGCCTCTTTTTTTTTTTTCTCCCCTAAAATAACACTAAAAACATTTTCAGCATATTATAAAACTACACTTCTAACTGTAACATATTTCTGTTGTCATACTCCCATTTAAACTTTCAAGCACAGCGGAGCTGTAAGGTATGTTCTAGTTGCCCAAACCAGGACACTGGGAAAAAGGAATTCTGGAATCCTAATCTAAACTCTGCTCTCTAGTATCTGTCTCCGCAAAACGGTGATATCAGCAAACTGACATTGTTAATGTGTTAATGAATAAATATATATATTCTTTTGAACCTTTAATAATAGCATATATTTTAGCTACTATAAAACTAGAGAGACAATTTATATGATTTTTTTTTTAACCTCTCATTTCTTACAGGATGGAAAGGCACATTGCTGGGAGTTTCTATGGCCACAGTAAATGCTATGGTATCTGAATATGGCTGTAATGTGAAAGATATTCTTGTGGTGCTGGGCCCGTCTGTAGGACCTTGCTGCTACAAACTTCCTCAAGAATCAGCTAAAGAATTTCACAGAATTGATCCAAAGTGTGTGAGACTATTTGACTCTGCAAGTCCTTATGTTGATATTAGAAGAGCAACACGGTAAGCCTGCTGAGTGCATTTCCATGGCGTACAATTTTTTTTTGTGCTGCGTAGACTCAGCGCAAAAGAACAAAAGGCTAATTCCACATTACTTATTAATAATTATATTGATATTTTATTATCCAGAATTATTATAGTGAGGGTCCTCACCATCTTAAGTACTCTGTAGTACTTTGCAGATCGATAAATGATACCTTTGAATGAATGATATCTGCTCACCTTTGCTGGGTTTCAATTATTATTTTACTGATATACTTCTAGTTTATGGATTACAGACAAATGTTCAAAATTAAATGGGGTTTTATTGGTTGCAGAAAAGCAATTATTTTAGTGTAATACTGGAAAAAAAAAAAACCCAAAAAAAAGCAAATAGAAGTCCCAACCACAATCGGCACAGTTTGTTCAATTGGTATTTGAGGTGCTGTCTGAATAATAGTGTCCTAAGGAATGTGAGGATGTATAAAAAAATGTTGTTTTCTGATTACCTTTCTTTCTTTAAGGATTCTTCTTGAGAGCGGTGGGGTGCTTCCTGAGAACATCCAAGATGATTCTGTCACAGACCAGAACCAAAATATTACTTTCTGTACTGCATGCCACCCTGATAAATTTTACTCTCACTTTCGTGATGGCACTAACTTTGGGACACAAATTGGTTTCATATCAATCAAAGACTGAGGTAGTATCTCTTACTGTAGAATAATATTTATACAATAAATCTGGCGCATTGCCTGGCATCCTGCTCTCCTTGTACAAGTTCTCCCTTCCTTTCACAGACTTGCAATAAGGAATTCACAAGTCTTCAGATTCTCTTGCTTCTTCCTTTCCCTGCCATTCTGAGGCAAGAAGAGATGTGTAGGTCATGGGTCCAGTAATTCTGGTGTGAGATAGGGTCTGAAGGAAACAAGGACAACCTACACCAGTGACAAAGCCCTTCTGTGAGACCAGATACAAGCTCCCGTTGTCTTGCCATCTTGACCAAATACCTCCCAGAAACTTCACTGTCTTAAGGTGGTGAGAGCACAAAATCCCAAAGCGTTTGTTAGCTCCCAGATGAGACTTCCGAATGAAGTACGGCATTACTGGTATCAGAAGGGAAGCCTGTATTGCACATTATTAACTGTTTGAGAACACCCAACTTTGGTAGTTTCAGCTGAAGGTCAGCCCTCTGGAATGATGTGCCTAGGTTTGTTTTTCTTCTTTGGATTACAGAAGAGCTCCACAACACTTACAGGACTTGTCCTATGGAAAATAACTTGAAAGTGAGAAGCAAGCAAGCCCCTTTGGGGCAGACATTAAAAATACATGAATCCTCACCATTCTATATTTTTTGACTGTAGAAAATGCAGGACTAAGACTCCTAATATGATATGACATGTATGTTCCATGTTTTCTTAGGATATTTTCTTTAAACTACTGGTGGTCTGCTAATGTCCATTTGGACAGTCTGAACAGAGCCCAGTTAATAAATAAATATCTAAAAACGGGAGTGAATTCAGCCTCTGTTAATTTTACTGACCAATAGCTGACTTATCTGTCTTACTAAGCAAATTCTAAGTGTGCACTGTTTTCTTTTGGCCATCAAAAACTTGCCTCTAGATGTTGCAATAGATGTAATAGTTCCTGACATATACGCAGCGAGAGCTTCTCCACAGTAAAACTAAGTTGACTGTAGCTTGCAGGGTTGCCAAGCACAAGCTTTGGTACAACGGACAACTGTCCACATGAGGTATTTTCTATTTTGAATTCAACGATCTTTACCAATTCTGGATTTTTATGTCCACTAGAGGTCAGGGCTCGCTCACACTGCGCTTCATGCCTGGCTGCGCTGTGGATACGGGTTTTCAAACCGTGCATTTTTCAAAAAAGCGCTGTACGGCATAAGCTGCTACTTTTGCCTATGTAATCAACTTCCAGGTTATTCTGGTATCTGTGCTTGAAGAATAATCTATTTTTCCTTTTTTTGGGCTGTTATTCAGAGCTGACCAAATTAGAATTTTTCTTGTCCTCTGGGAGAACTGACTTTTTGAAAAACTTTCTTTTACCCGTGAATGCCATTTCTCAGGGAAGAGCCTGGTTCCGAGTATGTTACCCTCTGACTGTAACCATCTACCAAAAAAATACTTCTTCCAGCTCTCGTACTTCTTCTTTAGAAATAGTATTCCTCTCCTGCTGTAGCACTGCAGTCGTTGACAGTAAAGATGCTTACATTTTCAGTTACCTTTTAAAAACCTCACCGTTGCTTTGGTCATTCTCAGTTTCTTTTGTGACTTCACTGTGGTGGTGTTCAGAGCATGGTTCAAACTGGAAGTTCAGGTTCCAAGAGGGGCAACACTCACACTCTTCAAATTAGTGCTGCCAAGCATGTTACTGCACAGCAGCTAATAGTGTGTATGGAATGTATTTGTATATGCATGTGTGTATATGGCATGCATATATATGCAAGTATGTGTATTTGACTTAGTCCAAATATGGAATAATACACGGACACTGAGAGGCTTATCTTGCTGCACTGGGTAAAAAAGCCCCAACAACCTACCTTCACCTTTAAGTTCTGTCCTTTTGCCCTGGTATCTAAGTGTGAACCGCTTTATGGGCACTGATTGACGTAGCGGTGGAGTGAGTAAGGTGTCTCTCCTTCTGCTGTTTCTGCTGTTCAGGCAGTAGCACCAACGTGGCCTTCAGTCCCTGCACCTGAAACTCAGCCACAGCCTGTCTGTGGGTGCCCTTCCCTTAACCCTCTTCCCTTGAGGATTAAGAGCATGCCGTCACAAGCAGCTGAGTTACTCGGTTTTGCAAGGCAGTGCTTGACAGCTGAGGCATCACAGGTGCCCGTGTGCCTGCTGTTAGCCCGTCTCACCTCAAAGATGGTTTTAAACTAATGCATTTCACTTTGCACTAAGTAGAAAGACCTTGCAGCCATGCTACTTAGCACAGTTCAAATGCTCAACGGTGTATTAAGTCACAGTAACGTGATACTGATAGTAAGCCCTGGCTGGTTCATACCTGCTCAGGAATGACAGCAGAGACTTTTTATCTGTTTAGAAAAACACCGCTTGCAGGTCATGGTAGGACTGTGCAAGCTGGAGAGCATGTCAGAATGAGCAGAAACACCAAAGGCTTTACCTTTTACAAGACAAATTTTTACCATAATTGCTTATTTCTTTTACACTGAATTACCTAGACTGTAAACCTGTCAGGACAGGAAGCAGCCTTCTCTGCGTGGATTACTGAGGTGGAGAACTCCACGACCAATGAGAAAATAATAATGTTGAGTCCCCAGGCAGATTATGCTCTGTATAGTACAGAGTTTCTTTCAAAAGTCCTTTCTACAAAGATATTTTAGTTCTGGTATTTAAATAAAAAAAGAGTTTTGAGGAAGGGAATGATACAAAAGAGGCAAAGCTCTTTCGCATCTGTATGTGGAGACTTTTTTATTTATTTACTTTTCATTCCTGTTGCTCGCTTAAGGAGTCAAGCAGATCAGCCCTGATTCACCACCTCTAGGGAAGCTCTTAAAATGCCTCATAAATTGTTCAGCTGTACCTACCTAGTGATCAGATCCCATTTATTAACCTTGCCTGTTTATTTAGAAGCTGCATCCGCCCTATTATTGTTATTAAATAACATTATTAATTACGATTGTGGTATGCCCTGAGGAAAGCAAGAGACATGATTGCACTGAAGATTGTTTTTGATAGCTATTACTGTGCAATTAACATTTGTTGCTGTTGTAGATTCTGAATATGGGCCTCTTCATTTACTGTTAGAATGGGGTGTACCAAAGCATGTCTGAGAAAGGCTTTATTCACTATTCCAGTAAGACAGGGCAGCTCCAACACAGGCTTCTGGTTCCAGTGCCTGGGGAAGCAGTGTGCAACTTCAGAAGCATAGATCAAAGCCTGAAATAATTAGCGGAATGCTTACTCGAACTGGGATTTATTGCCACAGGTATGGAAAAGGTGAAAAATATTAAGAGGGCTAGATTAAAAGTGTCTTTAATTAATTTATAGAGGTTAGGTCCGTTGGTGACTGCTAATCTCATTCTGCTGACAACCCAAGGAGACAGGATGGGGGCTAGACAGTTGCTTGGTCTGAGCTCGGCATTTGATGGCTGTGTTTGTGAGCAGCAGCAAACTCGGAAGCCGTGGGCCTGGACTTTCAGCAAAACTTTTGGGCACAGCTGGGCTCAGCCCAAGTTACAAGTCATTCCTCCCACGTTACAAGTATTCAGTTACAGGAAGGTGTTTCCTTTCCCCACAGTTTGCAAAGTGGTCGCCTTTGCCTTCAGTCTTCTTTTCCTCATGCTTATCTCTTGTGTGTTGGTGTTTTTCTGTCCAGCACCGCTCACAATCGTCCTACAAGTCTTGTGAATCCAGCCACAGTGTGTCTGAGGAAACAGATGCCATGCTGCGCAGAGCAGCACCAGTGTCTCTTTCTTTTGGATGCCCGTGCCTTTGTTCTTTTAGCAGAAGTGTGAAATTTTGTCCTCAGCACAGGATCTTTATCGATATCCTCCAACCCATTCCCATTTTACAGGTTTCCGTAAAAGCTCCCAACTTCCAGCCTACATGGCAAAGAAGTCAATGTTCCTAGATTCCCTCATTGCTGTCCTCGTTTCCACCCCATGCTCAGTTTGCTGCTGGGTGATGCAAAGCGGGAGATGAGCTGCACTCATTTGTCCTGAGGCTCAGAGGGGCTGCGCCTATGCGCTCGCCTGGATGTCATGTGTGTGAGGCTTTTGTTCTCTGAGCACCAAAGTCCTCCCTGAAATTCAGCCTCTTGTGCAGCAGTAGAACAGGACACTGCACTGACTGGAGCAGTAAATCCTACATGTGACAGAGGAAATAATGTACTGCCCTGCTGAGGGATTTACATACCTCCGAAGAGTGACGGCAAGCTCTGCCTGTAAGGCTGACTTGTTCTACTTTCCATTTCCAGCAGATACTGTCCAGTGTTTCCAGATGAATGATGCAGAGAGAAATGTATGTGGATTTAAGAACTGTCCTAATTGGATAAACACTAATATCCAGAATGCCACTAATTGTTATCCAGCATCACACTTTTTTATAAGACTAAGAGATTTTGCTGCTCTGCTTGCTTTAAATATACAGTGCCCGTGGCTGTCTGCTAAAAAGCATGATTATGTGTTTCCCAAAGGCCTGCAGAGAAATAGGAAGAAAGCTTTTTAAAGTGATCCCTCTGATCTTTCATTAGTGAGCATTTAATTTACAGTAGCATCTCACGTTACAAATACTTGGCTGTTTTTGTCTGCGAGCTCTCAGGGGTCAAAGGAGGCCCACAGAACAACTTTGGGAGCACCGTCCCTGGAGGACAGCGGGGCTGAGATCTCTCTCTTCCCCTTCTGCGAATGTGGCATCATGTCTCCAGGGAAACCTAAATTCTGACAGTCATGGGAGCAAGGACACAGCATGGATTTCCATTTGATTCCTGCAGCAGAAAAGAGATCTGAGACAAAAATCAATATGTGACTAAATTATGAGAGTTGATTTTTGCAATTAATTTTATCTAAGGGTTCATTTCCTCCCTTCTTGTGCAAATGTAATTTACAACTACTAACTACTCTGTTTTTCTGGTGTTGGCTCTTCTACACATAGTAAAGGCCAACACATCTCAAATAAATAGGTTGCAACATAAAAATTTGGGGTGTACTTACCATAAAACCAAACAAGCATTTTATAAGGGAGGCTGAAAACAATGTTTGCATTTCAAGATGTATAATTTCACTTTTTCTCAGTGATCCACTATTTTTAGGCAGCGATTCATAGTACTGGTCAGATGTTGCAGTTCAAAGGGATTTTATCAGTGACAACTACAGAAAACCCTGCCTATCTGAAATAATATCTTACCATTTCTCTTTGAGGCACTGAGCACTATCCTAAAGGAATCTCTAACGAATCCTCATTAGAGAGGCTCCTTTAGGCTTGCAGATGTTTGTTGCTATATTTGATTCTTATATCTTCCTCAGTTCCCGCAATTACCCCTCCACTTTGATCCTCAAGTTCCCCCAGCACTGAAACATCCCAGCTTGCATAACTCCGTGCTTGCAGTGGCAGAAATACAGATGTAGATAGACTTGATGGTGATGTTTACATTGCAGCATTTCTTCAGCCTATCTGGTGCTGGCATCAATGTCATTGTGACAAAAATATTAGGCCACAATGGTGAGATATTTTGAGAAAAATCTCCTGAGCAGCTCTGCATTTATTCAAGATTTTAGGGGTTATAAGTCAGTAGCAATTTTTCACTTTACATGAGAGTGGGAAAGTTAAAGATAAATTTGCACACTCTCCTTATCTGGTATGTGTCTTCATAAGAGCAATGTGGTTTGGGTTTTAGACTCTTGTCTGGTGTACAATTATATTTCAGTAATTACCGTTAAGAATGGCTTCTTAAGAAGAGACTGACTGCTTATGTATTGGCCAGGAACTGCAAAATTCAGCTGACTTCATTAGTTTATATTACTATTTAACATAAAACTCTGCCAGAAAATGCAGGCGCCGGAAAATGGGGCAATCAGACTACTTGAGCTAAAGTGTTCTTATAGGAGAAAGGTTAAAGACTCAGACAAGGCTAATGGCTGGTTTCAACATCTTCAGGACAACACGTTTCAATTCATCTTTCAGAACAACTCCTCATTTCCTCCTTTGAGTATTAAAAGCAATCTGAAATAAACCATTTAAAACTGAAGAAGTGCCGTTGCAATTAAAACAAATATTGAAATCTCAATTCACGCTGAAAAGAGAGAGCCTGTCTTCCACAGAGCTCATCTCACTGTTTATGTATATCTATCCGCATGAGCCAATCCTCTTATTTCGTCAGTAAATATTTTCCTCATAGATTGTAGATTGTTATGTTCCCTTCGGTAAATGTTTAGCTAAGTTTCACATGCGATATTTAGCTCCATTAGTCTTTTCTACAATGATCCTTCCAGCTCTTATCTCTCTCAATTCTGCCCTATTAATGTCAATTAGGTGATAATCAGTTTTCACATACACGCTCTGTTAGAAGAGTGACATCTGAACTTTGGAGAGGGACTTTTTTCTAGTAGGCTTGCAAAGTCGTGCTTCTCGGTACAAAAAAACTTGAAGCAACCTTAATTGCATAACCTTGGTCTCCCTCTATTCCCTCCTTTTTAAAAGAGTCATAGTCTATTGCACTTGAATTAGGATTTATTTTAGGCTTCCTAGCTATAACTCATAATCCATCACTTTGTTCCAGAAGCAATCTTCATGAAGGAGGCTCCACTCCAAAAGTGAAAAATAGTTGGTATTTTTTAGGCTGACACAGGATCTACAGTAGGAGAACATTTTTAACTTCAGTTAAAACTCTTTGAAAAATCTGATGTTGGGAAGCTGACACAAGGAAGCTAAAACACGGAAATAATTTCACAGGTTGTTTTTTTTTGGGGGGGGGGTGTTGTAGGTTTAACAAGATGTGAAACTGAATATTCTTCCCTTGAATTACATTCACATCAGGACTGGATGCCTTTGTACATACTGATTTATCCCCGGTAAACTGGGCTGAGGCTGGAAGAAAAGGATGAGGTTGTTTGCCCGCTGTAATAAATGATACCAGAAAAGAAGGATACAGCAGCATTCCTTTTACAAGTGAGTTAAAGACTGCTCAGGCTACTGATGAACCACTTTCTACCGAGCCAATATCTGAGACTGAAAAAACAGCCAGTCCTTGGCTCTGCAGCGGTCTTGGAGGCTGTTAGAAACAAACAGGAGCAGGGAACGAAAATCTCCTTTGGGATGCAGCTAGCCCGAAACAGATATCCATGGTGAGACACTGTTGGACAGAAGAGGCAGAAAAAGACAGCACCATGATGATGAAGACATTTCTACACTCGCTCATGAAAGATTTAGTTGAGCAAAATTTATCCATGTGGAAACATGGCCCCTTACCATATTGTCCAAGCAGAAAGCAGGGCTGCTGAGCATCTCCATATGCATAGTTCCTTGCCACAGTTGCTACAGCTATCGAGTAGTCAGGATTTTTCCCCTGAACCTGGGAAGGCTGGAGTATCAAATGCTTATGGACTTGTCCCAGTGTCTCCTCTCTTCATCCCTAATTTAAACCCTGCTATAGGCAGGAGGTATGCAAACAGGAGGAGGAGCATAGTTAATTGTGGGAGGCAGATAATGACCACTGTGTATATTGTCTGCATGCAGGACTCTAGGACCTCGCTGGGTCCAGAATAAATGCAAGGACGGGCAAATCTGCCCTTGCCTACTGCAGCTGTATTTCTGGACTGAAAATACGGAAGAGAAGCTGCTTTTTGAAATTTCACTCAGCTTGGCTAACAGCCCAATTCTGCAGACTTGGAAGGTTTTCTATCATAATATTTCTCTGAAGCTAGCTGTGAGAATAAATGACATGAGGTATGTTTGGCTCAAGAGCTGAGAGTTTAAAATTTTTGAAGAATCTTTTCTTGTTTGTTATGGAACAAATCCCAAACTTCTTGCTTAGAAGTCCAGACTCCCTGCTGCTATGGGGCCCCATCTGAACATCTTGACTAAAAGGGAGAAGTGCCCTCCTGGGTGAATACTTAATATTAACATTTCTGCTCTCAGCCATACTAATTACTATGGCAGAAGTAATTTGACAGTGGACAAGGCAGATTGACCTCCTCGTCAGTCCCAGGAGGGCAAAGAGGACAAGGATGCTAAATATGGTGAAGCTACTCCTTACTTGCTTGTGAGCCACACAGGACTCTGGGCAAGGCTGCAGTGCTGAGAAGAGGCAGACCATGAAGGGGAATGAACCAGTTCTCTTGGGTTCTGCTAGAAACACATGGCCTAGGTCAAAGGAGAATTTTTTGTGCAGTTTATACTGTATATTTTGCTCCAGTCTGACCAATGGGAAGTTACCGAGCATTTTGAGCACTACTACTTTTGCAGTGATAGAAATTTGTGGTGTTCTTGATCCTACCTAGCTCTTAGGGAGAGGCTCAGACGTATTGGTACTAGTAGATTCTTCAAGATTTGGAGCAGTCAGTTGAATATCCTGTTATTGCCACACTTCTTATAAGAAAGCATAAAGAGAAACTTCTAATCTGTGAATTTACAAAGGTTTTATTCTTCTTTGTGGGTAATGCCACTAGTAGAGACAGTAATGCCATTAGCATAGCTCACAAAATGGGCAACTCTACAGACATAGCACAAAGATCTGAAGATATTCCTCTTCTAGCTATGCAAGATCTATAGACCAAAAGGCCTGTAAGGTTGTGCCAAACTTCCAGGCCCTGAAAGCACCATCCCAAGATTTCAGAGGCGTGAGACACATACCCATACCAGATGTTCTCAAAGCTGAGGAAGGAAAGGGGGAGATTTCTAGAAGACACTCAAAGAAAGGAAATCTCAAGGCTTTGCCTAAGACGTGTTTGGGTAGTGTGTGCAGCTGAGTTTGGATCTGCCATGGGGCACCGCAAAAGCACAGCATCCACAATGAGAAAACAGCCTCTTTTCATGAGTCTTGGGACACAGAGTTGGTTTGGGAGCTGTGCTGCAAGAGCTTGTGACCCTTATGCTTCTCAAAAGTCATAGCTGTCTACCCTTGGACACTGTAATGCCCTTTCACATTTTTAGACTGTCTCTTGCTGTTGTTAGAAGGCCCACTGTGTGAAGTGCACACTTTTTTAATGGATAGGAGTGTCAGGATACATTTTTGTTCTAGCAAGAAGCATGCTGTGAAAAATTTCTTCTGTAAGCAGTCAAAGTTTCCAGCCACAGGTAAGACCCTTTGTGTCAATAAAAATCAGTGTTCTTGCAATAACGTAGTAATCATGGTCTGAGTTACCATTTTCACAAATCATTTGTTTTAATGAACAAAGCAAAACTGACTTTGACCATTTTGTTCTCAGATTCTGTCTGAGTATGCAGTTTCTACAGACCATCTCAGGAAATTTTGGACTGTTTCCTATTTCCTGCCTTGTCCGCTGTGGGAAGCAGCATTTTTATTCTTATTTATTTATGAAGTGAGCTGGGGGAACAATTTGAAATTGCTGTAGCATTTTTTCTCCTGTTTGCAGATTGCAGTTTTCATAGGTATGTTTTGAGTTGGAGAGTGTTGAAATTTTGAACTTTGAGGATGGATCACAAGCAAATGTTTTGTGGAGGTCATTGTCTGTGTTTTAAATTTACCGATCAGCTGTGATTGATCAGATTAGTCCTTTGGCTGGAGGAATGTGAAATACCTTTCCCCATGTATAGCTGCTTGGGAACTGAAAGTGTGGTTATGGACACGAGTTCAAAATCCTCTTGATGGGAGAATAAGTACCAACAAAAAATGAATAAAAGCTTGTGAAAACAAGAATATAAAGAGTAAAAACATTACCAAAGAGAGTGTGTTTAAATATTGAAGTGAATAATCCCAGATAATTTGGAGTGGAAAATTCACTTTGTTTATAGAGAGCGCAACACCTCCCATAAAAACAGGACGAGGATGGAGTATTGTTAGCCAGAAGTCTTAATGGTGGCCTGAGGACCTCACAGGAGAAGATCAGTGCTGTGCCTTGTTCCCTTATGGATTTGCAAAAAGCACAAAGGCCGCAGGATGCAAAGGGCCATTTCCTTTCTCCTTGCATGCAGAGGCTCATCTTAATGCAAGAAGCGGAAGAGAGCACTAGTAGTACACTTGATCCAAAAAGGGTTGAGGATAAAATGTGTTCTGGTCAAACTTGGAAGGCAGCGTACGTTCAGTGCTGCCTCCTTCCACAGGAGACACAGAGACTTGGTGTGACCCCTTGGGTAGGCAATGCAAATATGGCATTAGTTTTACTAAATGAGGAAAAATGGAACTGTATTGGACCAAAGGCTGGTAGTTCATCTTGCCTGCAAAGCCTTCTAATTGAGTCAACCAGGCTCTGGTCTTTCGGCTGCCATACAGGATGTATACTCTGCAGTTCTTTGGTGCATTGGCTGAAGATTGGAATTCATCGCTTCTCGTGGGAGACCTAATTAGACTGATGGCCATGGGGGACTTGTGAAAAGATGAGAGGAGGGGAAGCTGCAAAATGAGGTGTGGGTTAAAAGATGAAAGACACCTTCTGGATACTATCCTCCTGAGTTTGGCTAGTGACTTATGGGAGAAGAAAAGAACTTGGATGCTTGCAAAATAAGATGCCTTTTAAACACTCTTTTCTGCCCTCAGATGTTATCTGGGAGGATTCACAGACTGAGATGACTATTAGAGACGAGATCCTGATGAAAGCTTACGCTGGTTTATCAGTTACACTGTAAGACTGCTGCACTGGAACTACTTGGGAAATTGCTTCTTACTGTTAATTTAATGAAAGAATCTTCCTTCGTTTCCTATCACCTGCATGTCTAGATCAATATTTAGCTTCTAATTCAATGTACTTCTTTGTTTGGGAGTAAAGTACTCTGATGTTTCTTCCATTTTCATTTTAGCATCCTCAGTATTCCTATCTGTTAAGACAAATTAGACCAATTAGTCCTTCAGTGTCCCTGTGCATGCCTGTTTTCACATTTTGCCCTGCAGAACTGACAGTGATGACTGCAATATTTTAATCACAGTTGAGTATTACCAGTGGTTCTAATATTTTCTTACCAGAAACTCTAGCACATCACCCTGTTACATTTCCTTAACATTTTCAGGCTGCTTATTTTTTCCCAGTGAGTGATCACAAAGAAATCTCCCATAGCCTCTCTCTTGTTATTTCTTTCTTTAACGATGTGCATTGCAGTCTTCATTCTACATTATCTAGTATTAATATTTTTTTTTTAGCATAACTGGTATAAACTGAGATGATACTGATTGTCACTGGTGATGCTGATGGTACAATTCAAGCCACACAGGGAACTAGACCTGGATTTTGAAGGGTGCTCTGTGAGCTGGACCTGGAAAACTTATAATTCCATCAGTCTGTGGGGGGACATCTTCAAGAGGCCAAACTCTACTCCGTACTGATTACTGTAGTTTCTTAATACAAGAAATTAATCCTGAATGAAAACAATCATTAGTACTGTTGTGGAAGAATATGATGGTAAGATCAGTATAGGAAAGTCTCACATGGGAAATATTTTGAGAGGGAGAATAGAATTATTGGCAGAAAATGCTAAACATAGCAATGAAGTTGAAGGTCTCCAGTATCTCAGAAGAGTTTGTTTTGTGCTTGAGAATATGTAGACAAGTCCAAGAACAAAGATTCTTGGAATTTAATGAGAAATCAGGGAACACAGAGATTCCTCTGCTCCTTGAATAGAGGTGCCAACTCATTTGAATGCATATGCTTCCATACACATTTTTATCACTTATTTACATGCATAGGCACACACTTTCAGTTATGCATCTGTGTTTAAAAATGCACACAAGAGCCATGTACGACTCCGAGCTTGTTTTTGTTAATATATATATATATCAGGCCAACCAGACAAATGGCAATAATATTTCTCCCACTTGCTCATTCTTGGATGTCTCATTTACATATTTATGCAGCTCTTATTTTCTTTTTAAAATAAAACCCTATGAAATGATCTGCCTAGGCTTTCACAAGGACATAAATCACCGAGCTCCTGAATTTTTGATTAATTCTATCCGCTTCATTTTGCAATTCTGGACTTTCCTGGATGTGAGGCTGTGCCATCACTCATTTGCCTTCAGCAAATGCACAACAACCCCAGATTGAACTCTTAATTATGGTCAGTGTTTGTGTCAACAATGCCCATAACAAAAAAAAAAAATTGATTGAATATTAGCTTTTTTATATTCGTCTTGTAGAGCTGACTTACTGTACTATCATATTAAGTTACCTAACAGAAACAGAAATAAAATACGATGAGTTTTGCATTGTTTTTATTTGTTTATTAATTTTCTTTAAAAGAAGTAGATTACAAAACTGCTAGAAGAAGAAAAGAAATGGAACTAAGCAAAGCAGGCTGTAAAAACCGAAGTACGTTCACAGGATTCATTACACAGTCGCCCAGCCGTGCAGTTGTGACCTACGTGCTCTTTCTATCTGCTTTGTAGTCAGTTATGCTGTGCTTTATATAGACTGAAAGACCTACAAGGAAAGAGTTATATCCTGGATTGTGGGACAGCCTTTGTGCTGTGCCTCCAACAGCAAAACACGTGCTTGTACTGACATCAGATTATACCAAGAGGTGTAAATCCAGCTCAGCTACCAAAGGAAGGATGAACCCAAAATAGAAAATAAATTAGTGGCCTAGTGTAAATCTTGCCACTTCAGCACTAGTGCTGGATATAAATTTTCTGATGGAGAAAAAAGCTTTTCTGGGATATCCTAGCATTTGAGCATGCAGTACTTAATCCGAAACATGTTGGGGTTTGCTGAATTTTCAAAGAATACACAGATCATCATTGCCCCATGACCAGTGAACCAAGGCTGGGATTTACTCCTGCCTTTGTAGCTCTCCCTAATGGAGGACTGTAGAGAAAGTCAGAGCCAGACTAACCCCAAGTGTAAGGATCTCATGCTGCAGTCATGGGACAAAAGCAGTTATATCAAGGGAAATTCTGATTGCATGTAAAGATTTTTTTTCCTTCCCAGAGAGGGTGTTGCTCAGAGAGGCAATGAAATCTCCAGCCATGAATATTTCAAAACTCAGCTGGACAAGGACCCCAGCAACCTGATTTAACTTTGAGGTTAGCCCTGCTCTGGGTAGGGCTTTGGATCTCCAGACTAGCCTAAATCTTTCTGTGACTCCTTGGCTTCAGATGGATGAAATACTGAAATTTCCACTTCATTCCACCAAGTCAACCAAGACCTACTTTATAGTCAGTAGAGAGCAGTTGGGTGCCGCTCATTTTCATCCTAAGCTATTTAGGCATGACAAGTTGTACCTAGAAGGGCCTGTCTCTTTGCAACAGCTACAAAAGGTGTCTAAGCCACCTGGCTCAGGTGTGGGCATCTACATGGCAGACAGCTGCATTTAGATAAGAACAGCACCTCCTGAGAAGAAGTTTTGGCAATGGGGATGCAGAACTCACAGGCTGTTTGGCCTCAGAGGAACTTGGGAGGATGTGGGAACCATGAAAGCCTTCAGCAGATGCTCAGCGAAACTCAGATTCTCACTTACATATTCTGAATATTCATTTTTTTATATCTACATCATAATAGATCCTGAAGGGCTCTGCAAAGGTCCTTTTATTTAATGAATTAAACTAAAACTGATGTTTCAACTATTTGAGTGACCTGGTGCATCCTCTGAGGAGTTACCAGTTTGGTTTCAGTGTCATTCAAACACAAAAAGCTATAGAACAGAGTTCTCAGGAAATTCTACTTTTTGGGAAACTTTTAGTGCTCATGTGAGGGTAGAATGCAAAAAATGGGTTCTTGAAGCTGTTGTATTTGTATTCGAGTGAGATGATCACTGTGTTAGTCCTGCTACCAGGTCTGTAAGAAAGGGAAACAGAGAATAAGAAATATTTGCATGGCAGTCACTTTGTGAGCCCGACTGAGAGCATAATAGCTAACGTAGAAATATCTCCCTGGTTTGTGAATGGTTGAAAAAAGTCATGATATTTAGAGAGCTATTTCCAGCATGGTGAAAAGAAGGGTAGAGTGTAAGTACCTAACAGATATCATGCTGAATGTCTGACCTACCTCGGTTACCTCCGAAATGCCGCCCAGAGGCGCTTGCTTACCCAGCTGGTTGTGAGGGGTAATGATATTTTCTGCAGCCAGGCGACACTCTGCCAAGAGCAGGCAGAGTCCTCTTACTGCCTTTCCTCTGAACTCTGGTTTTGCTCTGACAAACGGAGACTCGACGTTCACCAAGACAATGACAGTAACAGGTTTTGCTTGTCAGCACCTGGGAACAAAGCCATTAAGATTCCTTTTTTCTAGGAGGTACTTGTAAGTCTCCCACAACTGTACACACAGTTTTAATTAAGATCTGATGTTTACTACCATGTTTCTGAGCCAGAACAGATGTTGTGCTCCAGCGAAAGGCTCTTCCAAGATGACTGGAGAATTCAGTGACATATGGAAATTAATGGGATTTCTGTGGTCAAATTTATCTCAGCATCGCTTCCCACAAGGAGGTCTTGATTTGTGAGTGCAGCCTTTGGGGCTAATCCACCACATCAGTGCAATGGTAAAAGTAATGAACAAACCACTTCTCTCAAGGTGCTTTGAAACATTAGTGACTATAAATGACACCTCTGAGTGGTGAAAAAACATGTTTATGCCAGTAAGTGAACTCTCTTTCTCCCAGATGAAGGGAAGTCAACTCGCCTGAAGTGTGAGAACAAGCTGGTAGAAGCAGGAATACTCTAGTAGCAGCGGGAATAGTTATGGCTGGTATTTGAGCATGGGCAGATGCCAAACCCTGCACTTCCCATCAGTGGATGGGCTGAGACCTCCACGAGAGGCCAAGGCACCATGCTGCACCGGGCTCTGTAACCTTTGCTCGCTACGTGGTTGGCCTGCACCAAAAAGCGTACGCCTTAGCTCAGCCTGGCAGCCCCTGGGGTGGTAGGACCAGTGCCAGCTGCGAGCTGAAAGCTGGGGACTGCGTCCGCGTGGTGCTGAGCCCCAGATCCCCCATCCCGCCTGCCCGCAGGGCTCCTCGGGGTGCATCTGCCCCGGATACCTGGGCTGGGGTCTCCCAGAGTGCAGGTAGCATCGGCACGTGCGCACAACGTACCCTGTGTGCCCGTATCTCGGGAAACCTGCCAAAATCAGGGAGAATTTGCCCTCTTCTCTGTGTAGACTCCGTGCTGAAAGAGAAAACATTTCATGGTATTAACAAGAACAGGGTTTGGCTCGGCGGTTCCGAAGAAGACAAATGTCAAATGTGTAAAACGAAAGGAGCACTTGTTTTGAAGGCTGATCAGCTGCAAAAATGAATTGGCTTTGCTTTCCAGATCCTCCTACGAATCCCCAGAATAGGCGGTGCGGTTTGCACTTATACCACGCTATTTCTGAGCGCGTTTTCCTCTTTTTCCTGCTGGCAAAAAAAGAGTCCTTCTCTGCAACTGGAGAAACAAGAGGATCCCTACGTTTCATGTGGGTAAAATCAAAAGGGGAGTACACGTAGGTACGACTGTTTCCACAGCTACATGCATCTCCATCTCAGGATAAAGAGGGGTTTTGTAAATCGCCTGGTGTTCCTGTATTGACATTTCCTCCGCGGGCAGCGCTCCGGCTTTGTGCGGGCGCCTGGCACTCGCACACAGCTCCGCTCTGTTATGGAAAGCCAGGCATGCGTGAGCTGATTGCTGGAGACAAGCGAGGAAAAGGGGGACCGCGGCGAAGACGAGTCAGTTGGGGACAGGGAACACTGCATCTTTTGTGGAGCGGTGTTAAGAGGGAGAGGGAGGCGAGAGCGATGCTCGGCACGGCCTCCCTAGGGTCCCCCCACCTCGCTCCCCAAACCGGCTATCGGCAAAAGGCAGATCTGCTGGAGCATGGCGAAACCGTGCAGCAGGAAAATGAAAGCCTTGGGGTGAAATATAACTCGCCTGTGCGATTGTGGAATACAAGTCCTGGGGAGGAAGGGGGATGGGGGGGAGGGAAACATCACACCCTTGCTGCTATGGAAACCAAATCCTCTCCATCACAGGGAGGAGATGTGCCAAAATCCTGGGCAGCCTGGCTGCAGCTCGCACCACAAGGCAGACCACCAGCCCCCCCCCCC
>Ga0065711_1008670_pt1 | contig 17890 bp, 7 predicted proteins | sample Hoacrofraction12_FD_59098 | JGI IMG/M metagenome (GOLD analysis project Ga0065711, IMG submission 59098) | Hoatzin crop microbial communities from Cojedes, Venezuela - Epithelial fraction 12 v2 (version 2) | ecosystem: Host-associated > Birds > Digestive system > Esophagus > Crop | place...
TGGGGGGTGGGGGTGGTGACGGTCAGAGCCGAGTTAGAAGTCAGGTGGTTTTTTATACAGACACTGAGCAATGACTTGTGTTCGTTCCTATAACCACCCATTTTCTTCCCTCACAATATGCAAAGGTGAGTCAAAACGTGGGGAAAACAGAAACACTCTGCAGAAGTCTGAGGAAATCAGAGTTCCAGAGCATGCAGGGTGGAAATGGGGACAGCATGAAGAAAATCGCCCTCCTTCCCCTGTTTGACTTCTCGTCTTCGGGTGTTTCTGGTTGTCAAAACTGGTTTCCGTTGGGGACACGCACTGATAATGCCAAGGAAGCGGAAACCAGTTCTCGCATGTTGGCCTGGGCATTTGCATCAGAGTGTGGTGGATTCGCTGTGGGGCTGAGCCCGTGGAAGGGTCCCTGGCAGAGCTGTCCGCCTCGGTAGGGGTCCGATTCTGCTGGAGATGTTTGATGTCTCTTTTGCTGCAGCTGGGCTTAGGAGTGCCTGATGTTAGTTCTTCCAGCTGGCACCAGCTGTGTGCCGAGCGGGACTCCGTATTTGCACCGTCATTTTGAGACCTCGGGTAGAAGCTGGTCCGAGGCAGGTGAGTTCTGCCACCGATGGTACTGCAGCCGGGATGCCACCGTCCCTGACTGGAGAGGATGTCACCACCCTGAGGCTTTGCAGCAGGCATCCTGCTGATGTCTGTCTGTCTGTATGTCTGTCTGTCTTCTGAGTGGGGGAGTGCGGCCAGGTTGTCTTTGTCAAAGAACACTGAGTTTTTATGCTAGCGTTAGTGACGTTTCTGCTGGTTTCCCATAGTTCTTCAGCAGGCCTGAAAGTGGGTAACTGGATTAGTTAAAGAGGGAGAGTTGGGAATTATCTTCTACTCTTCTAGTATTAAAAATCTTTAAAATGTCAGCCAGCTTAGTAAGGACTTTTCACTTTAAGGAATAAACTTCAAAATAAAGTTTTTTTTCTATGCCACAGCTGAAGGTGAATTAGTAGTAAGAAATGTGTCTTTCAGAGCAGCCCAAAGTATCAGGAAGGAGGGAAATTACGTAAGCGTCACATTTTCGTTAGCTCTAGTTTCTGCAGTCTCCTCTGTTTTGTATAAAACTGTCTAGAAAATAGCAGCTTTAAAATAAGATTTGTGTTTTACTTCTACACACTGTTCCAAGTACTTGAATTATATGTGTAAAAGGACACAACATGAGACAAAAAAACAATAGCCAGATGAATGAATTTTGTTTCCAGCTGTATATGAAAGACTTCACAATCATCTGCATTACTTTTTGGTGCTTTAGGTTATTCCTCTCATGACAGTTCAAAAATACAATGTTAATAACAAAAAAGGCTGTTATAGCTATGTTATAAAATTGTTAATGTGGTTGTTTAAACATAGATTTTATAAGATTGCTTTAGATTTCTCAACTGACAGTGTTTATTGTAAGTTGTAATATTGACCATGGAGTGTAGAGGATGCCCACCTTTCTGTTGGCCTAAGGGTTGCCCGAGGAAAGACGCAAGAATTTAGGGTACAATGCAGTATCAGTCCTTACCTTCTCTGACAGCATAGGACACACCCCATTACCACGGTGAGACAGTCGTCTTAGATTTCAACCAGCGTATGCGGTTGCAGAATGCTCCTTTCATCCCGTTCAGGTGAACCTGCCTTACAGTGCTATGCCCTAGACTCAAATTGCGATTTTCAGCTAGGATTTCAGGAGCAGCTGCCGCAATAAAGCTGCTTTTTATCTATAACGTAGCAGAAGCATACATTAACACTAAAGCCCCTTGGTGGTAATAAGACCATTAACAAATTGACTCAAATCGTTTCAAGACATTCTTCCACCTTATTTTTAATCTCTTGACATTTGAATATTCTTTTTCTTTCGCTAGAGGGCACTATTAAACAGAAAATACTGTATTTTAGCTCGCAGATAAAGGCGACATCCCCTGTTCTCAGTTGCAAGAAACCCTTCGAGAAATTCCGCTTTCAGCAACTGATTTTAACTTGATTTTTTTTTTTTTTAATCTGTACTGTCACTTTACTCTTACCTCACTCTGCTCCACTGGGAAAATCTGCTGGAATCATGTCAGCCAAATATGAGACCTATTTCACTGTTTCATGCATTTAAACTGTAACACATCAGCCTGAAAGTAGTTGGTGGTGCCGAAAGGCATAGAGTGGACAGAATACTGGGCAAAGGAAATTTCCTCCATGAACGTGGAGATGGCTCTCTTGTTTTATTTGTGCATGTTACTAATCTCTTGCTTCAGTCCCTATTCTTGTCCTTAATTTCAAGTTCCAGAGAAAATTAGCAAGAGGCTTTCACAGTTTCGTCTTGAAACTTATGCCTTTCCTATGGAAAACCACAACAACAATCCAAGTATGAAAAATAATAAACACAGAGATGTCTGTCTAAACAGTTGTGGAATGAGAGCTGCTGAGTACAAGTCTCAAGAAACCTAGAGCTTTGACATATTTACAGCAGAATTCTTCATCCCACTGGTATTAGCTTGTAGTATGAAACACCTTTTTTTGGAAACCATTTTGTGCTCTGACGTTATTGTCTGCCTATAGAATAGGGGGAAAATTCCACATGTTATACCCCTTAGACTTTTTTATAAGAAAGGTAATAATGTTTCCTGATATAGGCAGGAAGAGAGGTGATGACCTAAGGCACGTATTGTTGAAAACAAGGATGTGGTTTTTCCAGCGCTGTCCACCTGGTGTCTTTCATAACACGGTGTTAATATAATTAAGTGTGTAGAAGACCAGAAGCAAAAGCAACTGCTTCAGGGAATACAAGAATGAAACCATTTCACCAGTTTTGTTCTGAACACAGTATGGTCATAGTAGTGAATACTCAGCAGTGTCAAAGAAAGCAAACAGATGAGGAAAACATGTAGACTGAGAACAGTGTTTGTGAATGCTGAAGCTGAGTTCAACAGATTGAGGCTAAAGAAGGCATGGATCAAAGGACTATGGGGAACTGCACAGACCTATGCTTTGAAATTCACCTTGCAAACCACTTCTAACCAAATGTATTTTTGAGTAGTCTGGCTTTCAGTAAAAAGATGAAATGAATCACTTTGCACATACTTTGGTAGTTTAAATATACGCTACATATGCAACAATTTTTTGGAAGTGACTGTTTGTGCACAAGCACTGATTTTCTTGGAAAGCAGTATGGGTTAATTATTTGCTGAGTGAGGTGGTGTGCCAAGATGAGGTTTGCGATTCCTACTTCAGACACAGGACTGGCCTGTTTCTATGCCCTTTTCCTTTCCAGGTCTCTTGTTGGCCCCTCTAGAGTAGCAGTCCCCAACACCTGACTTGTGAAGGATGCGTTAGCTCCAAAGCTTGTGGAACAGCTCAAATCCATAGCAAATTGAAATACTAAAACTGAGGTTGAGGAGGAGAGTGTGGCCAGATGTTCCCACAGTATGTTGCTTCCTCCATGTCGTGGCCTGCACAGCTGCCAGTGTAGAGGACAGTCTGTGCAAAGATGCTCAGTTTTATTCAGTTTTACACTGCAAAGCGTGGTGAGACCCTGCTCAGAGGGCTCCCTCGGAGTACTGCGTGGTGGAAGCCTATGGGCAGAGAAGGGTGTTTTTTTTCTCTTGGGACGGTTATGTACTGTGCTATAAGAGAACGTTGAAAGCCCTCGTTGGGTATTTGCAGGGCCATTTACTGAAAATGGGTATCCAGACCCTTTAGCTCCCCGTCAGATCTCAGCTGCCTGGTTTGTGTGAACTTCCTGTTCTGTTTCGCTTAATGGTGTCTGTGACTCTAAAGCTCAGAGAAAGAAAGTAAAAAGTAGCTGTTTGAGAGGAAAAAAATAAGAGTGAAAGATCAGACACTTCGTAGGATGCTTTTTAAGTGGGCCACCAGATTACAGAAGCATCATAAGTGCATGGTATGTTACATAATCTTTCTCAGTTTATGTACATGGTTATTTAAATAATAAACTGCAGAGCTTGGTACTCTCTGTGTATGAACACCCATAAGAATGCTCTTGCCTGACCTGTGCATTTTCTGCATGCCTTTTGCTCAATTTAGTGGGTGACGTTTGGGCAGAGTCCCACTGAATAATACATGTGTCTTTTAATAGCATTCATGTACTGCTATGTGTAGGCACTGCCAGAAGCCAGTCAGAGCTGATGCCAGGCCTGCACAGAAGCGACACTGAGTAGCGATAAGCATGTGGGACTTGATTGCATGTGGGACTTTGTTGAACTGTTTCCTGTGTGAAGCGCAGATGACACAGCCATCTAAGCAGTCAGCAATTAGAGAATAATGCCCTTCTGTGCCTTCTTTTAGCTAAGCAGCTAATACATGTGTATCTTAAAAGCTTCTGAAATAGTAACAGAGGAATGCATTGAGAAAAACGGAGGGTAATGGGAGACCATCAGCTTGTTTGGTTTCTACCTATTTTACAGGCACAGGAGTTAATTTTCATAGTTGGCATCAGTTATATCTGTTTTCTTTCCAGATTACTCACTTTTTTTTTTTCTCTTTTCTCTTTGGTCACAAATTATTTGTTAGAAGAACAGAGTGTTTGGAGATGTTTATTTATGTTTTCTTCTCTGAACTACCACTGACTTGTAATGACATTAGCTGCAGAGAGATGTTAACCTTTGGTTAACAGCCAAGTATTTTCAAAAGGCATGCCCCCCTGCGCTCTCCAAGCAGTACCAACTCATTCAACTGTGTGGTAGACCCCATCCCTCACCTGGGCTTGNANATGAGGAANGAAGGCAACATCCTCTATTACAAATTTAGCTGCAGGATAAGGAGCAGAAAGGAGAAAAACTTAGATGCCATATATATATAATTGGATGTATGCCACTGTGGTCTCTGCAGCGCAGGTCACATGCCAGATCTCTTTCTTAGCCTGGTAAGGCAATCGATTAAATCAAGTAAACCACTGTATGATTCTAAACTTTTCTTCTTGCTGGCTCCCTTTTATCTAATTTCCTTCCTTCCAGAAGATGCTGCTACAGCTACCCATAGCATTGCTGACTTTGAAAGTGACAGAAATAGTGTGTTTTTTCTTAGCTGCAGTGATATGACAGGAAAGAATATCTGCCTTGGACATTTTGTTCTGATAGAAATCTTGTACAGTTACTGTGAGCTGTGTCCTCCCCCTCGTATTTCCTCACTGGTGTTTAACCGGGCTCTGTCCTGATCCAAATGGCTGGAGCAGGTGATACACCCATGTGGTTGCGCAGCACAGCAGCCAGTGGTAGTGAAGGAACTAAAATTCTCCTAGAGTTTTGGTAATGCCGTGTGTGGTATAACTGGAGAAGTTGACTAGTTCTCCAGAACTTTGAGGTGGATGTGCTTAGAATTTTTCCTTACAGTGAACTCTCAAAGAAGACCACAAGATTTTAAATTGAAGAGATGTCTGGTTTTATGAAAATATAAATTAGTATAGGTAGCAGTTGTTTTCCTTAAATAATGCAAGCTGAAGGTGACTAGAGATTGACTAGAGGTCCGTAATTAAATATCCTTCTGCCACTGTGTCATTGCAGTTTTTATTCTTGTTTCCTTCTGGTTTCAGACAGCTCGGTAGCTTCCTGTTGCGGCAAATTCTGCGAACTCCTCTCCGATCCATGGAAAGTTTTTATTCTGTTACTTCAGGGGCTGGAGCGTCAACTCCCTACTTCTCCTGACAGTCTCTTTGCTTGGGCTGCAGGCATCCATTTCTGTGCTGAGCCACTTCTTATCTTGTGGCACCTTGTAGACCCTAGAACTTTCTCTCACTTGCAGTTTGGGGACAACGTGTTAGCACAGGCATGGTAATAAGTGGAGATACGTTAAAACTGATTAATCCTGGATCAAAATTGTCTAAATTCTGCAAGAACACCCACTCTGAAATGAAATGAGGTCACTCTTGACTGGTGATGGCTCCCGTGGCTACATTAAATCTTCTTCACTCTACACAGAAACTCTAAGCATTCTTCCAGGCCATGATCCCAAAATCTGTGGTAGATTACTCCCCTAAGCCCATGGCAAGATTTTTTTTAACCTTAGTCTTTCTGAGCAGGACTATTATGTGAGTTGTTTTTATGATTCTTCTATTCTCGTTTCCTCTCTGTTTGAAACTTCTGATGCTTTCCTTAAGCTAGAGGAAGTTGTCAATCATTTTTCCATTGTCCTCTGTGGTTATAGTTAATCCTGCTGAGTAGTTCAATGCTCACTATCAAACATTAACTAACAGAATGACATTTTTAGTACTTGCATGTGGCCCACCTACTACTGTTTTGAGTCCCTAAATCTGTTGCTGAGTGTGCAGAAAAGCCTTGGTATCGATTGCAACTATACTGAGGAGGAACCCATTGCTGATGGGAACAGTTGCAATGGGGCTTTTTTTAAATGGCTTTTTCCAGAGAAGAAAATGTTAAATCCAAAATCCTTTACAAAAAGGGTATGCATTTCAAATATATAATTGTAAACACAATTAAATATAATTTATTCTTTAACCTTCATATTCTGAAGACAGAAATTTTCAAATGTGTTTCTGGGGCAGTTAATTCAATCTTGTATCTTGTCCTTTGGGGGAATTATTTGCATTGCCAAACATGGTTTCTGAATTCTCCCAAATTCAAATTTCTATTCTAGAAAGGGAATATTGAGGTTGAATTTGAGCAATAGAAGACCAGAATGGAAATTTATGAGCTGATCAGTAGTTGCCCAACTGGACTTGCAGGTGAATTCTTTATTCAGCACCTCAGCAATTTTGTGGCAGTATAGGCAAGATCGCTTCCTATTTTCCCATTCCTTATGAGGAAGAGATGTTTGACCTGTCTAAATGCCATCCTGGAATTGATGTACACTTGGGGATCTTGTTGGCTTTGTAAAGGATGGTGGCCCACTCATGGAATGAATTACCATGCCAACTAGGAGATTTAAGAGCAAGTTTTAATTTGAATAACAGTCATATTGCAATAAAAGCCCAAATGAAAATTTATTATAAAACCAGACCATGTTATGGGCTTCTGTATTTAATTCAAAAAACAGAAGTCACTCACATTTTCTTTCATATTTCTTAAGGGAACTTTCATTCTAAAAATAATCTCCGAGTTGAATTTGCTTAAGGGCAAATGGGACGAATATTTCAGCATTACCTGAATGTTGGTCTTTAACTGAACAATAGAGAGAATAATGATTTAGAAATTGTTTCAAGTATAACAAAACGTAATATTTGGATAGCTGTATCCTGTCATTGTTTTATTTAAAATCAGCAGCGATCACTGTGAAATTGTTAAACCTTTTGAGGGAATTTATATTTTTTGCTTTGTTTACAGAGTACACTTGCCAGCCTTCCTTTAGCTACATCTCTGTCTTTTTTTCAGAACAGCTTATGATATTAAATCAGAAAACAAGTGGAATAGTTTTTAGATGTAGCAAGGCTATTTAATTTATTTTTCTTTTTATTTTTCATTTGCCTGCTTGTTGAAAAACCGAAAGTGTTCAGTTTTACAAAGTGGTTCAAAGTTCAAGCCAAATACAAGAATCTCAAATTATGTTCGTAAATATGGATTCAGAACAAAAGGTAGTCTGACTGTCAAAGGTGATGAGCGCCTGCTATTGCCACAGATTTTGTCATCCATGTGGTTTAAGACCCATGGAGGCGTAGCTGCAGTAGCAGGTATAGGTTGGTTTTGTGGAGATCCCTGGGTCTTTGCACTCACTTCTCAGGTAGAACGCATCAGCATTCTCCAACTAAAACCCTTAGTTCCAGAGTGGTGGCTCTCTCTTACCAGTATGCAAAGCTCATAAATTGGGTAAACCTTGGGTTTTGGTGAACTTCTTAAACCTTTACATTCAGAAGTGCTATTTGAGGATTTTTATAAGCTGTTTTAGAGTTGTCGGCTTTGGTCTTATCACTGTGCCATAACCCACTCAATTCATGTTGTTAAGACAGACGCTGCTGTCAGAAATCTTAAGACTCAAATTTAGAGTTTGATCTCACCTAGAACTTATGTTTGGCTACTAAGTAATAGGTTGAATCATCTCTCATTTGGGATGGAGGTTTTGATCAGCTCCTTTCATTCTGTTCCTTTCTACATATACATGTATATGTACTTAAACTAAACCTGGTAATTATCTCTGTTGCCTGATTGTTTTGGGGGCGATGATGCGAGAGTCATAAGCATTCATTTCTGTAGTGATATCCCACTCCACCTCCTCACCATGTGTCGAATTGCTATGGTATTTTTGTTCGTCTCTTGTCTAGTCCTCTCCAGCCTTCTCTTTTCTCACCATGGACTTACAAGCATATAAGAAATGAATCTTTGTTATTTTCTCCTTTCTCTTTTTTTTTCTTCTCCCTTCTAACTGAAAGTGTGTGAGTGAAATGAGGGAAGAACATCGGGCTGCTTGCTTTGCGTTGGTGTTTACTATGAGTCATAACAACAGCTTGGTGCTGTTGAAAACTTTTCTGGTGGGAGAATCAACAGCATGGATGCAGCAAAAGAAACAGCAGAATGTACTGTACTTGCAGTTCTCTGACTCAAGTACATAACTGTGGATGGTGGGAATGCATTTTGAAAGAGATTTGCACTTACTCATGCTATGGATATATAAAATTTCTGCTAAGAAAGCAAATCTGGCTGCTCAAAGTTTGCCCTGGTTGCATTGAAGCTGGACGTACTTGGAGGGATTTTGGAGGTAGCTGACTTTTCGTAGAGCTGCCTAAAATAGGCTTGGTGTGAGAAGTAAGTCTGGAATGATTATTTTTACATTTGCAGTACATAGACTCTTAACATGAGATGACGTATTTGTCATACAGCTCTCCAGTTATTCACCTGGAATTACCCAGATTCAGACAGTTTAAGAATTATTTAAATCTTATATCTGGAATTACATTGTTCCCAAACTGCTTGCAATTTCTTACAGTTATATCAGAGACAAGGATTTGTCCTCCAATGGTACAGAACTGAGCATGTATTAGGATCTTAAATGACTGGTCATATACTACACGAAGACTATGCTGTCTTGATTTCTAGTTGAATGATGAACTCTGAACCACTCTATCCCCTATTAAGTGGCTGAAACAAATAGTAAGAGACAGTGCTCAGCCCTGCAGCTGAAAGTCTGTTTATCATGGCAATAAACAACACTCCAGATTACTTTCCTGATGCAAAGTGCTATTGGACAATAGTTTCCTGACTTGTCTGTGTTCAAAGAACTTAATAGTGTTACATGCAGCTTCCAAATTTGGTTCCAACACTCCGTGCAGAACACAGGGATAACAACAGATATTAAGACATGATGTCAGGATATGAGGGTAAGGTAGATAATACAGTACATGTGAATTGAGACAGGAAGAAAACATCGGAATAAAGTAGAAGGATACAGCCCAGTGGTTCCAACTGAGCATCATAACCTGCAGTTTCCTATGTAAAATTTCAAAAATTGTTTGAACAAAAATTGCCCACAAATAGTGGGAAAAAATGCTCATTAGACAAACAGTTTCAATATTCAGCTTTGCTGTGTGCTCAGTAGTTGCCAGTTCCACAAGCCATACCATTTTACAGGCAGTAAATTTACAAGTGAATAATGATGTTGGTTGCTAGTCAATCTCAGCTGTCTTAATCTACCAACGAACAAATTAGACAATAAAGCAAGGAGATGGAGGCTACACTCGTCATTGTAAAGATTCTTTCAAATTGACGTCTGTGCAACCACTCTGCCTTTATACAGGAGATATTAATCAGGAATCCCAAGGAGCTGTTACTTTTATAGCAGAATAATGATTGTGCATTATGGAATTGCAAAATTCCACCATTTCCACAGTTCACATGAGAAATGACTGACTGGCATTTCATGATACTTATGGATGCAAGATGTTCGTGACACTTATGGATGCGAAAGGAGAATAATTGCACAAATTTGACTGTTGAAAGAATATGCAAGATAACAAGTGATTTGTATCAGTACCAGCAGAATTGTTAAGGGTGTCTGGCATTGCCAACTGTAAGCAAGAAACTGGCTGGAGTATTGGCCTGGACATACTGTATTAGAATTTGTTTTCAGTAATAAGGCTATAGAGAGCTAGAACTAGAAATTAGAAATAGATTAAAACTCTATGGGCGGTTAATGTTTCACAATTACATGTCACTTCAGAAAAAAGTAAAATAAACTGAGAGCTGAGATAAGTATAGTATCAAGTTCTGAGTCTAAAGGCAATTATACTAATGCCAGAGTCACACCTGAGTGTGACTGATCTGAACTGCTTATAGCAGCCAGGCAGAATCAGGGTGCATGCGAGGTTAATGATTGTGCTGAACCTGCTCTCAGATGTTTCAGTGTTGGCTAAATATTAAACAGAAGAAAACAAATGTGAAAACATGACCTCTGTCAAAACTGTTCACCTCCTGTGAACAGAAGACATCACATCACTTCTTGAGTGAGAAGAAAGATTGGTCTGGGGAAAAATTTTTGGACTGTGGTAAAATGCTCATTCTGCCACAGACCTCAAGCATGACTTTGGATTCAGAGATTTTTAAGGGCAGAAGGGATCATATACCTTGGCCTTCTCTATGATCCAGGATGCAGAACCTCACTGAAATCCTGCATCAAACGTGTATTTTTTTTTCTTCCATGACATATTGTATAGAAAAATATCTTGATTTACTTCAGGTGGGTAGTAACATGTTTTTCTAGTAAACCCTCCTCAGAACTTATTTGCCCTTACAGTTGCAATGGTATGCCTTGTTTCTAGTCCAGATTTCTCTCTGATATTCATTATGCTGAGATTTCTAATCAGAACTGTCTTCCTGGTGGTGGTGCTTCTCTACTCTGATCAAGGGGACTAATTAAACATTCTCTTGGATAGATTAAGTTGCTTAGTCATAGTCACATATTTTCTGAACTTGTGTCCTGCTTGGAGTTTTTCCTAAGCCACTTCCAATTCTTCACTTGAGGTGTGGACACCTACGTTTGTCACAGCATAGCATCTGGAGCTTCAGTTTAGTCAGTAATCTACTATGATCCCCAGCATCCTTCTAAATTTGAGATTGGAGTCCTCCATCTATTATGTGCTTTGGCATATGTTCTTTTTACCTAGATTTGTATTTGGCTGTATTAAAATTGATGTTACTTAAGTGAACCTATATCACCAAAGCCCTTCAGATCAATATCTGATCTGTTGCCACGATTCATTTGCACTCTGTTGCCCTTTTGTCATCTGCAAGTGTTGGACCTTTTCTTCTGGGTTATTCATAAAGACATGGGTTCACATGAGAACTCATGGTCTGTTCATAAGTAATGCCTGCCAGTCTTGGCAAAAAGATTCTCACGGGACAGCGGTCTGACATTTATAGTTATTGTTGAGACTCATCCATCAATCAATCCTCACTCTGTTTAGTACAGTTATGTATTGTGGTATTATTCCTTTATCATGTGACATAACTGAATAGTTTATCACAGTATTTCTAAGAAGTTTTATTAACAAACTTACCATTAACAGAAACACAAATTAACCAAATATATAGTCCCATCAAAATTTAAGACCTATTTTCCAGAAAAGAGTGATCATAATTATATTATGACTGTATTCTGAATCAGTCTCTTTACTGCTTTGCCCATGATAATAATGCACGTAGAGTTACCTGGGTCATTGTCTTTATCTTTTTTATATTGCTAGCCCACCTCTAGCTTTTTTATCCCATCACTAATAATTACTATTTTTATTACAAATTATTTTTAGTGTGATGCATAAATAATAAAAGATGGTAGTTGTGCCAGGCAGTGAAGAAACATGAAGTAGCACAGATCCCTTGTCCTAAATGGTTTACCTGCTAAATGGAAGAAAAGGGTAGTGCACAGAGTGAACAATGGAGTGGAAATTACCAATGTTAATTCCATAGGCAAGGTGAAGGTATTATCTTTTATCAGATCAACTAATATGTATGGAAGAACTGGTTGTTCCAGCTCTGAAACAGAAACAACAAATGTTAAAATAATGTAGAAATTCAGAGAAAATTATTTGCATTTTAGTTAATATATATCTGTTAAAACACATAAGAGAACTGGTACATGATAACTGGAATAAGCAGATTATTGATAGGACTGGAAGAGGGGAAGAGGTGATTAAACAGTTGGTTTCTGTGGAAATGAGAGACATATATGGGGCATTATTGTGCCTGGGTGGAGAAAGGTCAGCCTTGTCTCAGCCCCTGGGAAGGTTATGGAGCAAGGACAGGAAGGTGACTGGGAGCAGCCAACATGGACTTACAAATAACAAATCATGTCTGACAAACTTGATTGCTTTCTATGATGAAGTGACTGTCCCTACAGTGTCGGGGAGGGCAGTGGATTTTGTGTACTTTGACGTTAACAAGACCTTTGGCACAGTCTCTTTATCACCAGATTATTGAGATGTGGGCTGGATAAGCAGGCAGTAAAGTGGATAGTAATTGACTGGACTGTTGGGCTCAAAGAGTCCTGTTTAGTGATGCATAGTCCAGCTGGTGGACACTAACTGGTAGTTACCCTCAAGGATCTGTTACTGGGACCCATCCTGTTTAATATGTCCATTGATGGCCTGGATGATGGAACAGAAGCACTCTCAGCAGTTTGCTTGTGACACCAATGTGGGGGGAGAGGCAAACACACAGAGGGCATGGCTGCTATTCAGAGGGACCAGGAAGAGCTAGAGAAATCGACTGACAGGAACTTCATGAAGGTTAAGAAAAAGAAATGCAAAGTCTTGTCTCTCGGAAGTAGTAACCCCATATGGCAATAAAGGCTGGCGGACAACTGTCTCATAGTCCAGGCAGTGAAGTTGAACACGAGACAGCAGTGTATTCTTGCAGCAAAGAAGAGGAATAGCATCCTTGGGCTGTATTGGTACATTGCTGTGTCAGTCCTGGGCTGTATTAGCTCCCCAGTACAAGAGAGACGTGCACATACTGGAGCACATTCAGCAGAAGGCCACAAAGATGAGTAAGGAGTTGGAGCATCTGTCATACAAGAAGAGGCTAAGAGAGCTGGGACTGTTCAGCCTGGTGAAGAGAAGGCTCAGGGTGAACGTCATCAATGTTTCTCAACACCTGATGGGGGTGAGTAAAGAAGGTGGAGTCAGACTCTTCCTGATAGCAGAGTGAGAGGCAATAGGCAGAAACCAAAATATATGGAATTGTATGTAAACATAAGAAAAAAATCTTTTTACTGGGAGTGTGGTCAAACACTGGCACAGGTTGTCCAGCGGGGACATTCTTGAAGTCTCCATTCTTGAAGGTACTCAAAACCTGGCTGGACACATCCCTGAAGAAAGTGCTGTAGCTGACCCTGCTTTTGAGCAGAGGGTTGGACTGGATGTTCTCTAGAGGTGACCTCCAGCCTCAGCTGGTCTGTGATTCTGTGGACTCTGGAATCCAAAGATGTGGTCTGTACTGGTTCCCTTTTAGTTTGTGGCTAGTTCTATTGCAGAATCTTCTCTGAGACAGGGCCCCAGCCATTTTTCCAGAAAATTTTCAACTGTCATGTATCTAATCTCACTGACTTTGAAAATGTTAGTTATTGAAGTTGCTGTCTAATATCTTCAGTCACTTGCGGCAGTCAGGAGATGCTTGCATCAATGCGAAACCAGAAGACAGCACCCTGCTTCTTCCCAAGAAGAAAACACTTCGAATTAAATATTGCTGTTTTCTTTTTATAGAGCCAGTCAGCTAGAGACTTATGCAGGTAATTATCCAAGTCTGTCCTTTCCCAAAACTGGAGGTACAAACCTCTGTAATATATATCCCTATCTGCACAACTTGTTGGTATGTACCAACTCTGGAAGACTGTACAGGACGAGAGTTTATGTTGTTATGTTGGTGTCTGAAGATAATTGGACACTAGGATGACTGGCAATGTCAAGCAGAAAAAGGCAAGACAAAATGATATTACCCTTCCAGGTGACTGCTGCCCTAATTGTCAGTTTTTGAATGTTTGCTGCGTTGGCTTGGTCACATCCTGCCTCAGATCGTCAGCCATGTGGTTTGATAAAATTCCAAAATTTGGTGGTCTAATGAATTTATGTATTCATATGCAAAATAAACTATAAAATAAACTAATCACTGAGGGTTGAAACAATTACTGTAGGCTGCTAACCATATGTGAGAGCAAAGTGCGTGACTTTCATATGATTAGAGTGAATCAGAGGTAGCCCACTCTGTGTGTTGCAGTGATGCTTCTGGTAAATGAATTCATAAAAGCTGAGTGTTTGGAGTGCTTTGGTGGTGTTAACCATAGATCTTTTAGAATAAGGGTTTTTTCTGTTTACAGCACTTTGATTAATGTGTAGTCTGTCCCTTCAGATTCTTAGTGATTGCTGCATTTGAATGAGGCCGTACAGGGAAAAAAGCCGTGCAGATGCTTTTCAAGTATATAGATGTCAAATGGAGTTGAAGTCACTGAACATGGCATTTCATTATGTCCACAGGCTTGCAACATAAGAATATAAATATAGATATAATTAAAAGCTTGCTTGTAATTTCACTAAAATAAGTGCTGAGGTTCCTGTTGTGTCTGATGGGAGTAAGATCAGACCCTTATTGTCCTCAGTCATTGTTAAACAGTATAGAAAGGTTTTGCTAAGCAATTAGGAGATTTTTGGCTTCTGCCATTTTAAATTCTGTGAAATTTTGGGGTGTTATGTATGATATTTTTCAGCTCTTTATCTATGTTGTTATGTAAGCCCCATATCTCATCATGCAGCAAACATCTGCAAGAATTTGGAGATCAAAGAGTTGTGAAAATACACTGGGTCTAGAAATTAATAAACATACACAAATTTATTTGATTTGCAAATATTAAATGAATTGTGATTTTTTTTCCCTGTTTCAATTAATGTATTCAAGTAATGGATTCAAGGAAACAAATAACAATAACTAAATAATTCCTGCCACCACAGAAACAGCAAAGTAATGAATCAAAACCAGAGGTAACTGAATGGCACTCAGAAAGCAAGAGGTGAAATTCACTACGGAGTCAGCATAGTCAGCCGTGCATTGATCTGGGGCTCATCATCCTAAAGCAGAATTGAATTAAAGAAGTTAACCTCCCAGAGGTTGTGTCTAAATTGACAATTTTTCAGTTTGAGTGCCTTTCAGGTATAAAAAAAGCCCTTTTTTGTATCTGGCCTTTCTCTTTGTCTTCACCTTCTCTAATTTTTTAATCTTGCTTTCTGACGCTTGTCACCACATAGGTTTCTGCAGTGATCTTTTTTGTAGAGAAACCCATTCCATCAAAAAGTAATTTTTCTGACTCATGGCATCAGCTTCTAGTTATCCAACAACATAATTTAATATTAAGTTTGGGCCCAATACTCTGTGTACATTTGTATAGGCAAAACTACCTAAGCTCACACATGGCCCAAATCTTGACATTTGTATTCTGATCAGTCGTTAAAAAGGAAAAGGCTGGACTGAATTTACTTCTGTTTTACTTTGTGTTATGGGAATTAGGTGGCAAGTAGGGAAGGTATATATCTTAATTATAAAACAGCTGGAGGTCAGTGTGGTATCACCACTGTTTTAAGATGGAGCAGCCCTGGAAGGCATATTGCAGTGTACAGTCCCTGCACGGGAGTGCACCATTGGGATAACCTCTTTGTCTCACCCTGTGTTGAGAACCATTAGTCACTTGCACCATATTTCATATGTTACTGCACTTAAAATGGAATAGACGCCTGTTGGCTCCACACGTTCCATTCTTCATATCTTCCTGAAAAACAGAAATACAACTGCAGCAGGGAAGTGTTCGGTTAATCACACGTATTTTCATATGTTCAGTCTGTGCCCTTACAAAGAAGTAGTACTTGGAAATGCATCATTTAGATAATGAGAGACAGAGACAAGACGTATATTGGGAAGGCTGTGGGGACTTAGCAGTTGGAAGATAGGAGGAAGGGTGTAACCTTTATGTCAATTATACACACTTACAATCTGTGCTGGTAAATTTTTTGTTTTTCACAGGTAGCTTGTGGGATATGCATGTGAAAATGTGATATTTTTAAGCAGAACCTCACACTGGAAGCACTCTAGAAAGTCTGGGGGATATAGATGGAGGGATAGGAAGCATGAGAAGACTATACTCTCCAGGCATCATCTAACAGGTTATAGCCAGACCCAGGAATAGAGCTTAAATATCCTGACTTTTATCAGGTGCTTAATCCGCTAGATGCCACTTATTTAGGTAATATTGACACATTTAATATGGACTAATTTATCAGCTTGTTCTGTAGTCCTTTATTGTCTGGCACATTTACTCATGTTTACTCTTAAGTCTGAATTTTGCGGCTTCAGACCAAGTTGGATAATGCCGAAATATGTACTTGAGAAAAGTCTCTCATATTAGTATTGGTGACATTAAGCAGCTCTAAGTCTTGTCAGGACATTTAACTTACTTCTAGGTTAAGAAAGAAACTGTTTTTGAAAGATAGCTTAGGTGTCATTTTCAAGGTTGATCTAACACAGAATAGTTCTGAGCCCTTTTACCTGTGCCTGGCATCATATAGAGATGAATTAAAAATCTACAAAATCCTACTGCATTCAAAAGAAGGAGATAACATTAAGGTTCTACTGCTATGCTGTGTCTTAGGCTATTTCCCCATGGGTAATTTAAACTGAGAAGACTTTGCCTAGAATAATCAGCATGTTTTTTTTTTCTTTTTGGTGCAAATTATTATTTAGAAGTCTGTCTACAGTATGCAAGTAGCAGAGATTGGATATACCATTCTTGCCAAGAGGAAATGAGAAACTGTGTACATTGTTTGTGGAAGATATTCCTCTGGAATCATAATTCAACACTGTTCCTGTCGAGCCAGAAGACTGCCTGCAGTTTTGCTTGTAATGTGCTTGTAAATTTTATCCATTGATAGCAAAGGCATCCCAGTGTCAGTGGCAAGAGAAGGCAGGTGGACAGTGAAAGAGTGGCTGCCAAGCACTCAGTAGAAGGCACTTCAGACTGTGCCACAGGAAAGAATTAAAATAAATAAATAAATAAACTAATGTGGGCGGAAAATATTAAACTCACTGAGGAAGCAGTCTTAAGTTTCCATCCAAAGAAAACAGCCTTTTTTTCCCCTCAAGGCCTGCAGGGTTGATCTGTTTCTTTNCTTGTCAGTGTACGCTTCTTACAGTTTGCATCTACACTTATACATGAATAAGCTATTTTGAGAGTCCCTGTGTGCACAAGCATTGGTTGCCTGGAGTAGGTGTGGTGGAATTTTTGAGGAGAAGTTATAAGGATTGCTTATGTTTATACCCATTTGGCCTTGAGATAAACTTCAAAGATAACATGTAGAACAGTGCTTTTTGAGTTCAGTAGTTGCAGATGTAATTCTGACGCCTGGGTTTAGTAGCAGCTTCCCAGAAGGGAATATTCTCTCTGATGCCTGGTTCACTTGGAGGCTTGAGGAAATAAATTTCTTGTTTCAAACTTCTCAGAAGTAGACATGACTTAAGGAGGGCTTTTCTGACCCAAAGCACTCTCCATGCAGCCTGTTTACTGAAGTATATTAATCAAAATAACTCAGGGATATTAACAGTGATAGGAAAATACAGATATCACCATTTGTAAAGAACTCTGTATACAGAAATATGTATACAAAGATTTTATTTTTTCAGTGATGGGAAAAATAATCCAATCATACTGGCTTTTGATTGAAGTATTTCCTAACCTGCAGCTAGTAACAGTGTTTGCAAACTACAGTTCTATCTCATAGCATGAGAAATTATGATTATTAGCAGTATAATCACAGTATCACAGAATCACAGAATAGTAGGGGTTGGAAGAGACCTCTGTGGGTCATCCAGTCCAACCCCCCTGCCGAAGCAGGGTCACCTACAGCAGGCTGCACAGGACCTTGTCCAGGCGGGGCTTGAATATCTCC
>Ga0065711_1039385_pt1 | contig 17890 bp, 14 predicted proteins | sample Hoacrofraction12_FD_59098 | JGI IMG/M metagenome (GOLD analysis project Ga0065711, IMG submission 59098) | Hoatzin crop microbial communities from Cojedes, Venezuela - Epithelial fraction 12 v2 (version 2) | ecosystem: Host-associated > Birds > Digestive system > Esophagus > Crop | place...
TTTTTTTTTTTTTTTTTTTTTTTTTTAGGACAGTATAAGAAAAATAACCAAATTACCCAGAACTAGTCACATCTCCACGGCTGAATACCAACTACTGTTTGAGTCGGGTCCAGAGAATGCTAACATTTTTATCCTTTTATCTTTACTGGATCCCACTGCATCTTTATCTTCAACAGTTAGCCACTTACATACATGTGTGCATGCTGATAATGTTGAGTTTTTAGAGAGGGAACCTTTTTACTTGATGAGGGGGGAATGATTTTGTAATGGGATAAATTGAAAGCATGTTTAAAGGCATCTGCTTTGCAGAGAACGAAATGTAAAACAACCCAAAAGAGAAACAGTGTAGACTCCTGGGAAAAGTTAAAATGCAACATATTTAACTGAGCCACAAGCAACAGATTGTTTAGGGTCAGAGAAACAGAAATGGAAACAGTCCAAAACTCTCGCTCTGCAATATTACACAAACATCACGGAGATCTATAGGATTCCCCAGAGAGCCTTACTTAAAGGGGGGTTGCCCAGACAGTTAACAAGGTCATACTTGTGCATGGATCATCTTAATTTTTATTACTAGTAAGGAAAAACCACTGCATTTAGGGGAGGAAAAAAAAAAGAAAAACAAAAAAAATGCCAAAGAAACCCCCAAACCCACGCACTCAAAACCTTTCTTCCCCAGTGCAAAGGTAACTTTCCTTCTGCTTCTGTCCTTGAAGTCTCAGGGTTAAAGACTGGTCAGGCAGAACTTTGGAAACAGTTTCTACACTTCTAGCAAAAAATTTAAATACGTAGTTCCCATTTAAGGAAAGTTTTTTTTCAGGTAGGATTGGAGAGAGTTTTGAAACAAACTTTGATAGGCTGGAGTTTTGATAACAGGGCTGTCCAAAGGAGAAATTTCTGCAAGCTGTGTGTGATAGCGCTTGCGGAAATTGCAGGCTGACCAGAGATGGAGGAATGAGGAACAAGGGTATCCAAAACTTAGATGGGTTCGTGAAGAAGCCTATCCTGCCTGCCTCCATGCTCCTTACAGATGACAGATTTGTCATGACAGTTCCACCAGGTGTGAAATTATTCCTCATCCTTCTGTAGGCTGCACATAGGAGGATCATGGGTGGTAAACGTTTTAAAAACTGTGTGGAAACTGAGACAAAAAGTTTACTGAAGGCCAGAGGGATTTGCTGCAAGACCTGCCTCTGCCCTCTCTCTGTGCAATTAGAATTGCAAGGCCTCATGCTGTAAACCCCAAATGGAGATTTTTCTGTAGATCAAGTGGTAAGGTTCCCTGCTTTTGGGAAGTGATAGGTGCACCATAGCAGATGTATGGGCAAGTTTATCAATAGGCTACAATAATGACTGACTACTTCTCGTCAATTTAGCAGTTAAAATAAAACTGTGTGTGGCAGCATGCCTAGAACCTACAAACTCCAGTGTAGATAATGGTAAAGAGATCAGGGTCTAATTGCATAAATGTCTTAAGGAGAGCCTGAACTTTGTAGAATTTGAGCTCTAAACAAGACTAATTATAGGAGGTGAAACAGGCACATGGAGGGTGAATTAAGTTTATTGCCCAGGGTAACTCAGCGTGTCAATAGCAGAGCTCACAGTAGGATTTCTGAAAGCATTCAAATTTTGGGGAAAACTCTTTCTTATAGGGAGAAACTCTGAGCTCACTGGTTTGCTTTAAGGAAAAGGAACAATGGGAGGTTACTGAATTTGGGTATGTAAAGTACCATTTGAAAGAGTACTATTTAAAAAATAAAGGGCTTTTTAATCTGGGAAGGGTAGAACAAGAACTAAGGGCTAGCCATATAGATTAAAATGAACAACAAAGCACATCTTTCTTTTCACATTGGAAGTGATAAACTAATGACACCACTTAGCAAGGGATGTAGCAGATCCTTCATCCCTAGACGTTTTCAGAAAAGACTGAAAGTATTTTGTGGAAGGCAGGCGTTAGCTTTGCTCTACTTGTTTGGCTCGATAGAAGAGTAAGTAGGCAGCCTGCTATGCACTCCATTACCAGGACTGGATGGTTCTTGTACATTCGGAACTAAATTTTAAGATGTAAATCAACAAAAATTCTTCAGTTATCCTGAGTCCAGTTCCAGGAGATCTGGTTATTTAGCTGTATAAAAGCTAACCTAAGGTCTTACAAAGAAATTACCCAAACCTGAGTACTGTTGTATTTAAAAAAAAAAAAAAAAGAGAGAGAGACAAAAAAGTTTGAATTATAATCAGTTCCTTCAAAGAACAAAATCTGAATGCACATGTAAATGACTCTGTGCTTTCTGTTTCATTGTGGACTAAAAGAGGAAAAACCAAGTTGCTACAGTACAAGGCAGACTAAGAGTCAGGGGGGAATTTTTGTTGTTGTTTTTTTACTTAAATCCAGGAAATGCTGGAAAGCTTGCATGGATGTCTGAAAGAGTGAGATTTAAAGAAGTTTTACCCAGCATCTTTCATGTCAAACTCCTATCTAACGTGTGAGAACTCCACATGTGATTCAGTTTAAAACACTGTAGTAAATGAAAATAAATGCTAAAGAAAAATGTCTGTTAATGAAACATATCCTAAAACGTGTTCTTTCTTAGGGAGTTTTGAAGATGTGTCTATTCCTGACGTGCCACTTCTGGCTGGTGGACTCTGCTGTCTTAACTTTTCAGGAACAGTAATAATAGTAGTGGCTATTTTTGCCATTTCCTTTGCTGTAATCTCTGTATTCAAGATGTTAGGTTCTGCTCTATCTGTTTCATGGAATATAGGTTGCCTGGCAGCGTGTGTCCAGCTACTAAATTTTATTTCACTTTATTTTCCCTTTTGCATTTAAACTTGGGTAGCATGGACTGTAGCAGTTTTCTGTTTTGTTTTTCTTTAAACGAAGTGTTTTGTAGCAGACATCCGAGGAGTCTCAGAGTTGCTCTGGGTTTGTTATGGCTAAAGCTGCAGAGGAAGTCCAAGTGAATCACAGATAATTGTAGTCCTCAGGATAGCCATTTTGTTAACAGAATTAGCTTCATTAATCTTTCTAATCTGATAATTAAACAGAGGGTAAAACATCATCAGAGCAATCCAAAAACTATGTTTAAAAAAACCCCCAACACTATTAAATGGTATCTAAAGATCTTATTGTAGTGCTTTCTAAAGGAAAAAAAATAGAACCAAAGAGAGAGTGTTCCAATGATGTTTTCTTCTGGAAATAAAAATGCTGGTTCCTCTGGCAATTTTTCAGAAAGGCATGTAAGATAGCATTGGGGGCTACATTTTCTGTCAAATTTTTGGGGTGTTTCTTGCCAATTCTGGGTATTAGTTCAATCAACAAAAAAAAAAGTGTTTTGGTGCTATTTTTAAATTTATTCTTTTCAGGGCCTGAAAGATTGAACATATCTAATGTGAATATTTTTCTCTGATTGAAACAGCCACATTTACTGGCAAAACATTTCTCTAATACAAGGTTTTCAAAATTACCTTTTGCTGTAGGAAGCAAGAATGATGTTGCTATTTAGGTGTCGGACTGAGACTTGAGAGGTGCATCCAGTTCCTAGTCTGTTACAAATATCCTTACTTAAAACCCCAAAGTGGAAAGGGTGGTGGACAGGGAAGTTGGGGGGCTCAGAGGGGTCGATGCAGATCCAGCATCGTTCTGCGTGTGCTCTGTCTGTGTGCTCAGTATGGAATAGGACTAATGTAGCTGCATGACAGCCAATTTCTGCAAATACTGCTTGCAGTTGTGTATGTAGCGTAGCGTGAAGGCAGAATGAAGTCTTTCATTCTCAAATAAATGTTTAAAAAGATATTTTTTAAAAAAAGCAAAGACACTTTTTCAAGTAACTTGTGTTTTGTTTTCTTTCACCTTTCCAATGTCTTTAAAACTAAACTTTTAGCATAACTTGAACAAAGTCGCTGAATTGATGCAGTTCTTGGCAGGCTGCAAGTAGGAGAGCTATTTCCAGGAAGGATACTTTTGTTTAAATACTTGATGCCAATTCTGTTTTACTATTGTGGTTTGTGTATCATGGAATGTTTGTTTATTGTAACGTCAGTGTTTGTTGTAAAGCAGCTCAGGTTGTAGATACATATGTGAAAAGACAGAGAATATTTGTGTAGAACATACTTTTTCCTTCCATCTTCATAATGCAGCAGAAGAATGTTTATTTGTAATTCTTGAAGCTTGTGTATTCATGCTTTCATCTTAGTGCTTGCTGAATAATTACTTTTTTTTTTGAACTGGGAAATAAATATTTTTGTGGTATTTTTGCAATCTCCTCCCCTTTCTGTAATCAAATTTAGATAATTCACTAAGGTGACTGTTCCTTCTTTGCATGTATTTCCAATTTCTTTCCTCGGAAATAGAGGGGTGTCTGTGGTGAACCTAAATGGGAAAGCAGGAGACTCATTTTTAAAAAGTTATTAAAAATGATCAATTGCAAGGATCTCTAAAAAGGACATTGTATTTTAAAAAATGACGAGCTTGCAATTCCCTGGATGAGTAATAAAGTCTCTTCAGTTATCATAGTTTTGATGTCTTGATTTAAAAACTCTTCTAAACTTCTTTATTACTTTTAAAAAGCTTAGCCCTTATGTTAGGATAAAAAAGTGGTCTTTTGACATAGCAGGGCAGCTGAAATAGAAATGAGGAACATTGTAACATTTAAGAATGAGGTTAAAAGTAGTAGAGTATGGCTCTGTTTCAAAAACAAAATTCAGCATTTTTAGAGTGATTTTTAGCATAGCTTGGTTCTTGAAATATTATTGTACTTCCTTTTGTTTGCTTGTGACAACTTAATGCCAGTTCTGAACTGTGTATGTTATTTTTGTCTCTGTATGTTCCTATGATTGTCTCTCTTCCCTAGGTCCTTTGTTGTTCTCGTTCACCTGTGTTTTTTAACTGAAGATGTTTTGGTCCTGTATTAGGTTATTTCATCAACTTTCTTAAGTTCTGCCTACCTGGAGCAGTGTTCTTTGTTTCTTACCTGCTGGTAGTCCATTGAGCTGCTCCTCTTCAGCACCACCTCGGAGCAGCTTGGCTATTTGGGTGGCTCAAGTTCAGCCCTGTGACGTTCTTCTTTGGCGCTGGGTGCCAAGGTGAGACTTGCAACAAGACCTCAAGTCAGTCACTATGTGTCATGACTCAGTGGTGTTCGTCAGTGCTGACAGGTTCAGTATCAGCCAAAATTTCACAAAGGGTACACTAAGGGAAACTGCAAAGTAAAAAAGAGAGTCTGGCATGTTAAAAGACCGGTTTTGCACAGAAAGAGGAGTAGCTTGGATGCTGGAGTATTTTCAGGCAAGTCTTTATAGCTTCTAGAGGTGCTTTACAAGTAAGATATTGTTCGTTTTCTGGAAATCTGGGGGAAGAGTTTAGTAATTTGTCGCTGGTTACTGAGATCAAAGACTCCTCTGGGCACACCTCCAGGGCTATCTTAATTGCCTATTCTGTAGTTTCAGCCCCTTTAGTTGGGGGCTTTGGGAAGAGGAAATCTCATTCATCTCTAAATCAGATTGGCAAAATAGAAGAGTAAGAATTTACCAGTAGGAGTTTTTCTTCTCTCTATTGGTGAACTCTGGCTTGCAGCTGGTGCTGGTGTTGAACATGAACAAGCTACTTAAAAGTTTCACCGAATGTAGTCGAAGTACAGTTTGTCCACTTGCAGCATATTGTATCGAGCCATTTCCTTCCTAATGGAGGATTGATTTCTATCATGAAATTTTTATCTCTATTTAGAGAGTACATACAATGTGGTTGCCTTTCAGATAAGAAAGGCTTTTCTCCTTTCTTCCCAGGGAGCTGAACTGAGGTCAAACTGATATACAGTAGTTCTTGTTTTAATTTTTTTTTTTAATTGGAACAAAACCTAGGTACAAGTTTTGTTGCTGACTGGAACAAAGCCAGCACAGCTATGCTTAGCACTGAACCTGAACTAGAACTAAACCAAAGTGGATTCAGTTCTCTGTTGCATTCTTCTAACTGGCGATTTGATGGTCGTGTGTCCAGTAGGACCTCTCTCTAAAGTTACTGAAAGGTGTTGCGCAGTAGTGTTTGAAAGACTGAAAACGTGGACCTCTTGTGGGAAGGCTCTGAGATCAATGCTGAAGTGTCCACCCGGTTTGTTCTGGGGTTTCGTGTAAGGTATGTTTATTTTCTAATAGTTGATCTGGGAATCCCTGATTTTTAAGGTCTTGAAATTAGCATGGCCATTTTCTTTATTCTTTGTACGGTAATGCTCTTGTGGATATTTCTGACTATATGCTGTCTTGAGTTTCTCAGTATATATCTGGCAGGAGGAGAATGCAAGAAAGGAGAGTTTTAACCATAAAGAGAAGAAAAATACCATATGCTTTACAGGAAACAGGTAGTGTTGATCTGATATCTGAATCTGTAAGACTTCACCCAGAAAGCCTTACTTAAGGGAAGTAAGGACATAGGAAGTTACTTAAGAAAGTAAGGAAAAATGCGTACAGTGCACCAAAACTGTTGTATATGACCAGGAACAGTACCAGTCAGTTGTGAAGTCCTCTGCTTACCCGTGTACTTACTGTTATGCAGATACCTATTTCATGATGCTTGTTCAAAGTGTTGTGAAGGTGTCTACACAGAGGAAATACTACTGCAGTTTAGGAGAAACTCCAGATATCTGCGTGGATCACATTTGGGTGATTCCTGAGGCTGAACAGATGTGCCAACTAGAAGTTTGGCTTATGCATATGTGCAAGTGGTCATCTGAAACTGGTAAATGCTGTCAAATTGTTTTACTGCAATACAGTTTTTAACGTGTTAACTGGCTAACCCTGATGTGCTTGCAGTCCTGATTCTCTGTTGAATGTTTTATTCCTGGGTGTATAGGTAACCCCCTCCCTTCTGGTTGCAGTTCTGTAGCACGACAGTAAATATGTCCATAAGCTAAAACAATAAATGTGTTTTAAATATTTTGTGACAGCTAATTATTTCCCTATGGTTTGGAGAGTGCCACTGCACTAGTGCATTAAGGAACAGATTTTGAAAAGCTGGGTGATGAAATTACAGGTCAGATCTCACCACATGATGCAATTCCTTTATTCTTAAATCAAATAACCATCTGCTTGGGAAAGTGATTGTGCTCTGAAGAGTTTCTTTTCTTTCTTGAAATACGTTTAGCAGATGTTCCAAGTGAATGACTTTGTGCAGACTTTTGTTTTATAGGTGGTTTTACTGTTCTTCCACTCAAAGTCTAGTTGAGCGTTGTTCAGCCCAACCCAACTCTTAACACGTCATACTTTACGTTATCTCTGGGCTTGTATAGTTTCTTTGTACTTTATCTTCATTACTATTGCTAAAATAACTCAACCTCCTCTTCTAGTGTGGGTACAGTTACAGCACAGTGAAAACGTACTTTGTAACTTTGGTTTATTCCCCTGCTTTCATATAATTTACTAATAGAAGACATTTACATCATCAGAATAACTGTACTGGGTTAAATAAACTAAAAAAACACACGCACATGCCTGAAACACTCATACTGGTACAAGTCTCCTTTGACCTGTTCACGTGCAGAATGCCTTGACTGGATGGTCTAGGTAGCCTCGTCTCTTTAGGTCTCAGCTTCTTTTTCTGCTCATGAGGAAATTTCTCTCTCATTGATTTATTTCCCTTTTTCATGAGTTCTGATTCTAGATGTTTAGAAACCCGAACCAGTTTGGGCATGTAACTGTTAAACACCTTAATAATAGTTAATACCTTGTGCCATACATACTCTCAACACCTGAAGCTCTCAAGAAAGTGAAGATAATCTCTTCCCCGCTTCAGGTCAGGGAGGCAGAAACTTGGTTTTGTGCAGTGACCCTTCTGTGGTCATGCTGCTTGATGTCTTTGTGGCTGTTTGTACTGCTCTGCTGTCTTGTTGCATGTAAACACAACCATCTGTCCAAGTTCGCTTTCTGGACTCTGCCAGAAAATGAACCATGAACACCCTAGTCCCGGTATGGTGGTCCATAAAATGCGCAAAATGAGTACATGACTTCGAGTGTGGAGATGTGGATGCTTGTGCACAACCACACATGCATTTGTGTGTTGCCATGTATTCAAAAATGTTCCTCCATTGGTGCCTGGGAGGTCTTAGGTACAGTAGATTGTAGAAGATCAGAGTCATACCTCGTGTGATTCAGGATACTGCAATTGAGTATCGGTGTATGCTAGCTATATGAAGTAGTGGAAGGATTCTTGTGTAGAATTGATTTCTGAATCCTGTGGTTATTTCAGCTGAATCTTGTTTTTCCCTGGCTGCTTCTGTTCTGTATTATGTCTGTGCATGTGTCTGGCACTGGAAAGTGTTTGATCTTTTCTGTAGATCATGCGAGATGTTTGATGTCTTTTTGTTGACTTTTCAGTATGAGTAAATAAATGATAGAATCCCCTGTGGCCAAAATTTCTTAACTTTTATGTATATCATTGTGGTCAATTACAACGTGGCAGGCTGTGTTACATTTCTCTGTAATTATAATAATCAAATACATAACATTCATAATGAAGGGCAGATTTGTGAATTCTGTGGCAGTGCACAGGCTCCGAAAGAGACTTGCTTGCTTTGGCCAGAAGAGCAAGAGGCTGTGGGGGGAAAAAAGATTGTGGAGGTAAACAGAGGTTCTAGGGAAGTTATCTCAACATATTTTCTGGGCAGTTTCTTTAAAAGTCAAGTTTGCCTCATGTAATTAGTGATGTAATGTGCAAAATCTGTTAATTTTCAGATAATGTTAGTAAATAAAGTTTTCTCAGGTATTTTGCTGACGGTACAGAGCCTATTGCACAGCTGCCTATTTTAGGTGAGCTTACTAGGAGTTCAGGCGTGAATGCTCGGAGAAGTTTGTAGTTTTGTCTTACCTCTGGCTGTTGTTTTAGTCAAGAGTTTGCTTCTGTTCCAATAATGATGGTGGTTTTGAAAGCTTTTAAATGACTCGGTCTGCAGTAATTTTGACTATATTGAAGAGTCACTATTAATGTTTTATTTTGTATTATAAAAGTTAAAATAGGTACTCTATTGGCTGTTTAAATTGGAGCAGAAAAATCTTGTGGTTAAAGAACAAAAGACCAGGACAGACTCTGTCTTCAGTCATTTTCTATTGGATTACAACTGTTCTGATTTAAAAAAATTTAAAATAATATTGAAAATTTAAAATAATATTTTATCAAAATTGGAGAAGTAAATGCCCTCCAAAACAGCAGACATAACCCACCCCTGCCTTTGCAGATGTCAGCTCTTTAAACACAATCCCTTCCCTTCTACTTTCAGAGAAGTTGTTTGTTCAATGAGAAATTTTGTTATGCTGTGCTCAGTAAGGGTTAATACATAGTGGCTTCTCAAGTCGGCCATGACTCAAATAACCACCTGCAGCGACAGACCATGTGCTGGGAGGTTTATGCTTTAATCTATCCAAATATCAGATAATCCTAGAACATCACAAGAAGAGGTGCAAAGCCGGTTTTATGATTTAATTCTTTCTGTTGGTTATACAGTTCATTTAGGTTTATACTGTTGCCAAAATCTGAAACAGTTTTGTGGTTGAAGGGTTTTTGTTGTATTTCACATACTGTCTAGCATCAGAGTAAAACTTACTGAACCTTTGGGCTGTTAGGAAGTTCAGTTCTAGAAAAGGCATTTGTCTGGTTATTATTTATTCCAGATCTGAGATTTATGTCAATGTCAATGACTACCCTTAAATTTCTCGCAAGAGGCAAGTTGGTGTTTAAGTGTATACAGTACACCTAGTCTTAGGTGACATTCTTGTGTTGGAACATAAGTAGCTGATGGACTCTTGTTACGATCGAGTGAAAACCTGTGGTCATGGGGCACTGAACCACTGAAGATAGTGGTTTATCACTTCTTTAAAACAGGTCTCACTTTGCAAAATCTCTTGTGCTGGTGCTATTAGCTGTAGAGTGGAAAAAGCACTCACAAATGTTGATGGAATGATTCAGGCTGTGTAGTGGTCAAAAACATAAAATCTTCTTCATATTCAGATATGAAGCATCAGTGGAACCCAAATAATTGCATGGCGTATTCTAATCTTCCTCATCCCTACAAGATTAGAGAGAGTGTGTGATTTCCTTAGCAAAATCTTAGTCTAAGACAATTCTGTCTGAATTTCATATTTTTTGGGGTGGGAATTATGTCTTATGCCTGAGAGGAGAAAAGTGACGAGCTTAGGACTCAGATTTTCAGAAGAATGCTTAGGAGTTAAAATCTTGCAAAAAGTAAACCTTGAGGAAAAGCTGAACTATTTTCACAATCTTCTGCATAGTTTGATTAAACTTTACATTATGCAGAGTTGCCCAAGAATCGTGACATTTTGGAAATGCTGCAGAGAAATATTTAATCAATGTTTTCTTTGATACTGTTTTTACTAATGATTATCAACTGAATAGAAAAGAAAGGAAATTACCTGCTATGTATGTACTCATTAAGGTTGGTTTTTGTTTTGTGTTGTTTTTTTTTTTTTTTTTAAAGTATTTGGATGTCTCTGATATTGGAGGAGGACAGGATGTGTATAGCTTGACAAAGTGAAGCTTAATTGAGGAATAGAAGTGGTCCAGTGGGCAGTCGGGGCCTCCAGAGACCCGAGCTCGGTTCTTGTTTAACTGTAGATTTCTTATATGACTTTTTGGCAAGTCATTTAGTATAGTCTGTGCCTTTGGGAGTATCTCATTTTACAGATGGGGAACTGTCTCAGAAGGGTGTTGAAAATAAAATCCATTAATGACTGTGAAAATATATAAATGCCTTCAATATGCTGAAACTTGGCCATGGTTTCAACATGGGTTTTTTCCTCTGAAAGTATGTCTGGTTTTATGCCTTTTGTTCCCTGAAACAGGCTACTAATATGCTTTATTCATGCTTGGAGTTTCTCAAGGTCTGTGCTGCTTTGCAGCAATCGTTATCTCAATACATTGCCGCATGAGGATTATTTTAGCCATAAAGAAGTTGTTTAAAGTACCTTTACAATTGATCTTCCTGGCACCTATTAAAACTGTATTTTAACAAAAGTCACAGCAATAGCGTGGGCCAGTAACAGGATAAACCAGTTTGGTGATCAAAAATTTTGCTCAGTGATAGATTTTACATCTTTTATTGCATGCCAAGGATGTGGGGTGTGTGTGCGAGGCATATATTTTGCAAGGTAGCTTGCTTACAGCAAAGCTGTTCTTGTATTCACTCCTCTGTCCCATCCCTAGTTTGCATCTTGCCTTGCTCTCTGTTGTCCTTTTAAACAGTCCTGTCTTTTTAGATACCTTTTCGTAGCGTCTCTCTGCATGTATAAGTGCTTGGCTGCATTCAGAGAGAAGTATTTTTAGTCAAAGGGAAGGATCAGAATCAGAACTGCCGTGATCAGACTGTTTCCGTTGCATTCAAGGATGTCTGTTACGTTCAGCTGAATTTGGCCAGTCATTCTGTTTCTGGTTACATATATCTGAGGCGTTTCACATGTGATATCTTTCAGGGCATTTGGTGAAAACTTCATGGAAGCTTTAGATTGTGGTGTATGCATCTTTTGTCACTTATTTATAAAATGACATTGCATTGTCTCCACTTTCTTCTAAGTGTAGTTTAATGTGCAGATTGAAAGGAAAGACATATAGCTTTTATTATAGTAGTCTGACTTTTTTTTGAGGTATTTATATTGTTATGTTTCTAGGCATTACATCAGGTATGTTTTACACAAAATTAGGATTGAACCAGTCCTCTTCATTCTGTACTTGCTTTGATACATGAAAGACCTGATATCAAAAGAAGGTTTCCTATCAGTTTAGGGGTTTCTGCTTTTTTGGGGAGGTTCTTTTTACATGTAAGGTCAACTGAGGCAGCTGAGCTGCCAGCTTCTGACAAAAGTACTAGTTCATGTGTGACGAGACTGTCAGCATAGGTACTCACTGAAATGAAACAGGGGTATTTTATAAATTTAAAAATAAGAATATGTCCATATCATTCTCATTCTCATTGGTATTAGGGCCTTTTAACACTGAAAAATACTTTCTTTGTAAAAGAGACTCCCTCTTACATATACTTCATTCTGCTTAGAGCACCAGCAAAAATTCTGAATCAAAATCAGTAAGCAACATTTCTAATAATTTGTACATTAAAACAGTCCACTTGATAGGTAATGGAAACTTGGGTTCAGTGTTCCAGTCTTTTTCCTGAGTTGCTTCCAATGCTGTTTGTACTTAAATGAGCAGAACGGAGACTTTATGATGGTGGTCACCAACTCGTGCAGATGCCTGAGTCTTCTGCAGGAATGGTGTTAGGGTTTTGTATGTGTATGTGCACACTGGGATTTGAACTGCATGAAGAATTTTACTGGAAGCTTAACCAAACAGTGTATAGTGCTGATACAAACAGAGCATTAGACACGCCTGTCTTTTAATACAGCCATCTGTTGAGTGCTATAGCAGTTTTTCAAAAGCCTCCCTCAGCATAGACTTCAAAGTCTATTCATGCACCTGTGCCTCTGATCTTCAATTTTTTTTTTATTTAAAAACTGCAGAAGGAGAGGAGCAGTGTTTCAAGATCAGTAGCTTTATTTAAAAACAAAAAAACCCCTCAAAAAAGTCCCCCACAAAACTCACGTTGCCAGTTCAGAAATTGTTAAAAATATCTTTACTGAATATTCAACACGTTATTTATGGAAAACGACTCAACCACGCTTTCATTTTCCTCTCCTCTGAGTAACCCCTGGCCTTGCTAACACCTATTTCCTGCCTCGTCTGTTTACAATACAGCTGCTGAGATCATTTTCTTGATCTGTTGGTCCAGTGACATCAGCCGGACCCACGAACTCCTCTACCGGCTCGCTCTTGGACGGCACAGAAGTGTTCTTGTGAGAAGCTGGTTCGTGGAGGCAGGAGCTTCTGTCACCCTGATGCATTCGACGGCTGTGGCCCAAAAGCGGGAAACAGCAGAGCTTCCTCTTTTGTAAAGGTCCTCTCAGGTGATGAGAGAAGCCTGGAGACAGAAGAGGTGGCCCCATGGAGCTGCCCGCTGAATGCAGACAGGCAAAGCCTGGCATAGCCCAGCTATTTTGGCATCTCCTTTCCTCATTTACTTGCTGCTTTACAGATTGGTCTCCCAAGTTGTTGGTGTGAGTTGGTGGTCTCCTGGTTACCATCACCTCCTGGCCTAGTGCCATACCCTGATGTGGCTCGTGGCTTGGGAGGCAGCTCGGTGTCATCTTCTGGTGTGGGCGAGGCAAGGCCCACCTTCCCTGGTTGTGGCAGGGTGGCCTGGCGTGGGGGGGACGAGGGCCATGGTGGGGTGAAGGAGGGGTGGCCAATTCCCAGCCACAAGCCCCATGTGCGGTTGCTTCAGTGGAGCAGAGGCGTCAGGAAAGTTCTGGGGTTTGTGCCTCTGGAGAGCAGGGCTTGGCTGGACTCTGGCGATGAGGCACGTGCCCTTCTCGCCCTGCGTCCGTTTGGGCTCGGACTGACAAGGACCCATGGTCCTGCCGCTCTTTCCCTTTGGGGAAGAAGGGGCTTTTTGGGGCACATCTTCTTTTCCTGTTTTCTCGCCTGCCCCATGTACCCTGGTTTGATACACAGCAGGCCTGTTCTCAGCAAGTCCCATGTGGGTGTCGGGGTGCAGGGGTCACCAGCAGGCCCCAGTGTCTCTGCCCGGCCCCTGGTTCCCCACAGCCCTGCCCAGTGCCCAGGACCCTGTGTCAGCCCCTGGCACAGCAACGCAGCAGCAGGGCTGGGCTCCAGCTCCCGCAGCCCTGCCCGGCCATGGGTCCTGCCGAGCTGGGCCCACTCAGGGGCCAACAGCCCGGCCTGGCCTTGGCCCTGGCCCACCCCCATCCCCAGGGAGATGCCTGATGCCCAGGGCTGGGGCTGCCCTGGTGCCTCCCCAGCTGTCTGCTCCTGGCTGGGGTGGTGGAACATGGACAGACCCTGGCAGAGAAGGCCCCTTGAGGCATCCTGGCAGTGGGTGTGCCATTTTACCTGTGTGCTTTACTTACTGAAATAGAATGAAAATATAGTATTAATGTACACCATGTCGCTTCACTGAGTCTCTGAAATCAGGTGACAACTGCTGTGTGACAGTAAGAGCTATTGATTTCATAGCATTTTAGTTAATTTTTGAGAGACGGGTGGCTGCAAAAATTGTCTGTAATGTGCCATTATGATACTCAAATCTGTCAGTATTTAGAGTTGCTGATGAATTGTTTGGTAAAATACAGGATGATTTGTAACAAGCTCTGCATTGCAATGCCTAAATGTACAGGAGCTTATTCCCACAATCCGTGAAATCTTGAAGTATGGCAGCTTGACACTGAGCACCTGTGTTTCATGCTGAGTGAAAGTGATCTCCACAAGAGCAAAAACTCCTTAAAATCTACCAGAATGGCACAGAAATAAACAAATCTTGTCTTTCAAGAAAGGAAGATAAAGCACGTATTTCTTTCTCCCAGTGGGGATACAAAGGAAGTATTATAAACACGTGTTAACCGGCTGTATGAGCTGTGTGTGTTCATTTCCCCCGTTCTGTGACCAGAGCTGACTTGTCTCACTGGGATCTGAATAAGTCATAGTGTTGTTTTTCACATTTGCATAGCTGGGCTTGGTATAAATTGCAGTAAAAAAGTTATTTGATACTATCACTTTTTAACTTTCTTCCTTGTCTCGTTGGAAATGGTGGTGCAAATGTGTGGCAGAACAGTGCTTTAAATATTTGATTTGTAAAATTCACTGGGTTCAAGCTTTCCAGGTGCTAAGGGCATACACTTCTTTTTTACTTTAGTGAAGGTGCAGGGTCCTCAACACCTCTTTGCAAAAGGGTGAACTGTAGTGAACTGTAGACCTGCCCATGTGTCCTGTCTACACCATGCCTTCCTGAGTTTTGGAAACTTTTTGTTTCCTGCATGTGCAGTCACTTGCTTTAGGAGTCATTCTAAGTTTTCTTCTAATTCTCTTCTTGATTTCAGATTGACTTGGAGCCAGAAGGGAGAGTGTATGTCATCATAGACCTTTCAGGATCGTCAGGTGAAGGTAGGGACTCTCAATGTTTTCTTTTACTCTTTCACGAATGAAATCTTCCAACGGCCTCTGCAATGGAAGTATTAGAGGAGGTGCTGTGCCAATATCCTCTTAAATCTGTATGAGCTGAAGTTAAAGTGAACGCATTTTGGTATATCGGCCTGTGAGTCCATGAACAGTTGCAGTTCATCTTTCCCTGTTAATCACCAGTGGTAACAATACCAGCTAAAAGGACAGTAATGAAATGAGAATAGTTTAGTAGTATTAATTTCCAGAAGAAACTTCCAAATTCTTATTTTTAGAAGAAGGCTAACCATTATGTAGGTAGAAATTAAAAGATGTCAAAGGGGGGTGTGTGTGTGTGTAGTTTATTGGCTTTTAAAATTATTCTAAAATTTGGTATTTTTCCACTATATGTTTTCTTTTTCAAGTAAAGTAATGACCAAAACACTGCAATAATAAGAGGTGTTTTCATTTTTATGACACAGCAGTTACATGTTGGGGGAAAAAAAAACAAAAAACAAAGAAAGATGAAAGAGAAGTATTTATTAAATTCTTAAGATATTTTTCTGCTGTTAAGTGGGAACAGAGTCAGGTGGTATATGGTGGGAATAAGAGAATTTATGGAGAAGCAAATCTGTGTATCTTAGTCATGCTCTCAGTGACAGACTGACCTGCTGAAATGACCTAGGTGGCTGGTGTGGGTTTGATTCTTTTAAATGATGTCCGCTGAGCAGCTTTCCACAGTACCTCATAGGGCTCAGCTAAATGAAGTTATTGTTGGTTCACAGTACATAAAGAAGATCCACATAAACCCTGACGGGAGCTGAAACAGAAAATGCTGTGAAATGAAATTAAATTACTTTGCCTGGCACAGTGGAGAAACAGCAGAACAACACGTTTATATTTCTGTTCTTTGTAATGAATTGCTGTGCTCTGACCAATTACTAACAGTAGCTTGCAAAAGCACTGAGTTTTAAAAACAAAGCAAGCTAGTATTTAAACCTCGTCTTATAGCCACATTTTGTACCCACATAAGATACGCTCTGCCTTTTTTTTCTTCCTGCATATTGAAGAAAATATCAGTTTAGTAGTAGTTGTCACATATCTTGCTAATTGGCCAGTGATGGACTAAAATGTGGTTAAAGGCATTGGTCGGGTTCTGTCATAGGGCAGGTAGATGTTCTTCCAACCTTCCATTGATAATTAATTGATACCCAAATGAGCATAGTGTTACTGTTCCATTACAAGATGCATTCATGTGTGTTGGACTGTCAAAGAGCAGGAAGAATGGTGTTACGTTGTTCTTCAAAAGTTCTGTGAAACTCTATAACCTTTTATACAGGAAAAGAAAAAATGGCTATGGTAATGTCTCCCATATTATGTGGTACATTATCCTGTGGCACCTGAAAGGTGCTTGGAAAGAAATTTGCAGAGCTGGAATTTGTATCGCTACATTAATGTTGAAGGGGAGCACTCGAATGCAAACAGGCCTCTGAGGGAAAACAGTTAATGAAATGCTGTCTTATGGGAAGTCCTTGGGAAGATCGGGAGGCTTTAGTTAGGATGAATTTGGTAGAACCCTGGAGAAGTTGGTGTGCTTACAAAATGCAACAGAACTTCTACAGTTCTAGAGCTTTCCCATACAATTAAAATAACCATGGAAAAGTGTTGTAAAGAAATATTGCAAAATTCTCTAGGCCTCACAAGGGAAGTTGGACCAGGTTGCTCCAACAGTTCATACACTGTTTTTATGGTGTTCTGTTAGCAATGTTACGAAATCCCATTTTTAGCATGCCTTATTAGGGCTGAGACCTGGCTAATTTTGGATGAGTCTCCTATCACTTCAGCTGTCTTAGTGAAGTATCTAGTTTAACATAACAACTGTATGTGGCCATCTGTAGAGAACAGAAACACTTGACCCACACGGAAAGTAGCTCATTCTGTGTGTTTCCAAAAATGTCTGTTTCATGTGATCAATGTATATATGCGTACATTTGTATGTTCATTGTAGATCTGTATTCACTGACTATGAAAGGAACGTAGGATGAAGATTAGACTAAATGCATGACTTGCGAGTGGCTAGGGTTGGCTGAGGTGATTGCTGCTCTTGACCGAACTTTTTAACTAGGATCTTGTTTTTGAACAGAGTACATAGCGTTCTTTTCATGCTGCACAAATGGGTTTTGCTATTTCTCCTCGGATTCTGGAGGGGAAAAAATTGGCACTTCATGAAAATAAAAATACCTGTAGCAACAATTTTAACTGGAGGAAGCAATCACATTGCATATTTCTCAGCAGTATTTAAAAAAAATAAAAGGCAATAAAAAAATCTCAACCATTGAGATGTAGTATGTACTTGCCAACCAGTATTTTCTTATAATTCTGTGTACTGAAAATTGGACTTATCATAGAATCACAGAATGGTTTGGGTTGGACGCGACCTTAAAGGTCATCTGGTTCCAACCCCACTGCCATGGGCAGGGACACCTTCTACTGGACCAGGTTGCTCAAAGCCCCATCCAACCTGGCCTTGAACACTTCCAGGGAGAGGGCATTCACAGTTTCTCTGGGCAGCCTGTTCCAGTGCCTCACCACCCTCACAGTAAAGAATTTCATCCTTATGTCCAATCTAAACCTACCCTCTTTTAGTTTAAAGCCATTCCCCCTTGTCCTATCACTACATGCCCTTGTAAAAAGTCCCTCACCAGCTTTCTTGTAGGCCCCTTCAGGTACTGGAAGGCTGCTTGAAGTTCTCCACACAGCCTTCTCTTCTCCAGGCTGAACAGCCCCAACTCTCTCAGCCTTTCCTCATAGGAGAGGTGTTCCATCCCTCTGATCATTTTTGTGGCCCTCCTCTGGACCCACTCCAACAGGTCCATGTCTTTCCTGTGCTGA